>WNGE01006084.1_pt1 | contig 22608 bp, 20 predicted proteins | sample 5400651 | NCBI WGS metagenome assembly WNGE01 (sample SAMN13153370, study PRJNA577476) | soil metagenome | isolation source: 60 cm soil or saprolite under grassland replicate 2 | place: USA:California | collected 2016-06-15
TCTTGGAATTGGGGCGAATAGCGGGTGGGGTAATGTGTTTCTTCGGCGGGCGTTCCGGTGGAACAAGGTCTACGTACTCCTCAATTTCCGCTGTGACCCGGTTCCCATCCTGCTCAAACGGCGAGAACTTCCACTGACGGACCTCGCCTTCGACCTGTGGCCAGAACTTCAGAGTGCGATCCGCGTAACTGGGAGGATCACCCTCAATGCTCGGGTGCACGTCCAGAACGTCGCCTGTGGGTGACACCGTGATTCTGAGGTGAATCTGATTGAATCCGGGTTCTACACCTGTTGTAGGAATGGTGCGACGATGCGGCTTGAGCTCGTGCGCTCGGACAACCTCGTACTCGAAGGAAGGGTTCGCGGGTAGTTTTTCATTCTGGGCGCGTACAAAGATAGTCGACAAAGAAAACGCGAAGGCAAGCGCAACTCGAATCATATCGATAACCTAACCTTCCGTCCCACTCTGAAATTGACACCGCTCACGCTCAGACCGGCGCGACAAAGAATGTTCCCTGCACAGTTTATGTGATGCTGCCTGAATGCAGTTAGGGGGTGTAGCCGAATTTTTCCCGCAATGTATAACCCCCATTCGTGTTTGACCCTCCTTTCCTTAGTCCCATAAACTGAACTTTCCATGTCAGACAACATACACATTAAGCTCCCTGATGGGGGCAATAAGGAATTTCCTAAAGGCACGACGGCGCTCGATGTCGCCAAGGCGATCAGTCCGCGGCTGGCGGATGCCGCTATCGCGGCGAAAATTTCCAGCAACGGCGATCAGGCGGGCGAGGGCGCCCGCCCTACACAGGAACTGATCGATCTCACCCGGCCATTAGAAAAAGACACCGACCTGCGCATTCTTACGGAAAAAGATCCGGAGGCGCTGGGAGTTTATCGGCATTCGTCGGCGCATTTGCTGGCGGCGGCGGTGCTCGAACTTTTTCCGGAAACCAAGCTCGGCCATGGTCCGGCGACCGAGAGCGGATTCTTTTACGACTTTTATCGCGAGACTCCGTTCACGCCCGAGGACCTGGAGAAAATCGAAAAGAAAATGCAGGAGCTGGTGCAGCAGAACCTGCCGTATGCGCGCGAATTTCTGCCTCGCGATGAAGGTTTGCAGCGCTTCAAGAGTGAAGGCGACTTCATGAAGTGCCACTTCATCGAGCAGTTCACGCGTCCCGATGAAAAGATTTCGATTTACAAGACCGGCAAGTTTCTCGACTTCTGCCGTGGGCCGCACATCCCCTCGACCGGCAAAATCAAAGCGTTCAAGCTGCTGAATATTGCCGGCGCGTATTGGCTGGGCGACGAGAAGAACCCCCAACTGCAGCGCATTTACGGGACGTCGTTCTTTTCGAAAAAAGATCTCGACAATTATCTGCACCAGATTGAAGAGGCCAAGAAGCGCGACCATCGCGTGCTCGGCAAGCAGCTCGATTTATTTTCCATTCAGGAACTGGCCGGGCCGGGGCTGATTTTCTGGCATCCCAAGGGCGGAATCATCCGCAAAGAGATGGAAGACTGGATGCGCGACCAGTATCTCAAGCGCGGCTATTCGCTGGTGTACACGCCGCACGTCATGCGCAAGCAGCTTTGGCAAACTTCGGGGCACGAGGGCTATTACGCGCAGAACATGTTCGACGTCATGGAGCTCGACGACGCCGAGTACCGCCTGAAGCCGATGAATTGCCCCGGCCACATTCTTATATATAAGGACTCGCTGAAGTCATATCGCGATTTGCCCGTGCGGCTGGGCGAGTTGGGCACGGTGTATCGGTATGAGCGCTCGGGCGTGATGCATGGGTTGTTGCGGGTGCGTGGATTTACTCAAGACGACGCTCATATTTTTTGCACGCCCGAGCAGATTGAAAAAGAAATTGCCGATTGCGTGGAGTTCGCGCGCGACGTACTGCGCGATTTCGGATTCGACATGTTCGTGACTGAGCTCTCGACGTGGAACCCTGACGACAAGAAGAATTTCGTTGGATCAGAAGATCAGTGGAATCTCGCGACGTCGTCTTTAGAAAAAGTTCTCCAGCGGCTGGGGATTGAGTACAAGACCATCCCCGGCGAAGCGGCCTTTTACGGACCGAAGATTGATATCAAGCTCGTGGACGCCATCGGCCGCCTATGGCAGCTTTCGACCGTGCAGTTCGACTTCAACCTTCCCGCTCGCTTCGGCCTCGAGTATGTCGCCGAAGACGGCACGCGCAAGCAGCCGGTCATGGTGCATCGTGCTTTGTATGGATCAGTGGAGCGATTCTTCGGCGTGCTGATCGAACACTACGCGGGCGCGTTTCCGGTATGGTTGTCGCCCGTTCAGGTTGCGGTGATTCCGATCGCCGCGCGGCATGTGGAGTATGCAAACAAAGTCGCTGCGATGCTGCGTGGTGAATCCCACTTCTCGCAAAACCCGCGAGAAGCGGGGCACCCCACAGTTTCTAATGAGACTGTTACCAGCAATGGAGTGCCCCATGTCTCGCCGACTTTGCGAGACATGGGAGGAATCAGTGTCCGCGTCGAGGTCGATTCCCGCAACGAAAAGATGAACGCGAAAATCCGCGAACACGCGCTGCAGAAGGTCCCCTTCATGCTGGTCGTCGGAGACAAGGAAGCCGAGGCCGGCAAGGTGAACGTGCGCACCCGAGGCAAAGAGAAGACGGAAGATATGATCGCGGAGGAGTTTGGGCGGAAGATTGCCAAGCTAATTGGCGAGAAATCCTCAACCATTTAGGTCGCAACCCAACGAAAACCTCAGCGCGGCGCAGATTTCGGCCATGCGCGACGACCTAAGCTGGGCAATCCGTTTGCCCAATCGCTCCTGATAAACCGTGACTGCATTGTGCAGGTTGACCGCGCAAGGCGCCTTCATGCCATCCTCGTCGCCCAAAGCTACTTCGGAGGGCACGCCTCGGATCGTAGATGTAATGGGAGCAACAGTGGCGGTGGACAAATACCCGATGGCGCTGTTGCGAGTGAGCACCAGCACGGGCCTTTTTTTATCCGGTGGAGGAAACTGATAGAGCCGAACGTCCCCCCTGGCTATTCTCGCGGCCATGCCGCCTCCGTTTCCCAGGCAAGCGCTTCGTCGCGCGCGTGCGGCTTTCTGGAATAACCCCGGCGATCACGTTCCTCTTTAGCCTGAACATCCAATCTTCGCAAATACTCCCGCAACGCATCACGTACCAAGGCAGAACGGTTCGTCCTCGTCCGCCGCGCGGCTCGATCAGCGGCCTGCAAAAGCCCCTCATCAAGGACAATCTGGACGATCTCCATGTGTGGAGTATATTCCACAATATCATCCACATCAACTACTGTGCGGCGAAAGTCTGCTTCGCCCGTTTCAGGGCCGAGGACAATGAAATAGTCAGCGAAGGTGAGAAGGCGCAATGCTCCCAGTTGCCAATAAGATTCCGCTCGCGCAAGTCGGTCGGCGGAAGTGGATAGAAGCGCGCGGGGGTATCGCTTGCGGCTGATCAATGCGGATGGTCCTGCTCCGCTCAGAATGAAAAGCTGCGATTACACTACTCGACACCCTGAAGCCGTCCGAAAGCTATTCTCACCAGAGACCCGCTACAGTCACAGCAGTCTTTGCCGATGAACTCTGGGAGGCACCATGCCCTCCCCAAACGATCCGGCTCAATCTGCCACCGCCAGCGCGCCGGCGCCTGCCCCATTCTCCACACCCGCCCTACTCGCGGCGATGCTGCGAAAATCGGCGAAGATCAGTGACCTGTTTTTCTCGCCAGGCAAGCCGCCGATGGTGGAGATCAACGGCAGCCTGGCCCCGACCGGGCCACGCGCACTGACCGCCGATGACACGCGCCACATCGCGTCCGAACTGATAGGCAGCAACAAGCACGCGCTCGACAATCTGCGCGAGCAGGGTTCGTGCGACGTTTCCTACAGCCTGCCCGGGGCATCGCGATTTCGCGTGAATGTATTTATGCAGCGCGGCAGTTGCGCCATCGTGATGAGGGTCATACCAAGTAGAGTGCCAGGGTTTGCAGAGCTGAATCTCCCGGCCGAGTTGCAGCAGATTGTCGGCCTGCGAAATGGCATTGTGCTGGTGACGGGGCCGACGGGATCAGGCAAGTCCTCGACACTGGCCGCGATCATCGACCTCATCAACAAGACGCTCGCTGTTCACATCCTCACCATCGAAGATCCAATCGAATTCCTGCACGTCCATCAGAATTGCATTGTCCACCAGCGCGAACTGCACAGCGACACCACCACATTTGCCCTTGCACTGCGGGCAGCGCTGCGGCAGGCGCCCAAGGTGATTCTAGTGGGCGAAATGCGCGATCGTGAAACCATCGAGATCGCCCTGGAGGCCGCCGAAACTGGTCACTCAGTCATGTCCACGTTACACACCATTGACGCAGCAAAGACGGTTGAAAGAATCGTCGGAGTCTTTCCGCTTTCCGAGCAGCACACCATTCGCAACCGGCTGGCAAAAAGTTTTCGTTACATCGTGTCCCAACGGCTGATTCCACGCAAAGACGGCACTGGGCGCGTGGCCGCAATTGAAATTCTGAAATCCACCTTACGCACGCGCGAGTACGTGGAAAAAGGCGAAGCTGAAGGCAAGACTCTTCTCGATGCGATGCGCGTGGGGACTACCGAGGGAATGCAACACTTTGATGGCGAAATTGAAAAACTCATTCGCGCAGGAACCATCGATCTCGAAACCGGTTTCGGCTACGCCACCAATCCCGGAAACCTGCGTTTGGAACTCGCCGATTTTGTGCCGCCGATGGATCTTGAGCCCCGCTAATTAAGAGTGCGTACCAGGTTTGCGTAATTGTCTTACCCCAACGCATCTTCATTTCCACGGACAACACCCACCCACACACGCGAATCCCATAACGGACAATCTAGCAAGCAGGAGGACACATGAATTCGAGTCCGGTAATGATTGTGGTCCTGGTGATCGCGGTGATTGCAATTGCTGCGATTGCTTTCGGCATTAGCCGCAAGCGGCGCAGCCAGAAGCTCCGTGAACGCTTTGGCCCGGAGTACGATCGAGTGGTCAAGCGCGAGGGCGACGTCCGCAAAGGCGAAGGCGTGTTGGAGTTTCGCGAAAAGCGCCGGCAGAAATTTGAAATTCGGTCGTTATCCCCGGCTGATCGCTCGAGCTTTCTGTCCCACTGGAATGATGTTCAGAGCCGCTTCGTTGACGATCCAAAAAGCTCCGTGACTCAAGCTGACAGCCTTGTCACCGAAGCGATGCAAGCCCGCGGTTATCCCATGGGCGATTTCGAGCAGCGTGCCGGCGACATATCTGTAGATCATCCGTCTGTGGTCGAAAACTATCGTGCCGCGCATGCAATTGCGCTGCGCCACAGTCGAGGACAGGCCAGCACGGAAGACTTGCGCCAGGCCATGGTCCACTATCGAACGCTGTTTCAGGAACTGCTCGACGAACCTCAATCCAATCGGAGGAGCGCATAAATGGCTACGCCACTGAGAAAAGACCAACATCGAGAGGAACTCACCACTGCCGATCTGGCCCAGGGCCGCGAACAAAATCGTCCGGAGCCGGGTAACGCTAAGCCTGTCGCATCAGAGCGTGTTTCTGCGGATGCAAGTAAGGTGCAGCCGATTCGCGACGAGCATGATTTGACTCCCTTGTTTCCGAATAATGAACTCGAGAGCTTGCGGAACCGCTGGAAGGAAATTCAGACCGCATTTGTGGACGAGCCACGCAGGGCGGTCGAGCAGGCGGATGGACTGGTCGCTTCCGCAATGAAGCGTTTGGCTGAGGTCTTCGCCGAAGAGCGATCTAAACTGGAAAAACAATGGGACCGCGGAGATACCGTTTCAACCGAAGACCTGCGTGTCGCCTTGCAGCGCTACCGAACCTTCTTCCACGGACTTTTATCGGTTTAGGCGCACACTGGACAATGCATGATTTGCGGCGGGCCTAGCTCGCCGCTTTTTTGTTGGAGATTTATGTCTTGGCTTTGGCCGTCAGCTTCACTTTGCCATCAGCCACGTCCACGCTGTATTCGACTTTTTCGCAGCCGTACTGCTTGCGAATCTGCTGGGTCTTTTTCTGGACAAACGACGAGAAGCTTTCGAATGATGCGGAGGCGTTCTCGCCCGTTTTTTTCTTGGCTTCGCTTAACGCAATGAATAATTTCTCGACCTTCTCGCGTTCAGCTCCGGCGTCCGAACAGTGGACGACGAAGCTATCGTTCTTATTCGTAACGTGGCCCACGCCGTAAACCTTATGTTCCGGAACGTGCTCCTCGGGCCTGACGCCTTGCACCGAGAGCAGCGCATCCTGTGGACGCCGATAGCCTTCTTCGCGAATCCGCGATTTTTTGCGCCACAGGTCACTATAGATTGCGTAGCGTTGCGCGATTTCGTTATAGCGGAAGCGCTGCGAGAAGCTCATTCTGCCGCCGCCATCAGAGAACTTGCGCAACATTGCCAGTACCTTCCACTCCAAGTCGGATGGCGGCTTCTTCTGCGGATTATTGAAAAATACTTCGTACTCGATCTTCAGCCGACGAAGCTGCGATTCGAGGAGAGTCATTTCCTCGTCGATGGTCATGCGTTCACCGTGACTAGTCTATGAGAGGCAGGACAATGGAGCGAGGTACCGACTGGACACGGCAGGGATTGAACGAAAGTAAGCAGGACGGGAGTTGGCTCCAAGCTGGTGGACGTTTGGCCGACCTGGGTGCATTCGACGTCTCATCGAGGTACTGCGACCAGGGTCAAGCTACTGGCTAAGAGTCAAAAGGTAATAGCTCGTTTACACTGGAACGCGCATCTATGGACTAGCGCCTAAAACTTTCCCTTGGCGCCATTCTTCTCGCAGGAGCTTGTTCATGAAAACCCGTTCTCTTGGCCGCTCTGGCCTCACAGTTTCCGCCATCGGACTCGGCTGCATGGGCATGTCGGAGTTCTACGGACCCGGCGATGAGGCCGAATCCGTCGCCACCATTCATCGCGCTATCGAACTGGGTGTGATTTTTTTTGATACCGCTGACGTTTATGGCCCGTTCAAGAATGAGGAACTCGTCGGCCGCGCTATCAAGGGCAAGCGCGAGAAACTGATCATCGCGACGAAGTTTGGTATCGTGCGCGATCCTGCAGATCCCAAAGCTCGCGGCGTGAATGGCAAGCCGGATTACATCCGCAAATCCTGCGAAGGCAGTTTGCGTCGCCTGGGGACCGACTGCATTGATCTTTATTACCAGCACCGGGTTGATCCCAATACGCCGATCGAAGAGACGGTCGGCGGTTTGGCCGATCTCGTCAAAGAAGGCAAGATACGCCACATCGGACTTTCTGAGGCCAGCGTAAAAACCATTCGGCGCGCCGCCAAGGTTCATTTCATTACTGCGCTGCAAACTGAATATTCATTGTGGTCGCGTGATCCGGAAGACGAAATCCTGGCTACTTGCCGCGAACTTGGTATTGGGTTCGTTGCCTACAGTCCACTGGGCCGTGGTTTTCTCACCGGACAGATCAAGCGCTTCGAAGATTTTGCGCCCGACGATTTTCGCCGTGGGATTACCAGGTTTCAGGGCGACAACTTCCAGAAAAATGTTGATCTTGTCGCTAAAGTTGAAGAAATTGCAAAGCAGAAGGGCTGCACACCTTCACAACTTGCGCTCGCCTGGGTGCTCGCCCAGGGTGACGACATCGTTCCAATTCCCGGCACGCGCCGCCGGTCACGGCTTGAGGAAAACCTGAAAGCGCTCGACGTCCAGCTCACCGCTGCGGACCTGAAGCAGATCGAAGAAACATTCCCGCGTGGAATCGCGGCTGGCGAGCGCTACTCCGAGCAGATGATGAAGCTAATCGACGCAGCGTAAGTCCGTCTGGCGTTCTTGTCCGCGTAAGTGTCGGAAGTGATTTCTGGACGGAAGGCTTGGCCAACTTTGATACTGAGGCGTGGACAGGGAGTGTCCGCGCCTCGCTCATCGTTACTGCTCCGGAGGCGCTGGTGGCGGCAACTTGATTGTGAACGGCCCATCCTTTTCTTCCACAATCTTGTAATCAGAGGGCACCACAAACAGTGATGTATCCGGCTCCGCTGTGTTTACGCTCGAGAACTGCGTTTTCATCTCTCCTGCCCACGGATCATTGTGCTTGGTCATGATTGTCGCTTTCAGCTCAGGCGAATACCAGCGTTCCGAAGTCACAATGATCGGCTGCTCGTTTCCCATTTCCCCCGCACGGATGGTCGTACTGACGCGGGTTCCGGTTGCATGGATGCCGTCGAATGTCTGATCTCCCAGGCTGTCCGTCGCCGACTCGGGCCCGCCCGGCCCCACTTCCGTGTTAACAAATACGTTGCCAAACATCACGTCAGCTCCGGGTGCTCCAAGTTCTCCCGGTCCACGCATAACCATGACGCGATCTTCTTTTATTGCGGTTCCAGCATGGTGAACAAATTTCCCACCTGCGGCCCCGGGGCGAAGAGGCGGCGGCAGCGCCATCTTCCGCGCCGTTTTGCTGCTCGAATCGAGCACATAGCGGACCCCAGCAACCGGATCAACGATCGTAATCAGCTTCGCACCCGATTTTTGCGGCGCCGCACCTAATAGGTTCAGCCCTGCTTCGCGACGGGTGCGCCCTTCGTTGTCGCGGCACAATGTCGAGCTGTCGGTGGTGTGGATGCGATTGCCATCGGCGAAAGGCTGCGTATGCTCTGTGGTGATGACGGCACAAAAAGGCGCGCCCTTCACCGGAGTCATATCCATGTTTTCGACTTGCACGCTCAGACCGGCTTTGGGCGGCATGGTTGCAAGCATTGGGGCGGACATTGTGACGGGCCCAGACTCCGACACTTGAGCCAGTGCGCCTGTAACCAGAGTGGCGATCACGGTCAACATAAGCAGATTAGTTCTAAACATAAATGTTCCTCCAAACCTACGTTCTAATGCACAATTCGAATCCCGCGAGCAAAACCATCCGCGCCAACCAGGACATCCGCCGTCACGACACGATTGCCAGCAGTCGAAGCTGGCATAAATCCGACGGCAGGTGAAGGAAGTTGCACGCGGACCACTTCCATTCCTCCATCGCAACTGATCTCATCGCAGTACATCAGGCTCCTGAATCCATCGGGAACGGGGTCCGCCATTCTGACCGATGAATCTGCAGCCGATGCTTGTCTAGCCGCAGCGGGTTCTGATCTCCCGCGTTGACGTCGCTGCGCAACAACTGTGTCCTTACGGATAGGTTCTGGGCGAAACACTTGCGGAGTAGCAGCCGGAGGTAGTCGCACAATCTCCGGCGGATTTGTTCTCGGTGGGCCGACTTGTTTCGCGACCCATGGCCTACGCACAACGAAAACAGTCGCAAATATCAGCAGCGTCGTGGCGACTGCCGCATTCAATCGCCAGCCCAGAAATCGGACTCGCCACTGGGGCAAAGCAGCTTCAGAGTTCTGACGCGTCACAATCTGCCGGCGATAATTCGCCAGGATTGCCGCATCAAGCGACGCAGGAAACGGCGGGGCAGACTCGCGCAGCAAGCGCAATCTCGCACTCGTTTCCTCTCTCGTATCGACGATCTGGCGGCAATTCGCGCAGCCAGAAACGTGTTCCGTCACCTCGGCGCAATCAGCTTTGAATTCCGGTGAGTTGTCCTCAAAAAACGCTTGAATTTCGCGGCAGTTCATATAAGACATCCCTCCGTTCCCGCTGCCCGAATTCCGGTTTCAGTACTTCTCAGCGGCTTTAACTTCCGCGCCAGCAGGGTGTGGGCACGATTCAGCCGCGACCGTACCGTTCCCACGGCGCAGTCCAGGCGTGCGGCTGCTTCTGCATAGGAAAATTCACACAAGTCGCAAAGCATGACCACCTGAGCATAGTGGTCTGGAAGGGAGCCGACCGCCGCCCGTACCTGCTCCGCTGCTTCATTGCGGATCATTTTTCTTTGCAGACCTTCGGAGTCGGTCATCAGACTGGCCGCCAGGCGCTGAATAGCATCGTCGTCCGGCAAAGCCTGATAAGGCCGCTCTCGCCGCTTCAACCGACGAATAAGGTTGCGAGCAATTCCGAATATAAACGCGCCCACGTCCCCGCGCGCCTCGCGATAATTTCTTCCCTCTTTCAAAAGCGCCATAAAAACCTCTTGCGTTACCTCTTCTGCCGCCGTGGCCGAGTTTGTCATGTAGAACGCGTAGCGAAAAATGCCACCCTTCAGCTTCTCGTAAAGCATGACGAACGCGCCTTCGTCTCCGGCCAGCGCTGCCGCCAGGAGTTCGGCGTCCGACCGACCTTCGTGCATTTCCATACTGGCCATCGTGGGTTATTGCTTTGACGTTTGAGCTGTCACTCTGTCTTCGCAGGACCAATAGGAATAGTTCCAGGAAATTTCAGAGTGAGGAGAGTCTAACCAGTTCGTGCACCAATGAAAAAGGGGGATGTCATTCGCCGCGCAGACGCAGAGAACGGTGACACACGTTTGCTGTTTGGCTCTGCCGGCAATAACGGCCCTATTTTCCTCACTGCATTGCGACGCGGTTCCGATTCCCACAGCTTCTCCACAACAAATCGTTCTCGGCTATATTCCTAATTAAGCCGCTCTGGCTGACAATTCCCATTACAAGCCACCATGACCCTCGCTGCTGACTTCGCGCAAAATCTCAAGCTGCAAGCCGACATCGTTCGGATTGTGGGGGACTACGTCTCGTTGAAGAAGTCGGGCGCGCAGAATTACTCCGGGCTGTGCCCGTTCCACAAAGAGAAGACGCCGTCATTTTCGGTCCACGCGACCAAACAGTTTTATTACTGTTTTGGCTGTGGCGAAAAAGGAGACGTTTTCAAGTTCGTACAGAAGATTGAGAACGTAACGTTTCCTGAAGCAGTGCGGACGGTGGCGCAGAAAATCGGGGTGGCACTGCCCAAGACGACGTTCAGCAGTGAGGCGGAAGCAAAAGACGCGCGGCTGCGTACGGCGTTGCTGGATGTCCATGAACGGGCATGTGCTTTTTTCCAGGAATGCTTGCGGCGGCCGGAGGGAGCGCGGGCCCGCGAATATCTGGCGGAGCGAGGGCTCGGCGATGAGACCATCAACAAATTCCGCATCGGCTTCGCGCCGGATTCGGGGTTTCTGCTGCGTGACCGGCTGAAGGGGCAATTCAGTGAAGAAGTGCTGCGTGAGAGTGGGTTGTTCTCGTGGAAAGAAGGCCGTCAGCCATCAGCCGTCAGCCATCAGGAGGCCCCCCCTGCCGACGACCGACGACCGACAACCGACAACAAGCCCGCAACCTGGAGCCCAAAGCCCGACTCCGCTCTTACCATGTACTCCAAGTTTCGCAACCGGATTATGTTTCCGATTGCGAATGAGGGCGGGCGTGTGATCGCCTTCACCGGGCGCACACTTTCGGCGGACGAAAAGGCGGGGCCGAAATATCTGAATTCACCCGAGACGGCGATCTACTCGAAGTCGCGGGTGCTATTCAATCTCGATCTCGCCAAAGATGCGATTCGCGCCCTGAAATATGTAGTCCTGGTTGAAGGGCAGATGGACTGCATTTCTGTATTTGCCGCGGGATTTCACAACGTAGTCGCTAGCTCCGGTACGGCTTTTACGGGTGCACAGGCGGGGCTGCTTGGCCGCTTCAGCAAGCAGGTGGTGGTCAATTTCGATCCGGATGCAGCTGGCGCCAAGGCCACTGAGCGCACACTGGGACTTCTAATCGAGGAAGAATTTGACATTCAGGTACTGACGCTTGAGGCAGGATTCGATCCCGATTTGTTCGTTCGGCGCAAGGGGAAGGATGCATATAAGGACGCGCTCAAACATTCGCAGAAGTATTTTGACTATCTGATCGAACGGGCGCGGGTGCAGTTCCCGGTGCGCAGTGCTGAAGGCAAGCAGAAAGCAGTCAATTATCTTTTGCCTCATGTGCAACGCGTGCCCAGCCGGATTGTGCGCGACGCTCTGGCGGAAGAGATTGCCCAGAAATTGAACGTTGATCACGCCGTTCTCCGGCAGGAACTGAAGCATGCCGCGAGCACGCGCAAGACGGCCACAGTGAAGACCTCTGCTGAGGCGCAGGTGACGGACGCGGAAAGAATTCTGATTCGAGCGCTGGCTGCGGCGAACCAGTTTCAGAGTGAAGACTCGGTCTCCGACCGCTCGGGAGAGGATGACGCTTTCGATCCCGTCCGGCAAGCGCGATATGTCCTGTCGGCGGAGCGATTGCATGTTGGCTTGGGAACAGAATCGTTGATGGAAGCTCTGTTGAATGCGTCTGACGGCGCTGAGTTGATGGAATTGCCTGTTTCCGACAGCGAGCGCGCGCTGTTGGCAACGATCTTGATGAAAGACGATGAAGAACTCACTGCGGAGAAGATCGAGGGAGCAACTCGGGCACTGGTCCGGGTGCAGATTCGGCGGCGGCTGGAGCAGATCCAGCGGCAACTGGAATCATTACGAGCCGCGGATGCATCCCAACTCCGGTCTTTAATGGATGAAAAACTGCGCCTGAAACGGGCGTTAATGAACCCAGGGCTGAGTTCAGGTGAAATCAGCGCAGCTTCTGCCGACTGAAGTCGCTATGTTTTTCAACCACTAGCTGCAGCTTCGGGAAAATCGGCCCATCTCTTACAGGATAGCCTCTCGTTCGCGTTGACCGGACCGAACAAATCTGGCTTTAAAACCCTGTGGTGCCCTTGGGGGTACCGAGCCCGCTAGGACCGTCATAGCCAACTTTGCCCGTGCACAAATACGATCCGCCGCAAGTGCCGTTGCTGCCTGAAGTCACGTCGAATAATCCCGACTTATGCGAGTAGGGATACGAACCATCCACTGTGCTCGCGCCGTTGCCCGCTAGCGCGTACACCGCGGCGATGAGTGGCGAGGAAAGGCTAGTGCCGCCGACCTGGAACCATCCGGATCGTCCCTGGTAGCGCACCGTATCGTAAACAGCGGCGCCTGTATTCGGATTGGCGTCGGCTGAAACGTCCGCCACTGTGCGCCTTACGCAGCCAGTGTCCTTCTGCCAGGTTGGTTTCGCCTCATATGCGCTGCAGCCACTGCCGGCACCGGCCCACACGGTCTCGCTCTTGCGGGTGTTGTTTGTATTGAGGTTCAAGGTGGTACCGCCGACTGCGGTTACATACTGCGAGGAGGCTGGATACTCTGCTCCGTACCCGCTATCGCCGGATGAGAAAGTGATTGGGATTCCAATGTGATTGAAATGCCCGTCGTAGGTGGACGTAGTTTCGCTGGAGAATTCGCTCCCGCCCCAGGAGTTAGAGACGATGTTGGCGTGTGTCCTCGCGTAATCTTCTGCAGCGATCAGATTAGCGAACGAATTGGTCGTCGCTTCGACCAGCAGGATCTTGCAGTTCGGGCAGACAGCGTGGGCGACTTCCACATCCAGTGCGATTTCAAGCGCCCATCCCGCGTTGGTCTGCGGATAGCTGCTTCCACCGGTCTGGTTTACTTTTTTGAAGCAGCCGTTTGCTGTTGTGCATGCGGGGAGCCCATAGTGGCTGCTATACACGCCGAGATCCCGGCTATCTGTAACAACGCGCGCATGACAGCGTCCGGTACCAAATGCAGCCGGGCCGGGACAAACAGGACGGTGACTGGCAGCCAAAGCGGAAACCGACGAAAGGAGGGTTACAAGAAGAACGCGCAAAGACATAGGCACCTCCGACAGGGATGTTTTTCCGGCGGGCCAGAGACGTCGAGAAAAGCTGCAGGATTGTAGGTTTGATTGATGACCACTGTCAATGCGCATAAGACTGCCGCCTAGTGACCGGCGGGGCATGTCCGGCAGGACAGTACCCGGTGATGTGAAAAGAAAGACGGTCAGTAGGAGATTGTTCTCACGAGCTCCCAAATAGTACAAGTAAGAATGGCGAAATCAGTTCCTATAGGCGCTCGCGGCGTGTCCGAGCAAACGGTTGAGTTCAAGCACACGCTAACGGCGCATCATCCCGAACTGCCGCAGGTTTACTCCACGCCGGATATGGTCCGCCTGATGGAAATAGCGGCATTTCACGCAATACAGCCGTATTGCGAAGGCGATGAGATCACCGTGGGAACGGCGATCAATATTACTCATCGCGCTGCCAGCGGGGTTGGGACGCGAATCCGGGCAGAGGCTGTGGTGGAAAAGTTTGACGGGCGGTTTTATACGGTGGGCGTCGTCGCTCGAGACGATGTGCAGGAGATCGGGCGCGGCACGGTGGGCCGGGCGGTGGTGAGCGTGGGAAAGTTTTTAGAGAAGATGAAGGGGAGAAGCTGGAGCGGCAGCAATTGCCACGACCAGCGCTGGCGTAGCGTTCACGCTGGGTTATCCGGATGGACAAAAAATTTCGCGAGGAGAGATGCTGGCTGCCGTGGCGCGAATCGCGGCGAAAGTGAGAATTCCAGTGACCGCGGACGTTGAAGCTGGATATGGTGACCGTCCGGAGGACGCAGCAGAAACCGCGCAGGCGCTGATTGAAGTGGGAGCCGTAGGATTGAATTTGGAAGACGCGTCACATGATGGCCGGAATCCATTGCTGGATCTATCGCCGCAACTTGAGAAAGTTGCGGCCGCACGGGAGACCGGTATTGCGAAGGGAGTGCGGCTGGTTGTGAACGCTCGCACAGACGTATATCTGTTGGAAGTTGGCACGCCAGAGAGTCGGTACGATGAGGCCGTACGTCGGCTGGCGGCGTTTCGGGATGAAGGCGCAGATTGCCTGTTCGCGCCCGGCGTTCGTGACCTTGAGACCATCGCAAGGCTTGTTCGCGACCTCCGGCATCCGGTGAATATTCTGGTGGGGCCGGGATCGCCTTCCATACCGGAACTGCAGAAACTCGGCGTGGCGCGGGTAAGCCTGGGGTCCTCGGCAATGCGGGCCACGCTTGGGCTCGCGAGGAGAATCGCGCACGAAGTGCTGGGCACGGGCACGTATCGCGCGTTAGGTGATGCGCCTTCGCACGCGGAAGTGAATCGGATGCTTAGCGAGTAAAGTCCGTATCGCGCTAAAGATCTTAACCGCAGAGGTCGCAGAGAGAATCGCCATCCATCCGGACGGGAATGTCCAACCCACATGGATCGTGGATGTACCATTGACCGGTGCATAAGCTCGCCCAAGATGTGCTTACATACGTCCGGAAACAAGATCTGCTGCGGGCGGGCGACCGGGTCGCGATTGGCGTTTCGGGTGGGGCTGATTCGGTAGCGCTACTGCGGCTCGTGCTGGAGCTGCGCCAGGAAATCGGGCTCGTTCTCTCCGTCATTCATCTCAATCATCAATTAAGAGGCGTTGAGTCGGATGCGGATGACGCCTTCGTCCGCGAGTTGGCCGGAAATCACGGCCTTGAATTGATCACCGAAAGCCGGGATGTGAAGGCTTACGCGGCAGATGGCAAACTAAGTCTGGAAGCTGCGGCCCGGGCCGTGCGATATGAATTCTTTCGGAGCGCCCTGGAATGTGGTCTGGACCGGATTGCCACCGCGCACACGCTCGACGATCAGGCGGAAACCTTGCTACTGAAGCTGGCGCGAGGAGCGGGGACGAGAGGGTTGGCGGGGATTTGGCCCAATCTAGCCGTCAGTCGTCAGCCATCAGCCATCAGTAAAACCGAGACGCGCGGCAATCCATCGATCGTGCGACCGCTCCTGGCAACTCGCGGAACAGACCTGCGGGAATACCTTGCTGAAATCGGGCAAGCTTGGCGCGAGGATGCCAGCAATCGGGACCTGCGGCACACGCGAAATCGTATCCGGCACGGGATTCTGCCTCGATTTGAGCGGCATGTGAATCCGCACATCTGTGAGACGTTGGCGGAAACCGCCGAGATCTCGCGAGCCGAAGAAGAATATTGGAGCGGCGAGATGGGCCGGTTCTTGCCGCAAATATGGAAAAAAGACACGCAGGGAGGGATTCTCAATTGCGAGGCGCTCGACAAATTTCCGCTAGCCCTCCGTCGCAGGTTGGTGCGAGCAGCTGGAAGGGTCCTAGGACTAGATCTTAAATTCAAGCACACCGAAGCAATCCTGGGACTGGATGGAGCAAGCACCCTATTTCTTATGCGAGGGTGGTCGGCTCAGCGACATGATGATGAAATCCGGTTCCGAAAGCGAGGACGTTCAGCTGGAGACTACAAGTACGAGCTCTCCTTACCCGGTCGGGTCACCGTTGCCGAGGCTGGTATAGAGATCGAAGCCGTTTGTCTTCGAGAACAGGCAAAAGTCCTGGGACACCATCCCGAACACCTGCTCGATTTCGAATTTGCCCAGGGTGGTCTCGTGGTTAGAAGCTGGTGGGCGGGAGAATGGTTCTGGCCTGCCCACACCAAGAAGCCACGGAAGATCAAGGAACTGCTGCAGGACCAGCACATCACCGGAGACGAGAAGAAGAGATGGCCGGTGATCGCCAGCGGCGGTGAGGTGGTCTGGATGCGGGGGTTCGGGGTGCGGCGGGATTTTCGCGCGAAGGGGGAGTGGGGAGTGCTGATTCGGGAGACCGCAATCGACGGACATTGACGGGCATTAATAATGTTCCCGCTTCTCGCAAAACCGGCGAGAAGCGGGGCACCCCACATACCTAGCCCACACCGGAGGGTGTCCCTTCACATGGCACGTGGTGACCGAAGTTATTTCAACTGATTGGCGAATTTCCTCGTGGACAGGGGTAGAATGATGGCAGCGGCATTTTATCTATCCAAATTCCGCTACAAGCATCTAATTTGATGGGAAGGTAGTACCTCCGCTGTTCCCGCCAACGTGTGTTTCTTGGCATTTGGGGTGGGCTGCTGTTCTCAGGAGCTTCTCAGTGAATTCAACGGTAAAGACGATCATTTTTTGGGTGGTAATTCTGCTGGCCGCAGTGGCGTTGTGGCAGGTGGTGAAGAACGCAAACTCGGGGCAGAAGGTGCAGGAGATTAATCTCTCGCAATTCATGTCGGAAGTTGAGCAGGGAGCGATTAAAGACATCACCGTAACCGGCATGGAAGTGAAAGGAAAGAAGGGCGATGGCTCGGCTTTTCATACCACAGCACCGACGAACTATTTCACGCCAGAAATGATCAAGGCGCTCAGGGACAAAGGCGTCAGCGCGAGTTTTCAAGACGTGAGTGGCAGCAGTTGGGGATGGCTCATTAACCTGTTTGCGCCGCTGGCTCTGCTTGCAGCGCTCTGGTACTTCATGATTCGCCAGATGCAAACCGGCGGAAACAAGGCACTCTCGTTTGGCAAGAGCCGGGCGCGGCTGCTCTCGATGCAGCAGAAGAAGGTGACGTTCAAAGACGTTGCCGGCGTGGATGAAGCCAAAGAAGAGCTCAAAGAGATTATTGAATTCCTGCGAGAGGCGCAAAAGTTCCAGAAGCTGGGCGGACGGATTCCCAAGGGCGTGCTGCTGGTGGGGCCTCCGGGAACCGGCAAGACGTTGCTGGCGCGGGCAGTTGCCGGCGAGGCCAACGTTCCTTTCTTCTCCATTTCAGGTTCGGATTTCGTGGAGATGTTCGTTGGCGTGGGTGCATCCCGCGTGCGAGACCTGTTTGAGCAAGGCAAGAAGAATGCTCCTTGCATCATCTTTATTGACGAGATTGACGCGGTAGGGCGGCATCGCGGCGCAGGACTTGGCGGCGGGCATGATGAGCGCGAGCAAACATTGAATCAATTGCTGGTCGAGATGGACGGCTTCGAATCGAACGAAGGCGTGATTCTGATGGCGGCGACGAACCGTCCGGATGTGCTTGATCCGGCGTTGCTGCGGCCGGGACGTTTTGATCGTCGCGTTGTGGTGAATCGTCCGGATGTGCGCGGACGCGAAGAAATTCTGCGTGTGCATACCCGCAAGATTCCTTTGGCCGACGATGTGGATCTATTTGTTCTCGGACGCGGCACTCCGGGATTCTCTGGCGCTGATCTTGCCAACATGGTTAACGAAGCAGCCTTGGCGGCGGCGCGGCAGAACCGCAAAGCGGTGCTGATGTACGACTTCGAGTTGGCCAAAGACAAAGTTTTGATGGGAGTGGAGCGCAAGTCGCTTTTGCTATCCGACGAAGAAAAGCGCAACACCGCCTACCATGAAGCGGGTCATGCGCTGGTTGCAGTCAAGCTGCCGCATTCTGATCCTTTGCACAAGGTAACGATTATTCCGCGTGGAATGGCGCTGGGCGTCACCATGCAGTTGCCAATCGATGATCGCTATACCTACTACAAGAACTACTTGGAGACGCAGATTGCGATCATGATGGGCGGACGCATCGCAGAGGAAGTATTCTTCAATCAGATGAGTACCGGCGCGGGAAATGACATTGAGCGCGCGACCGAACTGGCGCGCAAAATGGTGTGCGAGTGGGGCATGAGCGACCTGGGCCCGCTGACCTTCGGCAAGAAGGAAGAGCAGATATTCCTGGGCCGGGAGATCGCCCAGCATCGTGATTACAGCGAAGACACAGCCATCAAGATTGATCAGGAGGTCCGGAAGCTGGTTAATGCCGGTTACGTGACCGCCAAGCAGGTGATCTCGGAAAATCGCGAGACCCTGGAAAGAATTGCTCACGCTTTGATCGAACGAGAGGTGCTGGATGCTTCCGAGATCAAGATGCTGGTCGATGGCAAAGAACTGCCCAAGATCATTCCGCCATCGAAGCCAGATGACGGCGGAGTACAGCAGGTACTTAAGCCCGAACCGGGCCGCGCAGGCCTGAAGGGGGGAGAGCGTCCGGCGCCGGCGTAATCCGTGTCAGTCATCACCTGAGTCCATCAGCTAAGACAGGCCGAATGCTGTAAGAACGCAGCGGCTGTCTCTCGATCAAACAATGATTCTTTGATCTCCTTCGCGTCGCGTGACTCGTTCGCGGTCCAAATACTCCAGCAATGGGATCGCATATTTGCGGCTGACTCCGGTCAGTTCTTTGAAACGCGAGACGTCAATTCGTGGCGAACGGGATTTTTGGTCATCTAAGCTCCTGCGCAGTTGGGCCAGCGCAGTCTGATGGAAAACCAGTTCGTCTGAAATCTTCACCAAGATCTTCTCGCGTAGCAGGAGAGTCACGATTTTCTGTGCCCGAGCTTTGTCAATTTTCAATCCATCGAGGACGTCTTTCAGCGCTGGCACTTTCAATCCCGCCGACGCAAAAGCGTCTTCGATTGTCTTCCTCGACTCGGATTCGTCGTCCTTCATCACCACTCCGCGCCCGGGTAGATGAACCAGGTCCCCGCTGATCTCGAGATTGTGGCGGCGGGAGGGAGCGCTGGAAATTGTCGTATGACCCGAGACAACTTTCGTTGCGGTTCTCCTACCCAACGCCGCCGCGAACACCTCAGCTGAGACTCCTGACTGCTCCCGCAACTCCTCCATGGGAATTCCCGCGGCAAGCGGATTGCGATCGTGAAACTCCGAAACCAAATGGTGCAGCCGTGCAACTAGATCATCCAGAGCTGCACGATCCACGATCAGGCCGCCGTACCGTACGAATTCGCCACGTCCCTCCATCTCTGATAGCAACTGCTCGATTCGCTCGCGTGTTCGTCCCATCTCCGCACTCAATTGCGCCAATGTAATTCCGCGCGAAGCTCGCCGCTGAATTCGCGTGAGCACTGCGGACTCCGCACCGCCTTCAGCTTGAACTTTCAGAAATTGCGTCCGCTCGATCGCGGTTGTTTTTGCCAGCGGGGCCGCATCCAGCACCATCCCTCCGCCGATCGTCACCACTGGCGAGAACTGCCGCACAATAAATCGGTCTCCGGGAACGAGAGACATGGGCGCATCCAGCCGCAACCGAGCGAAAGCCTCCGCTCCTGGCGCGAGCTGCTTGCTTTCATAGAGTGTGACCGATGCAATCGTCTCCGAAGTAAACGCGTGGAAATGTACCCGCGCTCCGTTCTTCAAGGGCCGCGCCCCGGGAAGCAGCGAGAGCCTGACATCCAGCCGCGACGACGAATGAAGGGCACCAGCGGGCACGAGCGTCATGCCGCGCTCGACTTCGTACTTTTCGATTCCGGTCAGGTTTACAGCCGTGCGCTCTCCGGCAACCGCCCGCTCGGCGGCTGCTCCATGTACTTGCACTCCACGCACCCGAACTCGCTTGCCCGTAGGCAGCAGTTCCAGTTCGTGCTCTTTCTGAATCGTGCCCGCGACTAGCGTCCCTGTAATTACGGTGCCGAAGCCCTTCATGGTGAACACGCGATCAATCGGAAGGCGCGTGATCGCATCTGCACTCCTCGCGGGAACTTCATTCGCTGCCCTGCGCAGTTCGTTTTTCAAGACATCCAGCCCGTCACCGCTTAATGAACTCACCGGAATGATCGGCGCATGCGCCAGAAAAGACCCCCGCACGAATTCCCCTACTTCCATTCGAACGACTTCAAGCGTCTCCCGATCCACAAGGTCAGATTTTGTGAGCACGGTAATACCATGCTGGACACACAGCAGGCGGCAAATATCGAAATGCTCACGCGTTTGCGGTTTGATCCCTTCATCGGCCGCAATCACCAGCAGAACCAGATCAATTCCACCCACGCCAGCCAGCATGTTGCGCACAAAACGCTCGTGGCCGGGAACATCCACGAATCCGAAGCGCAGCTTCTCCCCGTTTGAATCAGTGAGTTCGAGATGCGCAAATCCCAGGTCTATGGTTATTCCGCGGCGCTTCTCTTCCGCCAGGCGATCGGCATCAATTCCGGTCAATGCCTTCACCAACGCGGTCTTTCCGTGATCAATATGCCCCGCGGTACCGACGATGATGGATTTCACGCAGTTAGTATAGGTGCAAACGCGAGGGAAGCCGCCTGTCGCCGCTCATAGCTTCGAGCTGCGAGTCTTGAGCTGTGAGAAAACTCATGATGTGCTTTTGCCTTTGCCCCGCCCTCCGAAAATGCGACAATAGTCTTTCCCCACATGACCACGGCCACTCTAGCTATCACTCCCGAAATTCTGCGCGATCACGGGCTCACGCTTGACGAATACGAGCGCATCAAAGCCTTACTGGGCGGGCGTGAGCCGTCATTCACGGAGCTCGGAATCTTCAGTGTGATGTGGAGCGAGCACTGCTCCTATAAGTCTTCGCGAATTCATCTCAAGCGATTGCCCACGCACAGCCGCCGCGTGCTACAAGGTCCCGGTGAGAACGCCGGCATCATTGATATTGGTGACGGATGGGCCTGCGCCTTCAAAATTGAATCCCACAATCATCCTTCATTCATTGAGCCGTTCCAGGGCGCGACAACCGGCGTCGGTGGGATCCTCCGCGACATCTTTACCATGGGTGCAAGGCCTGTGGCGGTCATGGATTCGTTGCGGTTCGGGCCAATTGCTATAACTCGTGGGGGAACGGGCGTCCCCGCCCGTTCGGAGCGGAGCTCGGCACCGAGTGAGGAGATTCACCGCAACCATTCCATCCTCGAAGGGGTCGTCAGCGGCATCGCCTCTTACGGCAACTGCTTCGGAGTTCCTAATCTCGGCGGCGAAACTAAGTTCGAGCCCTGCTACTCCGGCAATCCCCTGGTGAACGCCTTCGCCTTGGGTCTGGTTCGCAAAGACCAGATCTTTTATGCCAAAGCATCCGGCGAGGACAACCCTGTAATTTACGTTGGCGCAAAAACCGGGCGCGATGGCATCCATGGCGCAACCATGGCCAGCGAAGAATTCAGCGAACAATCCGAGGCCAAGCGGCCCAATGTTCAAGTCGGCGATCCGTTCCTCGAAAAACTTCTGCTCGAAGCTTGCCTCGAAGCCATGCAAACCGGCGCCATCATTGGCATTCAGGACATGGGCGCTGCCGGCCTGACGTGCTCCACTTGCGAAATGGGCGCGCGCGGTGGCGTGGGCCTAGAGATCGAAATGGACCGCGTGCCGCAGCGTGAAACCGGCATGAGCGCCTACGAAATCCTGCTGAGTGAGTCACAGGAACGCATGCTGCTTGTGGCGCAAAAAGGCCGCGAAGAGGAAGTTTACAAAGTGTTCCGCAAGTGGGGACTCGACGCGGTCGAAGTCGGTCATGTGATCAGCCAGCCGCGAATGCGCGTATTAGAGCACGGCAAAGTTGTTGCCGATATCCCAAACACAGCGTTAACAGACGATGCACCCGTTTATCGGCGTCCGCTCCAACGATGGGAGCCACCGATTTCGCGCGACATGCCTGAACACGTGAAGCTCGGCCAACGCACTGACTTCACAGAGGATCTAAAGCGTCTGCTCGCCAGCGAAAATATCTGCAGCAAGCGCTGGATCTATCAGCAGTACGATTCCATGGTCCAGACCAACACTGTCGAGGGGCCTGGCTCCGGTGACGGCGGGGTCATTCGCATCAAGGGTTCCGAGCGTGCGATCTCCATGGCGCTCGATGGCAATGGCCGCTGGTGTTATCTCGACCCCAAACTCGGTGCCATGCACGCCGTCGCCGAAGCAGCACGCAATGTCGCATGTACAGGCGCAACTCCGGTTGGCGCGACCAATTGCCTGAACTTTGGCAATCCCGAAAAGCCGTACATCATGTGGCAGTTTTCCCAAGTCATCGACGGAATCACCAAAGCCTGCGAAGAGCTTGAGACTCCGATCACCGGCGGCAATGTCAGCTTCTACAACGAGACGCTGGGCGAAGGAATTTATCCGACTCCGGTTCTTGGTGTCGTCGGAATTTTAGAGGACGTCAGCAAAGCCGTCT
>WNGE01002675.1_pt1 | contig 22599 bp, 15 predicted proteins | sample 5400651 | NCBI WGS metagenome assembly WNGE01 (sample SAMN13153370, study PRJNA577476) | soil metagenome | isolation source: 60 cm soil or saprolite under grassland replicate 2 | place: USA:California | collected 2016-06-15
CCCAACCAAGATCTCAGCCGCCGTCGGTTGGCCTGCCCGGTGCCCTCCGGTTGGCGGCCTGGCAGGCCTGCCGTCGCCTGCACGCAAGGCGCTAACGCCTTAGCGTTCGCCTCTGACTTCAGCATCAGAGCCAGTTCGCATGTGCCTTCTCCGAGCTGCGCGGCACCATCTGTTGGCAGGAAACTGCGTGCCGCTCTCACTGCGTTCAACCAGGGCGAAGCCGCTTCATTCGCCCACTCGTTCACCGCGAACGGGGTACTTCGTCCATTTTCCTCCCCGATTCCTAGATCGGGTCTCATCGGCAGACGACGGATCGCTCAATTCGTGTCGCATCGCTATAAGGCTGGCGATGGATGGACCGCGCGCGACGCTGCACTTTCAGGTGTGAACACGAGACTCAAGCAGGCCCGTTACACGGTTTCGCTGACAGTGACTCATCAGACGAAGTTCCAACGCATAACCCGAACGAGCCTATACATCGACTGCCGCACCGGTCTCTTCACACGTTGGGTTGGCCTCCGCGCCGCTACACGGTGAGGGCCAGGGGCGAGAGCGGGCACAGACCCAGGGTCGTGGGGCACGCGCGAAGCTCCCTTCGACGACACCGGCGGCACAACGCGACATTCAGGCTTCGGGCACGCTCTTTGCACTGCGTGGACAAAGCGGGAAACGCTCGGCGAGCAGGAAGTCGACCTCAGTCACTCGGCGCGTCCGGCATTCGCGCAATACCTCGTAAGGTGGAGCTAGCCGGACTCGAACCGGCGACCTCCTGGGTGCGATGCGAAAACCGTTGCCACCGTTTGCGAACCTTTGCTGGTTCGCTCAACCGTGAGGCTCCTCGCCCGCGGCGCTTTGCCGTTGTTTGCGCCTCTTTGCCGCGGCTAGTTGACCAGAAGTTGACCACCGCATCATCCCCGGCGGTGATCCCAGGTCACCGACGTTTCGGCCAACAATCAGTCACCACATGGCGCAGAAGACGCCGGGGAGGCGCGCCGCCTTCGCCTCCCCGGCCGGGTCTGCCTACGGCAGGGCGGCTGCGAACGCCTGTGCGATCACCGCGTCGCCTCCCCGGCCGGGTCTGCCTACGGCAGGGCGGCTGCGAACGCCTGTGCGATCACCGCGTAACCCGCGTCGTTGGGGTGCCCGTCGAGGGACGTGCAGAAGTGGGTCAGCGTGCAGTCTTCGAACACGCTCAGCGGCACGGTGCCGAAGCCCGGCAGGTCGGCCGTGTCGATGAAATCCGTGCTTCTGAAGGCCGTTTCCACATCCGCCCAGGGATCGCCGGCGGCATCGTAGGTTGCCTCGAGCGCGTCGTTCGCCTGGACGACGAACGCGACCGAAGCGAGGGCGAGTTGCTGCGCGAGGCTCTCGTCGCCCCCGAAGAGGACATCGCCGAGCACCCAGAGCCCGCTGAAGGCGTCGTAGTAGTTCATGCCCACGATCGGCACGTCCGGTCCCGCTGCGGTCCTGAGCTCGGCCAGAATCGTCGACAGATTGGCCGTCAGCGCGGGCAGGTCGCCGTTCAAGCAGTCCTCGCTGAAGTTGAGCACCACGAGACAGTCTTGGACGTCGTTCCCGCCGATATCGATCGTGACGAGCGAGACTTTGCCCGCGTGGGCACGCAGGAACGCGACCGCCTCTGCGAGCTGCGTCTTGTGCGGGTAGCGGTGCAGGTAGAAACTCGGCGGTCCGCAGCTCGAATTCACAGAAGGCAGGACCGAGCCCTCGATCATCGACTGCGCGCTCTCGCCGCCGCAACCGAGCTTGACGAGCTCGAGCTTGGGATCGCTCGCGTGCAGCGCCAGGTAGAGCTTGTCGGCGTAGTCCTCAGGATTCCCTCCTCGGTCCGCGAGGGAATCCCCGAGCGAGAGGTAGTAATGGACGCCGCTGGTACCGCTCACGCCCGCGCCGTCGGCGTGCGCCGAGGGCGTGCCCCCGGCAAATACCGCGCAGAGTCCGGCGAGGATTGACAGTCGGAGTTTCATCGCGCCACCTCCTGTGGCTTCGGGTGTTGCTGGATGTGGCCTGGAGGGCCGGTGAGTCCGGCCCCCTCCGGTCTCGACGCGAACCGCTTAATCGCTCTGATCGCGTCGTGAGGCGCCCGACGGCATCCCGGCCTCCAACTATGGCCGGACCTGGATGCCCCCCGCGTCGATATCCAAGAGGCCGCGGGGGAACACGGCTGTGAGCGAGTCCTCGGTCGTGAAAGCGGTGCAAGGGGCAGGGCTCAGGTTGACCCCGAGCGTCGTCCGGTCGGGCGGAGCATCTGCCCCTTCGCCGTTGTCCTGCACGGCGAAGACCGCGGGGCGGCCAAGCAGGGCGTCGTCTTCGGCCGCCGTAACGACCCCGCTCGCGACCGCAATCGGCGAGCCGTTGTTGCCGGGAAACACGTTCAGGCAATCGAGCTGGAAGTGACGCAGCGTGCCCAGCACGGGGTTCCTCACCTCGGCTTCGCCCGTCACGCTCCCGTCGCTGTACTTGACGACACCGAACGCGAACGTCCGGAATCCGTGCTCAGCCCCGCTGAGCACGCGCTCGCCCGAGCCGCTCGCAGATTGCACGACAGCTTCTTCGGCTCCTGCCGGCGAGGCGGACGTGGCCGCTACGAAGAGACTGAGTCCGAGCGCTATTCCTATGAGCTTGCTGTTCATCGCTCTACCTCCCGAGTAAAGGCTCGTTTCTCGTCCTAAGCGCTCCTCACGGCCGTCAGAAGCTCACGCTCGCATCGTTCGAGCACGTCGACGCCGCAGGGGCACAGACCCTGTACGTGTAGGTCGCCGACCCCCTTGTGTCGAGGTTGTCCGTGTAGGCGGTCGTCTGGACGGTCGCGATCCTGACGCCGTTGCGGTAGACGTCGAAGCTGACCCCGCTCGGGCCGCCGTTCCACGAGAGGTCAACCTTCTGCTGGCCGCTCTGCTTGTACCCCCGCGAGGTGAGGCTGATTGGGTTGATGCGTTGCGACGTGGACGCACTCGCACCGGCGTTGTCGGTGACGGTCAGCGTGACCGTGTAGTTACCGGCCTTCGGATAATCGTGAACCGTCGACGTCGTCGCGACGCTTCCACCGGTGCCGTCGCCGAAGCTCCAGCCGTAGGTCACGATCCTCCCGTCTCTATCCGCTGATGCGCTCGCGTCGAGAGAGCAGTGGAGGCTGGAGCACGTGACCGTGAACGCGGCGGTCGGCGCAAGGTTCGTCACCGCCACGTCCTTCGACACCGTCGTGGACGCGCCGCGGTCATCCGTTACGGTCAGCGACGCCGAATAGGTTCCGGTGTGACCGTACGTGTGGGTAGCCGTGACGCCGCTCTCGATTGCGCCGTCACCGAACGCCCAGCTATAGCTTGCGACCGTGCCGTCGCTATCCGTCGAACCGCCTCCGTTGAAGCTGCAGCCCAGCCCCGTGCAGCTGAACATGAAGCTCGCCGTGGGCGGGAGGTTTGGCGGATTGAGCGTGATCGACTTCGTCGCTGCGCCTGTCGCGCCGCCGTCGTCGGTTACGGTCAGCGTGACGTTGTACGTGCCGGCACTCGCATATGCATGCGCAGCCGTCGCGCCGGTTGCAGTGGCACCGTCGCCGAACGTCCAGCTGTAGTCGACGATCGTTCCGTCGCTGTCACTCGAAGCGCCTGCGTCGACAACACAGGTGAGGCCCGAGCAACTGAACGTGAAGCTCGCCGTGGGTGCGACGTTGGCAGGCCCCGGGATGTAGTACCACTGCGCCGTCGGGGCGTCCCACCAGGCGGAGGTCACGTAAGGAGGGTCGCCAGTTTGGGTGTAGTAGAAGGAATAGAAATAGTCCTGCCCGTAGAAGACGGCGTTCGAGCCGTTCCAGTAGAAGTAGTCCGTCCGCCGCTCCGTTTCCTCATAGCAGGACGGGCAAAAGGCGTCACATGCTCCACCACCACTGCACGGGTTGTAGGAGTAGAAGTATTCGGAGGTGCACTTGTACTCCCACCAGCTCGAGGGGGCCGCCCAGCGATCGCCGTAGTTGCTCTGCAATGACCAGCCGCCACAGCTCGCAGCCGGTGTGACCGGATCGGCGATCTGGTCAGCCGGGGGCGCCGCGTCGGTGGCCGTGGGCAGAGCCGGGATCGGCGGCGGTGCAGCGGGGGCGTTCGTTGGGATCGGCCAGACCGGAGCAGCGTCCACGACGACCGCCCGGGCCTGCGGCGCGGCGACCGTCAACGCAACCAATACTGCGGGGACGAGTGCGACGACTAGGGAGTTCCAAGGACGCATGCGGCTCCTCCAGGACTAGTGGATCTGCACCTTTCCGGCCTCGACGGCATAGCCGGCTGCCAAAACGGACCAACAGCAACTGCGCACCGCCGCGTTCGCCTCGGTGATCGGGCCGCTGGCATGCGCAGTTTCATGTGACTACCTCCTGCGGGAGACGGTCGGGTGACCCGGCAATCGTCCCGAAGAGGATTTGGGTGGACTTAAAGTGCGCTTAAGGCCACTGGTTCTTTGAGTCCTACGCGCGGGAAGGGCGCGGCCGGGAGATCGAGCTCACCCATGCGGGAGGCGTAGGCGCGGTAGCGCCGGCGCGCCTCCCCGCGCCTGCCCGCCCGCTCGAGCGCCGAGACGAGCCTGAGATGCGCGTCCTCGTCCCAGCAGTCCTTCTCGACGATGCGCAGGTAGTAGCCGACGGCCGAGTCGTGGTCGCCGGCCTCGAGCGCCCGCTCGGCGAGCATGCGCGCGACGGCGACGTAGCTGGCGCGCGCCTCCTCGCGCAGATCGACTGCCCAGTCCTCGTAGCGGTCCTCCTCGAGGAAGTCGCCGGCGTAGAGCCGCTCCGCCTCTCCCAGCACTGCCGCCGCCTCGTGCATCGATCCCCTTCGTACGAGCGCGAGCCCTGCATGGGCACTGCGGAGAAACGCGTCCGCGTCGACCTCGACGTGGTTCAGGTCGAGTTGTACCGAGTCCTTGTCGGCCGCAACAAAGTACCCGGCGGTGCGTCGCTTATCCGGGTCGAGGACGGCGCGCACGGTCGCCAGCGCGACCGAGAGCCGGTTTGCGAGCCTCGCTGGATCCTGCTCGGGCCAGAGCGACTCCATCAGCAGCTCGCGTGGGGTCGAGCGCCCGCGCCGGGCGATCAGGATCTTGAGCAGCGTGCGCGCCTTCTTCGACTGCCAGGCGCTGGTCGACACCGGGACGCCGTCCCGGAAGAGGCGGAAGGCACCGAGCGAGCGGATCGCCACCGCGGGGGCGCGGGCGCGGAGCGTGGCGCCATTCGGTCTCAGAGTGCGTCGGTAGGAGTGGCCCGATGCGGGCACGACCAAGTAGCGGATTGAGGCGACCGCCGCGCTCATCAACCCTCGATTCCCTCGCCCGTGACCGAAAGCTTGCCCGTGCCGTCCAGGGCGTGGGGAGACACGGGCGAGATCGCCGCCTCGTCGTTCCTCCACCTGGGCTCGAAGCCCTCGGCGCGGAAGAAGTCGACGGCAGCGAGGTAGGCCTCGGCCTCGTGCGCGAGGCGTTCGCCGGCGCCGTGCGGCACCAGTCGCCCGGCCTGAGCTCGGACCTCAGGCAGCGCCGCCGGCCCGACCGCGGCGCGCCCTTGCGGCGAGCGGGAGGGATCCACGCTCACGATCCGAGCCTGGCTGCCGCGAGCCGCTCGGCCGCCTCCGACGTCGCGATGCCCTGCTCGTCGGCTTCGCGGTAGACGGCGGTCAGCGTCTCCCCGATGGCGGATAGCCGACGGTCGAGCTCGTCTCGGGTCCAGCCGAGGACTTCGAGCCCGATCCCGTGCAATGCGCCGCCGCTGTTGATGACGTAGTCGGGGGCGTAGAGAATGCCGGCTCTGCGCAGCCGCCCGCCATCTGCCAGCGCGGCCAGCTGGTTGTTGGCCGACCCGGCCACGATCCGGCACCGCAGCTGCGGGATCGAGCGCTCGTCGAGGACGCTTCCGATCGCGCACGGCGCGGCGAGGTCGCAGTCCGTACGGAGCGCACCATCGGGAGCGACCGCTCGTGCAGAGAGCCCCGACGCGACCCGGCGGGCCCGCGCTGCGTCGACATCGCTCACGAGAACACGCGCGCCCGCCTCCACGAGCAGCTCGGCCAGGCGGCCGCCGACGCCCCCGACGCCTTGCACGAGCACTACCAGCCCGTCCAAGCGGTCGGAGCCGAACTCATGGCGCACGCTGGCGCGGATTCCATGCAGCACACCGACGGCGGTGGCCGGCGCGCTGCTGCCCGGGCCGCCGCGATCCTCGCTCCGGATCAGGGCGTACGGGGAGGAGATCAGATCCATGTCGCACTCGTTGGTGTTCATGTCCGGCCCGGTCCAAAAGCGGCCTCGCAATGAGTCGAGGAGCTCCGCGTAGCGGAGGAGGAGACGGCGCCGCTTCTCCCCGCGCGGGATCACCGGCACGGCCAGCACCGCCTTGCCCCCGCCGAACGGCAGACCCGCGATGGCCAGTTTGCGCGTCATCGCGGCGGAGAGCCGCATCGCGTCCGCCAGCCCCTCGGCCGCCGACGGGTAGACGCGCATGCGCGTGCCGCCGGCGGCGGGGCCAAGCCGCGTGGAGTGGAGGCAGATGAACATCCACGCGCCGCTCGCGGCGTCGTAGCGGATCTCAGCCTGCTCGCCGTCCCACTCACGCAGGAGCTCGTCGAAACCTGGCTGGTCACGAGCGGTTTCGATCGTGCCCGCGCTCATCACGCCATCTCGATCGAGTCGAAGGACGACCAGCGCTCGGCCCGAGCGAACAGCTCGGTGACCTCCTTCGCCCCGCCTGCACAGGCGCGCTCCTCGTTCGCCGCCTCCACAAGCAAGGCGACTTTGTGACCGTCGTCGTCGACCCAGTGCTTCAGCAGCCGGACGCCCCGCGGCGTCTGCGCCGAGCGCGCCTGGACGAAGGCCTCACCGTCGCGCCCGGCGAGCTCGTGAACTTCCAAGAACAAGCACGTCGTCTGCTCCTCTCGCCTGTTTCCCATCTCACCGGCGAAGGCGTGAAAAGCAGATGAACGAATGTTCTGCGCGTCCGTTCAGCCCAACAGAACGGGCCGAGTCACAGCTCCCACGAAGCCGGAACCCGGGGGTCCGGCGAGTAGCTGCAGAATGTCCCCGTCCGCACCGTTCGCTCGAGGTGGGCTCCGAAGGCCGGACTGTGCTCGTCGATCCGCGCGAGCGCCGACTTGATCGCCCGCGTCACGTTCACCCGCGCCCGCTCCGCCGCCGAGGCGGCGCGTCGATCGCGCCCGCCGAGGCCGACGGCCGCCGACAGCTCGCGCGCGATGAACTCCCGCTCCTCGCGCGCCCGCGCCGCCCGCTCAGGGTCGTTCCAGGCCTCGGCCTCCTCGATCTCATCTCCGAGCTCCTCGAGCCGCTGCCGGTACGCGGCCTTCGCCTGCGCGTCGAGCAGCTCGCCGGCATCGCCGAAGCCGCCAACTTCCAGCCCGTCCCCGACCGCTGGTTTGCGCACCCCGACCGTGTCGGTGCCCACGAGCTCGAGCGCGTGCAGCTCCTCGCCCGGCGCCGCCAGCAGTCGGGCAAGGTACCGCAGCCCCTTCGAGTCCCTGAGCCGAAAGGCGTCCCCCTCGTAGACGATCGACCAGTACTCGCCCTCGCGGCGGAAGACCGCCCGGGCGGGCCTCGGGGCGGACGGCGCCTGCCCGCCGGCGTTCTCGATGCGCGCGGCGAGGGTCGCCATGCCGAGCGCGCGCGCCGTCTCGAGGGCGGCGCCGAGCAGCTCGCGCGCTTGCTCGCGGTCGCCGGGCGCGTCCCGTTCGAGCAGCAGCTGTGCGTACTCGTGCTGGGTGCGCGCGACCCAGGGCCGCGCTCCCATCCGCTCGTTCGCCCCCAATGCAGCCTGGAAGTGCTCCTCCGCCTCGTTGTGCCGGGCCAGAAGTGTCGCCAACACGCCGAGCGAGCGCGCCACAGAGCCGCGCGCGCACTCCGCCATTCCGATGACGTTCAGGTCCGCAAACGGCAGCAGCTCGTCGTACAGCTTGCGAGCGCAATCGACATCGCCGAGGTAGGCGCAGACGTCCGCCGCGACCGTTGCGCCGACAAGCCACTCGTTGTCGCGCGGGAGCAGACCCTCGAAATCGTTCGCGACCAGCTCGTCGAACACGCGTCGCGCGTCGGCGCGGCGGTCGAGCTCGGCGTAGAGCTCGGCCAGGAAGCACCGGAGCATCGGATACCACCAGAGTTCCTCCGCCGCCCGGCGCAGCGCCGTCTCCAGCCCCTCGAAGCGGCCCTGCTCCTTGCGCAGCCAGTAGTCGTGCGCGCGGAAGGCGACCTCGGCCTCGGCCGGGAACGCCTGCTCGCCGATCTGCAACGCCTCCCCACTCAGCGCTTCCGCCTCGGCGAAGTCGCCGCGGAAAAGCGCGAGGAGCGCGCGTTCCGCCGCGGCCATCCACTGCTGCGAGGGCTGGCGGATCTCATCGGCGACCCGGCCAAGCTCGGGGAGCATCGCCTCGGCCTCGCCGATGCGACCGAGCTCGAGCAGCGCCGCCATCAGGGCGACGTGCGCGCTCGCGATATGCTCGCGATCCTGCGACTCGCGCGCGACCCTCGCGAGCTCCGCCGTGAGCTCGAGGCGGTCGCGCGCATTGTCGTACCACCAGTGCGCGCCGTAGTACGCATCGAGCGCGTACGCGAGCGTTCGTAGGTCCCCGAGCCGGCGGGCCATCGCAAGCGCCTGCTCGCTCAAGGCCGCGCCCGGCTCGCGGTCGGGCTCGGAGCGGCGCGCGCAGGCGAGGCGCGCCATGAGCCGAACACGGATTGGGCTGTCGCCGGCCGGCAATGCGTCCAGGGCGTCCTCGAGCAGGGGGACGACGTGCGGGTCGTCGCCGGCACGGAGCCAGAGGAAGCGGCCACCGTAGCCGACCGCTGCCCGCGCGAGCTGGTCGGGCAGCCGCAAGCGCCGGGCAATCTCGGCCGCGGCGAGGAACCTCGTCTTTGCGGCCGCGTCCTCGCCTGCGCGCGCGAGCGCCTCGCCGAGCGAGAGGAGAAGATCGCAGCGCGCCGGATCGTCGCTCGGCTCTCTGAAATCCAGGGCCTCGAGCGCCATCCTGTACAGGCGGGCCGCGTCCTCGTAGCCGTACAGCGCGAGGGCGCGATCGCCGGCCCTGCGGCCGTACTCGATCGCACTGCCGACGTCGCCACCGGGTGCGGCCTCGAAGAAGTGGTGCGCGAGCTCGGCTAGGTGCGGCTCATGGTCGCCCGCATATAGCTTCACGAGCACCTCGCCCAGCTCCCGGTGGAGACGAATCCGCCGCGCCGTCGAGAGCGCGTCGTAGAGCGTCTGGCGGATCAAGGCATGCGAGAAGCGGAAGCGGCCAAGCGCAGCCGGAACCTCCGCGACCACCCGCGCCTCGATCGCCTCGTCTAGCGTCTCCAGCAGCTGCTCTCGAGGCGCGCCGCTGAAGCGCTCCAGCGCGTCGAGCCCGAATTCCCGCCCGATCACCGAGGCGAGCGTGAGCACGCGATTGCACTCCTCCGACAGCCGGCCGAGGCGACGTCCGATCACATCACGAACGCTCTGGGGAATCCGCAGACGCCACGACGGCTCGCTCGCCACCGTCTCGAGCCGACCCTCGTCGGCGAGCAGCCGCACCACCTCGCCGACGAAGAGCGGGTTTCCCTCCGTCTCCTGGTGCACGGCGGCAACGACGCTCGCCGGGGGCGCGATCCCGGAAGCGATCTCGATGAGGCGGGCGACATCGGGTTCGCTCAGACCGCGGAGGTGCAAGCGGCGCGTGACTCCGTGCCGCGCCAGCTCGCGTACCGTCGCCGCGAGCGGGTCGGCGGGGCCAGCGTCCACATCGCGGTATGCGCAGACGAGCAGGATCTGCGTTTCGGAGAGCTCGCCCGCCACAAACTGGAGCAGGAGCAGCGACGGCGTGTCGGCGACATTGAGGTCGTCGAGCACGATCAGCAGCGGCCGCTCGACCGACGCTCGCCGCAGGAACGTGGCCGTCGCGTCGAATAGGCGAAACCGCGCCCCCTCGGCGTCGAGCGCCGTCGTGGGCGACACGTCGCCGAGCAGCTCTCGCACCTCCGGCAGAATCTGCGCAAGCTCGGCTGCGCCCGCGCCAAGTTGTCCACGCAGCGCGTCCGGGGGCTGGTCGCGGACGTACGCGCGCAGCGCTTGCACCCACGGCCAGTAAGTCGGCGCGCCACCCGCCTCCCAACAACGGCCATAGAGCACGCGAACGCCTCGATGCCGCGCCTGCGCCGCGAGCTCATCGGTCAGCCGGCTCTTGCCGATGCCGGGCTCGCCGGCGACCAAGAACAGCCGCCCACGACCCTCGAGCGCCTCGTCTACCCCCGCCAGGAGTTCAGCGAGCTCGCGCTCCCGTCCGACGAAGATGCCGCTGGCGCGGCGCTCCTCCAGGGACGCCTGCCCCGACCCTTCCTTCACGTCGGTCATTGTCCCGCTTTGCGAGACGTAGCGCCATGCGCGCGGCGCGCGTTCGCCGAAGACGTTTGACGCATGCGTAGCTTCTTGATGCATGCGTAGCTGTCGGCTGCCGTCACACGCCATAGCTTGGGGCTCCCACCGCCAGCCCAGCCTGACCAGCCGCAACGACGGAACCTGCTATGGCAGCAGCGCGAGCAGTTCTTCGGCATCGGCGCGCCGGAGGTGGATTGCTCACAACAGGTGCATCAGCCCCAGCTGGAGCAGCTGCCTCGCCCGGAGTAGTCGCGGGGGCGGGCGATCCTGCCGTTCCGGAGCTCAGCGGCGGCGCGGCCGGCGCCATCGAACGCCGGGCATGTACCAAGGGGCTACCAGTGCGGAGCGAGAAGCATCACCGAAGAACCGCTGAGCGGGCTCGAGCCGAGCGGGGCGGCCGCAACCACGTCCCTCGTGCGCGCGTGCTCGGCGGCGACGAACTCGCGCCAACATCGGCGGACTCGCGCCGCCGTCAGGCGAGCGCCGCGTGGAGGCGCTCGCCAAGCAGCGCGAGGCGCTCGACCGGCTCGTTGCTGAACACGAAGCGAACGTGCCGGGGTGCCACGGTCTCGCCCCAGGCGGTCATCGGCGTCGCGGCGACCTTCTGCTCAAGCAGCCGACGCGAGAGCTCGGGTGCATGCAGCCCGCATGCCTCGGCGTCGATGAGCGCCGACCAGCCGCCGTGGGCGGGGACGAGCGGTAGCCCTTCGCATTGGCGCAGGACCTCGTCGTGACGGCGTTCCCACTCGGCGACTGCGGCACGGACGTCGTCGTCGCCGAGCTCGATTGCCGCGGCCGCGCCGATCTGCGCGAAGCCTCCCGTGCAGACGCCGTTGTAGATGTGCACGAGCGCGAGCGTCGGCGCGAGCTCGGCGTTGGCGACCATCCAGCCCACGCGCCAGCCGATCATCCGCTGCTCCATCGAGACCGCACCAATCGTGACCGTCAGGTCGCGCATCCCCTCGAGCGCCGATGGAACGACGACCGGCCGCCCGCCGAAGACGATCGCCTCCATCAGCATCTCGTACAGCAGCGTGATGCCGCGCTCGCGGCAGATGCCGGTGATCGCTGCCCACTCCTCGTCGGTCGCCGCCCAGCCGCTCGGCATCGACGGGTGCATGAGGAACAGCACGCGCGTCCCCTCCGAGACCGCCGCCCGCAGCGCATCGAGGTCGAGCCGCCAACCACTCGCATCGCTGCGCAACGGCACCAGCCGAGGCACGGCGCCGACGAGACGCACCCGCTGGATCATGCCGGCGTAGGTCGGGTCGGTGAGGATCACCTCGTCGCCGGGGTCGGTGAGCGCGAGCAGCGCGTCGAGCATGTTGTCGCCGTCGCCCTGCGTGATCACGACCTCACCGTACGGGTCGTACTCCGGACCCCCTCGGCGGCGGATCAGGCCCGCCACCGCCTCCTTCATCTCGTCAAGCCCCGAGAACGGCAGGTAGGAGTTGGCCTCGTCACGGCCGACGGCCGCGCGCGTCGCCTCGACCGCGTCGGGATGCGGCGGCACGTCCGTGTCCAGGTTCTCGAGCCGCAGCACATCCGGATCACGCCCCGCCGCCGCGGCCACGCGGTCGATGCCGAAGCCCGGGATGTCCTCCAGCCGTCGTCCCACCCGGCGATCATCACCAGAACCCCTCTCCCGTGCAATCGTAACGCCGCGGATGCTTTGGACTCCGCTCGTTCTCGTATTCGAGAACGCTCGTTGACCGAAAGTTGACCACCAACCAGCTTCGTTGTCCATATGAGCAACAAACTGGCTTACTTCCACGCAATTGTCATGGTCGCAGCCAGATCGAACTCGCCGCGCGGGCGCTCGCATCAAATCGCGGGCAGCATGCACTCTCCGTTTACGCCGGGTCGCCGGGCATCCCGCACGATGAACGCGCACAGGTTCATTGCGGTGACGAGTCTTGATGCAAGAAGCCGGAAGGCGACCTACCGATTTCACCTAAGAAGGATCGGCCGAACCGAGTGCGGAGCGGCAGAGCTGTGACCGTTCGGTGACAGTTCAGTGACAGTGGACTGACAGTCGCGAAACTGACAGTCGCGCTTCGGCCGTCCGATTTGGGCCGTTTTGTCCATTCGCCCTATGCAGGATGGAATCGGTCATGACCCCGATCGGACTCGCGATGGACCTTTCTCTGTGGTGGCGTATCGACACAGTTTTGACCTGTCAAGTTGGACAGGTTCTCTCGCATTGACGAATCCGTCAGCGAGCGGACCTGTGCGTGCCGGAAACTCAGTTTCGCGACTCAACAGCCGGGTCGGCCTTGATCGTGCAGTGCTCTGGTGGAAGGGCGCGTCGCGTGAACGCGGACGGCGTTGCGCGAGTCGCGCCGCGAGGCTTCGTGCGAAGTCAAGTGTCTCGGTCCTATGCGCGTGAGGCGCGATTCACTATGCGGCGAGTTCGTATTCGTGGAGCAGGCCGCCGAGCTGGTCGCGACGGCGCAGGCGATCAAGAGGAATCGGCTCGTTGGTCAGCGCCGGTTCACCGATCGGCGGTGGCTTTGCAAGCGGCGGGCGCTGGCCGAGCGAGCGGTGCGGCCTGTGCCCGTTGTAGTGCTGCGCGTAGACGCGAACGACGCGCTCGAGCTGGCGGCGGCCGAGGATCAGCCTCCGGTCGAGGCACTCCCGTCGCAGACTGCCGATCCAGCGCTCGGCGTGCGCTCGCGCCCGCGGCGCCCGCACCGGTGCCTTGATCACCCGGATGCCTTGGGAGCCGAAGACCTCGTCGAAGTCGCGCGTGAACTTGCTGTCACGGTCACGGATCAGGAAGCGGGCGCGCACCCCTTCATCGTCGAGTCGCATCAGCAGGTTACGCGCCTGCTGGGTCACCCAAGCACCGTCAGGATTCGCGCTGATCCCGGCCAGATGCACGCGACGGCTCTGAAGCTCGATCACGAACAGGATGTAGAAACGCTTGAAAAAGACGCTGTCGACGGTGAGGAAGTCGCACTCGAGGATGCTCGCCGCCTGCCGGCGCAGAAACTCTGCCCAGCTGGAGTCGAGTCGCCGCGGCGCAGGCTCGATCCCCCCGCGCCTGAGGATTTCCCAGACGGTGCTGGCAGCAAGCGAAACGCCGAGCCCGACCAACTCGCCCTGGATCCGCCGGTATCCCCAGCCCGGGTTCTCGCGCGCCAGCCGCAGGACCAGCTCGCGCACGTCGCCCGGCGTCCCGGGACGACCGGGACGACGATGCGGATACGTCCAGCGGCGCGCCACCAGCTCCCGATGCCAGCGCAGCAGCGTCACCGGCGAAACCAAGAACGACGGCCACGCCCGCCGCGGCAGCGCGACTAAACGCCGCCAGCAGAGCCCGATCAGCCGGCTGAAACTCCGCACGCCCGACCTGCCGCTCCAGCACGAACAGCTGGTGGCGCAGCACGAGGATCTCGATCTCCTTCTCACGCTCCGACCGCAACCGCAGCACGAGCAGCTCCAGCAGCCGCCGCAGCGCCCAGTACAGAAACGACAACACGGTGCCTCGAGAACGACCCACCCCTCGACCGCCGACCCTACAGACACGGCACCCACCTACAGCGCGCCGACCGAGGCCCCCGGCGGGCGATCTCAGTTTCCGGCACTCACACGCCGGCTCCTGATTGATCGGCTGGCCCCACTGGAGGAGGTCGTGCACGCAGGGCCCCAAGGCCAGAGCGGGCGACTGAGGCGCCGCCAAGAAGTCGCACCTGCAGCGTAAACCGCTGCCCGGGTTGCAGCGCCGCCGCACGCCTTCTCCCGCTGTCGAGGTGGGACAAGACATCTGAGCTAGCGCAGGCCGGGAAGAACAGACCGATGTGTAGGCAGGGCGGCCGGCTGCTAATCGTCCTTCTGGTTGCTGCCTGCGGCAGCCACGGACGGCAGGTGAGTCATCCGGAGGCGGCGGTGTTGCGTGCGGGCGAAATGCCGCGTGGCCGCCTCAACCGAGGCGGCCGTAACCCGTAAGGTTTGCAAACTCACGAGGCTTCGTATTCGTGGATGAGGCCGCCGAGGAGATCGCCACGCCGTAGGCGATCGGCCGGGTTCAGCGTGTGGGGTGCGAAAACTCGGTGCGCGCCCCGAGAAATGGCCGATTTGCAGGTAGGACGCTAATTTTGGCACCCCACACGCTTCTCGGCGGCCTCCTGCCCACAGCCCGGCGCGACCCCTAGCGGCCGAGGCTGAGCTGCGGTGCGTCCGCCGGCTCCGGGAGACCGCTGAGTCGCCCGTCGAGCTGATCGACTCGATCGGCTACAGGCTGCTTCGAATGCGAGGGCCGGGCCGGTAGGTCCTCTACCCGGCCGGGGCGAAGTCCTCCCGCGAAACGGCTGCCCGCTCCACCTCTCCCTGCTGAATCGTCGCCTCGTGATAGTCGTCGGTCAGCCAGAGGCCGAGCTGGTTCGCGAAGAACGGCCCGTTCGGGTTCCCGCTCTCGCCGCCCGGGATCACCTGCACCGCGCGCGGATGGGAGCGGTCGGCCTCCGCGACGAACCGTCGCGCCGGGCCGGAGCCGAACATGAACCCGTTCAGGGTCGACGCCCGCGGACCGTGCGAGGCCGCGTCGACGGTGGAGAACCCGCCGTCGCTCGCGACCCCGGGCAGGCCAGGACCGAGATCGGCGAGTCCCCCCGCGGGCGGCACGGAGAACGCACCGCCGAGGGTGTGCCGGAAGACGATCCGGTGCAGCTTGCCCCAGCGGTACTCGGCGAGCGTCGTCGAGCCCCCAAACGCAGGCGCGAACCCCGGGCTCGCCGCGAGGGCGAGTGCGTTCTTCAGCGCCGTGAGGAGGAGGACGTCGCGCTGCACGGGATCCGAGAAGAACGCGATTCCCGACGCGCCGATACCGCCGGTCTCGAGCAGGTGGCGGAGCGCAGTCATCGCCTGGTCGCCGCCGGGTAGGAAGCCACCGAGGCCGCGCGCGGCCAGTGGTGCGTCGACGACGAGCGGGACCACCTGGCCGCGCCAGAGGCTGTAGATCGTCGCCGCGACGCTCGCGTCGATCTCCCCCTGCGTCGGCGTCGCCCGCGCGCCGTCCGTGTCGGATGCGTCGTACCCCTCCGGGATCCCGGTCGGCGTCGAGAAATCCCACCCCCGCAGCCGGGTCACGGCCTCCTGCAGCATGGGGTCCGCTCCCAGCGCCGCGAGGGCGGCAGGCGCTCCGGGCGTCTGCGCGTCCGTCATAGCCGCGGTGATGTACGGCACCAGGACGGAGGCGTCGTTCAGCTTCACGTCCGACTGGATCGACTGCATCTCCTCGAAGGAGATCGCGCCGTCGGCCAACGCCTGGTGGAGCCGCGACGTGATGCGGGCATTCCGGTTTCCGTCGCTGCTTGCGGGCGTGATGTAGCGGATCCCGCCGCCCGGACGGAGCTCGTTGAGCGGGTCGTTGTCGAACGACTGCCCGTGCGGGTCCTGGTTGGCGTTGGAGATCCAGCCTCGCGCCGGGTTGAGGAGCTGGTCCATCTCCGAGAAGGGGAGGATCTCGTACGGAAGAGCCTGGTCCTCCGCCTGCGTGGAATCGGGAATCCACTCGTTGCCGCCGGTGCCGTCGCGAATGAAGTACGGCGGCAGCCCTGCGACCGTGCCCGCCTGGAGGTCCTCGCGCAGCGGGATCTCGCCGCTCGTGAAGTAGCCGATGTTCCCGGCGTCGTCGGCGACCAGCCAGTTCTGCGCGCCGAAGTCGAAGTAGCGTACGGCCCGGCGCGCGTCCTCGACGGTGCGGGCGCGCGAGAGCTCACGGAAGAAATCGGGTTCCCGCGTCGCGTAGAAGCCGGTGAACTGGACGCTGAGGTTGGGCGCGATCAGCGGTCCGTGCCTCGGCACGACGAGCGTCGCAGGGGGCACGGCCGGGCTCGGCGGCACCGCCACGACGTCGTTCTGCGTCCCGTTCCCGACCTGGTTGACCAGGTAGCTCTCCGGGATGATCTGCAGCGGTTCGAGGTTGACCTTGTAGAGCGTCGCAGGCCCGCTCGGCGTCGAGACGACGGTTTCCTGGTAGACGTCGGTCACGTCGGTCGGGTTCACGGTCGAGCCCCACGCGATGTGCTCGTTCATCCCGTGCACGATCGACGGCACGCCCGGAAACGTCACGCCGTAAAGCTTCAGCGAGTCCGGCGCTGAGACGTCGAGACCTACCTCGTAGAACGTCGACGGTGAGGGGAGCGCCAGGTGCGGGTCGCTCGCAACCATCGCTCGTCCGCTGGCGGACTTCGAGCCCGACACCACCCATGCGTTCGAGCCGGTGTCGCTCCGCGGCTCGGTCGCGATTCCGGCTTCCGCAGCGTCCTTCAGGGCCGCTTTCGCCTGTGCAAGGGTGGAATCCTCGAGGAACGAGCTCGACCAGGCAGGGCGGCCGTGCTCGTTCAGCGGCCCCGACGTCTCGCCCGGCAAGATCGACGGCGCGTGCGCGAACGGCTCCACGCGCATCACGTCTTCCCGGAACAGCGCGAGGCCGTTGAAGCCGAGGGCGCCGCCGGCCGTCTGATAGGCGATCAGGCGCTGCGTGTTGGAGACGTCGCCGAGGTCGAAGGAGAGCCCGAAGGCGAGCAGCTTCGTGACGGCGGCACTGTCGAGGGCAGTCCACGGCGTGAACGTCGTCAGCTCGAGCGCTCCGTACTCGGACGGCAGCGGATGGGTCGTGACCCACGCGTTCACCCCGTCGGCGTATGCCTGCAAGACAGCGACGCCGGCCGGCGAGAGCGCTGCGAGTGACTTCGCCGCCGCGCGCCGCAAGCCGAGCGTTCGCAGCTGCACGTCGCTGGCGAGGGCCCCCGGTCCGAGGAGCTCGGCGAGCGTGCCGCTCGCCTGGCGCCGGCTCTGGTCCATCTGAAACAGCCGGTCCTGCGCGTGCAGATAGCCGACCATGAAGTAGGCGTCGTGATCGCTCTTGGCGTAGACGTGGGGCACCCCGTACACGTCGCGCACGACGCGAGCCGGCCGGTCGAGTCCCGGCAGGGCGACTTGTGCCCCGGCGCCGGAGGCAGCGGAGAACTCGGCCGGTAGGAGGAGCAGCGCAACGGCGAACGCGCCGACGATGGCGGGCTTCAGCTTTCCGAACATGACGACCTCCCTCTCCTCTACCCGTTGGCTTCACCCTGACGGGCTCTTGGAAAGCAGCGCCGCCGTTCCGTCTCCGCGTCGAGGCCCGGCAGCCCCAGTCTCCCACCGGCGCTCTCCGCTTGCAACGGGGGTTTTGGGAGGTCTACGTCGTCGCCGCGAGCAGCGCCTTCAATCGTGGAGGGTCAGTGGCTACGAAAAAACAGAAGAAGCGTGCGCGCGCGAAGATGGAGGTGCGAAAAGCGAGCGAGGGGCCGCTGAGCACACCCCCGGCCTGCCGCCGCATGTGCCCACCGCGAAGCTCCGGTTCACGCAGAGGTAGATGCGCCGAGGCCTCAGACCCAGGTGCCGGGCAACTATCACCGCAGCGCGAACGCAAGCCTGTAGACGGCACCGCGGCCCCTTGGGCGCGGACCCGCCGATTTGCAGGCGAATCGAATTCTCGGCACCCACACGTCGCACCGCCTGACCTGCAGCGGATGAAGGGGTCGAGGTGGGGGCGTAGGGTTCACAAACTCGAATGCGCTGCAAATCGGCCAGATCCGCGCCAGACCGAACTTACGAACCCTAGGGGCGCAGGTGAGGCGACGCGCGGCTACGCGATCGCGACCGGGACGGCGGGCTCCAGCAAGACCTCGGGCCCGGGCACCGAGTCGGCGAGGCGCGCCACGACGCGTCCCGCCTCGATGCGGGCGGGATAGTCGTGCCCCGTGAGCAGGAAGCGCCCCGAGTTCAGCGCCTTCTTGATCGCAGCTCTCTCCTGTCGCTTCGCGAGCCCGTGATTTCCTGTGACCTGCGGCTCGCACTCGAGCATGACGTGGTAGGGCTCGACCAGCGAGTTTTGCACGTCGTAGACGATGTCGCCGCAGATGCACGCCGTCCCTTCGCTGGTCTCTACGAGGATGTTCATCGAGCCTTCGGTGTGCCCCCCGGCGACCTCGCAGACGATCTCGGGCAGGATCTCATCGGGCCCAGACAGCTCGAGGTCGAGCAGCCGCAACGCCCCGGGCTTGTGCAAACGGTCGATGTGATGCTTGACGTACTCGGGTGGATACTGGGCTCCCATCAGGCCGGAGGCCGAGTACTCGAGTTCGCGCCGGTTCATGATCACAGTCGCACCGGGAAAGCGATCGTCTTGGCCGGCGTGGTCGATGTGCGTGTGCGTGTGCAGCACGTAGCGGACGTCGCCGGTCGCGACACCGTGCTTCGCCAGCTGGTTCTCGAGGCCCTGATCGCCCTCGACGAACCCCGTCATCCCCAGCCGCCCGAGGATCTCCGGACTCGAGACGCCGGTGTCGACGAGGATCGCGTCCTCGCCGCCGAGGATGAGATAGCTCCAGCACTTCGCACGCGTCACGTTGCCGATCTTGTGCGCCAGCACGAGGAAGCTCGACTCGACCTCGATGTCGATCAGGTCGAGGACCTTGATCTCGTACGGCATGCTAGCCCCTTCCCGAACCAGGGCGAGAACCGCGATCATCGATCCTCCGCTCGAAGCTGTCAACAGTTCGTGAGGAGCTCGAGCAGCGTCCGCCGGCGTCGACGATCTCCAGCGCGCGCTCGCGCACGCCGGCGAGCAGGCGTCCCGTCGCCATCTGCGCGGCCGCGAGCGCACAGGGTTCGTCCGATCGATCTCCCTGCAAATGGCCAGATCGGGCACGGACGGCCGAATTTGCGCACCCTACGCGTCCAGGTGGGCGGCTCTCGCCGGGGTTTTCGGCAGGCGCACTCGTCTAGGCCACCACCTCCCGACGCTGCGGAGGCACTCGATGGTGCCTGTCCCATTAGCTAGATCGCTGACGCGGGCGCGAGCGTTGCCATTCTGTTGCCACGCCTCACACCGCCGTCCGCGATCCAGTCTGTCTTCGCAAGAAAAAGCCCGCGTGAGCGGGCCTTTCGTGAGTGGGCGGTACTGGGCTCGAACCAGTGACCCCCAGCTTGTCGAGCATCTCCAGCCACGGCGACATGTCCACTGCTTCCCCTATTTTCGCTGCTCAGACGCCGTTTCTGCTCTTTTTGCTCGGCTTGCCTACGCGGGCAGGGTTCGAGTCGTTTGTGCGTTTTTTGTGCGTCGACGAACCCGCAGTTTGGTCTTCTGTTTGGACAACGGTTCGCATGTCGTGAGCCAATCCGGAATATCAGCGCACGCCAGCCTGCGCACGTAGTCATGCCGTCTACGCGATCGATGTGCAGGCGGCCCGGTGTCTGAGCCGCCCTCGCGCGCGCGAACAATAGAAGGGGACGCGTCAGACATAGAAGGGGACGCGTCAGACGCCGAGCTCGCGGCTCGCTCCACTCTCACGCGACCCTGCGCTGGAGCTGGCAACCTGTCCCCGCCCGAGAACCGCGTCCGACCTGTGGCTCGTCCACGCGCGCATTCTTCAGACCGAAGCCGCCATCGCGGTTCGGCGTCCCACTCGTGCGGACGGTCTGTGAACTGCCCGATCGTGGGGTGACAATCTGGTGACGCTGGAGCTACCGTCGAGGGCTGGAATGGACTACCGCCTTTACCACGCCGTCAACCAGTTCGTGGTCGACCACTCGTGGGTCGGACGCGGGCTAAGCGTCGTTGAGAACTGGGCGGTTCCGATTCTCGCAGTCGCGACGTTCGCTCTGTGGCTGTTCGCCCGTCCCGGGTCAAGCCGCAAGTGGAAGCTCGCATGCGCCTCGGCGCTGGCGTCATCCGGCGTCGCGTTGCTGATCAACCAACTGGTCGCCCAGGTGTGGGACCGCGCCCGTCCGTTCGCGGACCACCCCTCCGCTCAGGTCTGGGGGAACCGCTCGCACGATCCATCGTTTCCGAGTGACCACGCCAGCGCGGCGTTCGGCATCGCCTTCGCGGTGTTCCTCTTCGATCGCTTCGTTGGATCGATCTTCCTTGCTGCCGCGTGCATGATCGGTGTCGGTCGCGTGTTCATCGGCGCGCACTATCCGGCGGACGTAGTCGCCGGCTGCCTCGTCGGCCTCGGATCTGCCCTGCTCGTCACACGTCTCTCACAACCCGTCATCGAGCGAATCGTGAGAGTGGCCGAGCGCGTGACCGACCCGCTGCTCGCGTCTTTGTGGCGCCTGCCGCCGGCGCGCTAGCTCGATCCTTAGGCACCCGTCCCCGGCGGCGCGGTCATGTCGAGACGGCTCGCCTACCGCGCTCGCTTCTTCCTTGAGGCCGCCGGCTGACGCTCTGCCGGCTGAGAGCGGAGGTAGTTGAGGACGGCGTCGCCGTCCGGTGAGGCGATCGTGATTCGCTCGATGCCGATTCCTACGAGCCGGACGTTCTCGATTTGACGCTGAACCGCGTCGGGCGCCAGCGTCGCGAGTACCTTCTCGCCGGCATAGCCCGTCACGGTCGGAGGCTCGCCGAAGTGGGCTATTCCGACATCGACCACGTCGGCCGGCTCGGTGAGCCGAATTTCGGTCTCGCGCCCGATCGCAAGCCCGGTGATCCCGTGGCGCTGCACGATCTCGCTCTTCTTCGCGTCTCGAACCTCGATCACGAAGCCATCGTGCTCGCGCAGGCTCGCTCCCGTCCCCAAGCACTCGGCACCGAGGTCGAGCCACGGCGACCTTGCCAGGGCCAGCTCGTCCTGCTCGCGCCACCAGTTCGGCGGATCAATTGCAGACTCGATCCGCCGCGGGTCGACCAGGTCGATCTGGAGCCGGCGGCGGCCGTGCGTCTTGAAGTAGGTCATCGAGGGGTCGGGCCGGCCGACGAAGCACATCTCGTCGAAGCGGTACTTGCGGATGAAGTGGAGCGCCGCGATCGCGTTGCCCTGACCAGAGCCGAAGTCGAGCAGCCAGTGCGTGCCCTCGACGACCTTCCAACGATCGCCGATCTGGACGACAGCAAGGCTTGAGCGATCGAACGCGATCGCGTCCTCACCCGGGAGCTGGCCTGATGGCGCGCGGCCCGCGTCCGTGAGCCAGTACATCATCGGCGAGACGTCGCCGCAGCGCGGCCGGCCGACGAAGCAGAGGGAGGCAAGGGCGTAGTGGTTGATGATCTCGACCGCGCGCTGTGCTTCCGCCTGGCTCGTGCCGGTGTCGAGCATCCAGTGGTTGCCCTCGGCGACCTTCCAGCGTCCGCCGGCCTGGACGGCCGCGACGTTCGCGCGGTTGAACGGGATCCGGTCTTCGGGGATGTAGGGCGGGTCGACCTCCTGCACCGTAGCCCCGGTGATCCGCAGTCCGGTCCAGATCGTGTTGTCCCCGTAGCAGTCCTCGCCGACCTTGTGCTGCGTGTTGGTCGTCGACTGGAGCGTGTAGTCGCCGGCGGGGAGGCCGTCGACGACAATGAACTGGCAGGCGAGGAATTTGTTGTAGACGTCGGCCCAGCCGGCGGAGATTCCCTGGTTCGAGTTGCAGTCGTGGAAGCGGCCGGAGGCCGAGGCGGTGGACGAGATCCGCTCGATGTCGATCGCGCAGAACGCCTGCTTGTATCCGATCGTCGCCAGGTTGCCGTTCGCGTCGAAGAGCAGGAACTGGTTGAAGTCCTTCAGGTGGTAATGACCGTGTGCGGCCGACCAGACAAAGAGATCCGGGCGGGCAGCCGGGCTCCCGATCACGAGGTCGGCATCACCGACGTTGTGGGAGAGGAAGTCGAAACGCAGCAGCTTGTGGCTGCCAGGCGTCACACAGCCGTCCTGCACGTCGTGGTCGGAAGCAGTGAACGTCTGGCTGTGGATCGAGAAGTTGCGAACTCGGGTGACGAGGTTCACGCCCACGCTTGCTGCCCTCCAGATCGGTCGACTGGTCTATTGACCTCGCGCCGCAAGCAAGGCGGTTCTGTCGTACGCCTGCCGCGGTCTCCTGTCAAGGCCCCAAGTCGGGCGGTGGGGGCCGCCGTGACTTCAACGAGTTGAGCCATTGACCCGAGCCCGGCCGGCGTCGATAGGAGGTCCGAAATGGAAATCGGCGATCCCATTCGCACATACACGATCGAACCGATCGAGGACCCGGTCCCAGCCGAGAGCCCCGAGCTTCCAGCTGAAGAGCCGCTCGAAAGTCCTGAGCAGCCAGAGCGCGTTCCCGCCTAGCGCCGCGGTGCGTCAGAGCGATGTCTCGTGACGAGCTGTACGTCTCACCTCTCGTCGGCTGGCGGGTGTGGGCGCTTTGCGACGAGGGCGATGGCCCGCGGCTGTCGTCCCTTGTGC
>WNGE01002965.1_pt2 | contig 22599 bp, 21 predicted proteins | sample 5400651 | NCBI WGS metagenome assembly WNGE01 (sample SAMN13153370, study PRJNA577476) | soil metagenome | isolation source: 60 cm soil or saprolite under grassland replicate 2 | place: USA:California | collected 2016-06-15
CGCATACTCGCCCTGACGCCACGCCCGTCCTCCGGCGGCGTGCTGTGCCCACGCCAGCTGATTGAGAGGAATTCCGTCTGGGCATGCCAGGCCCTCCTCCAACCAGCGCAGCCCTTCGCGCAGATAGCCTCTCGTCCACCAAAAGCGATGGACGGCTGAGGCAAGCGTCAGCGCGGTGGTGTTGTCACCGGTGTCCAGACACCAACGCAGGCAAGCGCGGATGTTGTCATGCTCCGCCTCCATGCAGTCCAGCCAGTCGACTGAGCCCAAATCCGGATCATCGGTAAGCGGTCCGACCAATGCGACGAAGTGCTCGGCATGCCGCCTTCGGACCGCCGTTTCCTCCCCGGAGATCGTCAGTTGTTCGAGCGCAAAACTGCGAATCGTCTCCAACATGCGCAGGCGCACCGCCCCATTTGGGAGGTGTTCACTTCGCAGCAGGCTCCGGTCGACGAGCGATTGAAGAAGGTCTAGCTGGTCCGCCTGGCCCACGGAGCCGGATGTTTCGTGTGCTTCGCCCGGAGGATCCACCGGGCCGAGTACGGCATCGCACGCGTCCAGCGTGCAGCCGCCGACGAAGACCGCCAGCTGTCGGAACACCCGCTGTTCCGCGGAGCTGAGCTGGCCGTAGCTCCAGGCGACTGCCGCGCGCAACGAGCGATGCCGATCCGGTCGATCGCTCTCACCGCTGCGCAACAGCTCGAGTCCGAGTCGCTCCAGGATGGCGCGCGGAGTGAGCAGCCTGGCGCGCGACGCGGCGAGCTCGATTGCCAACGGCAGCTCATCCAGTCGTGCGCACAACTCGCCAACCGCGGCCGCGTTGTCCGCGGTCAACTGGAAGGCCGAATTGACGGCGCGAGCTCGATCCACGAACAGCGAGATACCGTCGGCTTCCGCCAGCGGCTCGACGTTCAGAAGTTGCTCCAGTCGCAAGTGGAGTGGCTCGCGACTGGTCACCAGCAAGCAGCCGTACGGGTGGGCATTCCTCCAGCAGGCGAGACAACTCGACTGCCGCCGGCTGCAGCTGCTCCATATTGTCGAGGACCAGCAGGCTGTCGCTCTCGGCGAGCTGTTCCTGGAGTCGTTGCGCCACCGGTTGCTCGCCGGTGTCGCGGATCCCAACGCACTGGCCGATGGTGCGCAGTACGAGTGAGGCATCGGTGATGGCCGACAGGTCGACGAACCACACTCGATCTTCGAATTCGGGCTCCAGGGATTGCGCGGCGGCAAGGGCCAGGCGGGTCTTGCCGACACCACCTGGCCTAAGCTTGTTTCGCCGTCAGGTCCTTGTCTTCCATTTCCCAGGTGTGATCCAGCGTGTGATACGCGGTATGCCGAATCAGGAATCGGAGCGGCCAGGTGCGCGCCATCTTGCCCTCGGCATGGAACGAACGAATGGCAGCGCAATAGGCGTCGCGCTGCGACTTCAGTCCCGCGTCGGTCGGCAGCACGCCTGGAGGCAATTCAGGCACTACCAACCCGAGCTTCTTCGCCCAGTCTTCCTGCTCCGTGCGGACCACGTGGCGGACGATCTGGTCACGCTGACGCCCTCCTCCCCGAGGGCCCTGCTGCAGCTCAGCCGACACACGCGAACGCACGTCGTCGAAGAACGCCCAGCACGCCTGCATCAGCGTCAGCTCGCGTACCAATTCCGCGCTCGACATGTCTTGCCTGTCGATGCCCGAAAACGCGAACGAGATGCCCCAGAAGTCGGTTGAGCCGCTGCCCGGATACTCGTCGACCACGTCGATGGTGGTGACGGCCGCGAACTCCGCGTCCATCCCGGCCAGCTTCGCTATGCGTGCATACCGAGGGAGGTAGGAGCGTAGCCGTTCAATCGCGGCCTCCGCGGTCTTCGCTCCGCGCTCGAGACCAGGCCAATCCGGCGCCACTGCCACGACCTTCTTGGCTTTCGGTCCAATTTCGAGCACCACTCGCATTTCGTCAGCCATCACCTCTCGCTGCTCAGCAATTCTGCAACGTCCGATCCGGAATTGCCACGCCCCCCAAGGAACCGACCCGCTCGATCGCTTCGATATCCTGGCTTTGCTGCGCGGTCACTACGGGTGCACGTCCGTCGAGAAACTCGCAGCAACCGCGCGCCCCGCGAAAGCGTCGGCGATGAGCTTCTTGTGGAGGACACCACCCACCTGGGTAGCTGGCTGACGAGGTCGTGCTGAGACTATCGTGACCGCGTTGAGTGGCGGCCGGACTGTCCACCTCGCCCGGCTACGGGACCTGAGCGATCCAACACAGCTGAGCACGGTGCTCGGCCCTGTCGCACGTGGGGAGCGCACGCCGATCGGACGGCTCGGCCACTCCGGGGCCACCCACGAGCGGCTGCAGGTTCAGTTGCAGAACGGTGATCGTCTCGCGCTGGTCCTCAAACGGACTCAACTCTCAGACGACTGGACGGCGTTCGCTTCGGGCGATGGCCTCGGGCGCGAAGTGCAGCTGCTCCGGACATCTGCTCTGGGTGCTGTCTGGGACGCGTTCGCCAACCCGTATGTCGCGTGCGCAGTCGAGCCGGATCAGATCGGCTTGCTGCACGCGCGGTACTGGCAGTCCGAGGCGCTCACGCTGCCCTGGCTGCTGCAGCCACCGATCCGGTTCAACCTCATGGGGCCGCACGCGTCCTGGCGGGAACGGCTCCCACACGGTCATCAGATTTCCCGAGGCTGGGCAGCGGCGCTGTCGCATCTGCCTGGCCCCGTCGCCGAGCTGCTCACGACGCCGCCGGAGAAGCTGTTTCGGCGATACGCGGATCTGCCGCGGACGCTGCTGCACGGGGACGCCAAGGTGCCGAATTTTGCGCTGCTGCCAGACGGCCGCGTCGCGGCGATTGACTGGGGCGTGGGTTGGCGTCGGTCCGCCGACGATCGAGGTGGGCTGGTACCTGGCGATCAACGGCGGCCGACTCGCCCGCCCGAGGGACGCGGTGCTGGGTCGCTATCGACAGCTCCTCGAAGCTGAGCTGCGCACGGCGCTGAGCAATGACCTGTGGGATCGCCTGGTTGGCATCGGCGTGCTGTGTGGAGCTGTGATGTTGTTGTGGGAAAAGGCGCTTGCGCTGGAAGAGGCGCCGTCACCGAGGATCGCGGCCGAATGGCAATGGTGGGTCGACGCTCTGGTCCGCCTGAGTTGACCTTCTCCGTCACGACCGGCCATCCCCAGGGACGCTGAAGCGTTGGCGGACCGCTAGATCGACTTCAGGTACTCGACGAGCTGTCGTTTTTCCTGATCGCTGAGGCCCAACTGCATGAAGCGGTCGAAGTGGTTGACCACATCGTCCAGTCCAGCAAAGCGGCCATCGTGGAAGTAGCCACGGGTCCGCTTGTACAGCCGGCCGGCCAGGGGTGTCGTGCGGTACTTGCCATCGGGCGAGCGGTCCGCCTGGAAGCGGCCAGACTCATCGTTCAGGCCAATCTCGGCTGGGGTGTGCAGGTTCCAGCCTGGTTCGCTGAACGTTGGCGGCACGTGGCAGCTCGCACAGCGTGCTTTGCCATCGAAAATGATCCGACCGGCTGCCGCGTCGCTGGCATTGAAGTCGCGCCCGGCTTGTGGTTTCGGAGCGGGCAGCGACAGCTGGTAGAACTGCAGGCTGCCCAGCCTGGGCGAGATGCGGTCGACACCCGGCGCCGCGGAAACATGCCCGAAATTGTTGGCCGCGGCGACAGGAAACCGCGTTCGATCGTCTAGCCGCGGATCGAAGAACGTGCCCGGCGCGCCGTGCATTTCCAGGTTGGCCACGAAGCCATTCCAGTAGGTGACGGTGCCCCAGTTGCCGGTCCAGGTGTGAGCGTTCACGCCGGCCAGCCCGAAGGCATCCGGGATCAGCGTGGAGGCATTGGTCCCGCCCGGACCGAAGGCCTTGCCATCCATGAACAGCTCCGCATCGAAGCGGCCTGGTCCCCAGCTCATGAGCACCTTGCGCACGGTTGGCACATCGACTTGCTGGCCAGCGGGAAGGCCCGCGTTCAGCAGGTCCGCGACGGGCTGCAGGTTCGGCGCCAGGGCCACGATCGCACCAACGTTGAGGTCCTGGTTGGCCCAGCCGTCGAGGCGATGGCCAATGCCAGGCGCGAACGCGTCGTCAACCGTCGAGTGGCACAGTGCACACTGGATGCCGACCGCCTTCAGGCCCTTGCTGGCATCGTTCGGATCGTTTGCAATGCCCGTGACGCCAACCACCGCGCCGAGCTGCAGCAGCGTGAGCGTCACGGCGGGATCGTCGAGATCGACCTTGCCGGCCGCAATCGCGTCGACGACTGACTTTGGCAGCGCATCCTGGTCGACTTTGAGGCCGACGGCCAGGGCGGTCTTTGGACTTACGCCACCACCAACCCCGCCAAACTGGGCGCCCTCGAGCGCCTGATGCAGCCCAATGGTGTTGCCGAAGAAGGTTTCGCTGCCGAACGTGTCGTAGCGGAACGCTTCACGACCCTGATCCATCAGCTCGCGGGTGTGGGCTCGGACCTGCGCGTCCCACACGTGGCCGGTGTCGCTTGTCTGATCGAGGAAGCCGCTGACGGCGCCGAGTGGCGGCGCGGACAGGCCGATGGCGACCAGTCCGAGGCCGCTGACCACTAACCCGGCACTGAGCCTGAGACGCACGTTCATGGCAGTGCTCCCAAACCTATGGATCGCACCAGCGGGGGCACGCTGGAAGCACTTCCATCCTAACTGGAAGCACTTCCAATTGTAAAGAAGGCGTAGACTCTGCCACTCGCCCAATGGTCACGATCAGCGACGTCGCCCGCGCTGCCGGCGTCGGCATCGGCACGGTCTCACGCGTGATCAACCGCAGTCCGCTGGTCTCGCAGGCGACCCGCCAGCGCGTGCAGCAAGCCATCGAACGGCTGGGCTATCAGCCGAGCCCGATCGCCCGCGCATTCGGTGGTCGGCGGACACACAAGCTCGAGGTGCTGGTGCCGCGCTTCGCGGCGCCGTTTTGCCTGGAGCTGCTGCGCGGCATCGAGGACGCGTTGATCGATACCGATTACGCCGTGCTACTGCGCAGCATGGACAGCGTGAGTGACCGCGATCGCGCGTTCGAGACGTGCTGCCACCGCGGACGCGCCGACGGCGTGCTCCTCGCCTGGACGCCACCGACTGAAGTGTTCGTTCAACGGCTCCAGGCGGAAGAGCTGCCGTCCGTGCTGCTGAATGCCGTCGACCGCCGGATGTGGGGTGTGGCGGTCGACCACGATGCCGCCGCTCGGCGTGCCGTTGAGTACTGCGTAGGACTGGGGCATCGACGTCTGGCGGTGATCGATCGGTTTGCCGATCCGTTCGCGGCGGCTGGGCCCGGGCTGTGCCAGCGTGGCTATTCCGAAGCGCTCGCGGCCGCCAGCATCCAGGAGCGTCCGGAGTACGAGCTCACCACCGAGCCGGATCCAGCTCCTGGTGCTGCCGCGGTAGATGCGCTCCTCGATCTACGAGAGCCGCCCACCGCCATCGTGGTCGGCAGCGACCTGCAGGCCATCGGCGCGCTGCACCGGGCTCGGATGCGCGACCGGCGCGTCCCCGAAGACGTCTCGATCGTTGGCTACAATGAAAACTCGATCAGTGCCTTTCTGGGCCTCACGACGGTCCGATTGCCGTTGCGCGAGATGGCCAGCCGAGCCACCGAGCTGTTGCTCGTCGCGCTCGCCGAGCCGAGCGCTAGGCCCGAGACGGTGGTCTTTCCGACGGAGCTGGTTGTCCGCGCGACGTGCGGCCCGCCACCACGCTGAGTCCTGTTACACCGTTTGCAGGACGAGCTCCTCGAATCGCTTTGACTGCATCTGGTCGGCCAGGCCCCACCGCTCAGCTTCGCTCAGCAATTGATCGAACTCCTCGCGCGGCAGCGGCCGATGGAAGAAGCGCTCGCCGACATCGAAGCGGCTGAAGTCCCACGGCCGGTCGGCGAACTCCGCTGGGATGCTGTACTTCCACAGCGGCAGGCAGGCGGCAGGATCGGACTCGAGATCGGCATCGGCGCGCTCGAGGACGCGAAAGTACGCGTCCAGCGTCGCCGTGTCGGCGTCGGCGGGCACGACCCACAGCGTCTTGAACGTGTTGCGGATGATCTGTCGCAGCCCAAGCTCGTCGGCCATCGAAATCTGCGGATCGAGCAGACTCGCCGCATCGACCTCGCCGTCGAGCAATGCTTGCAGCCGTGCGCCAAACCCACCGACGTTGACGGTCTTGATCCGCTCGAGCGGCAGGTACGGCTCCAGTCGATACGGGACGTTGAAGTGGCTGCCCGCGCGCATGCCGACGGCAATTGGGACGTCCGCCAAGTCTTCGGGTCGCTGGATGCGTGAATCGGGTCGTACGTAAATCGCCCAGCGGGCGACACCGTACGCATTGGCAACGAACTTGCCGAGGCCCGCACCGGCATTACAGACGCTGCCCCAGGCGCAGTGATTGATGACGTCGAGCGGCTCGGATTTGCCGAGGAATGGATCGTCCTGCGGCCGCTCGCGGTACTGCTTGTCGCGCCAACTGGACTGAATGCCACGCACGACGTCCCAGCGAATCACGGGCTCAATCCCCTGGTCCTGGAAATAGCCGCGTTCGAGAGCGATCCACTCGTGCAGGCGCATCCCGGTGGGGGCGATCTTCAACTGCGTCAACGCCATGGTTGCTCCCTTATACCCGAACCGCTTCCGCGTAGCGCGGCCCGGGCAGCAGCTGTATGGGCTACGACCAGGCGAACCGTGACGATACTTAACCCCGCCTGGGCTATGCAACGGATGCGTATCATGGCATGCAAGCTGCAGTAACGCGCCCTTACCGCGACCCCCAGGAGGGAGCCAATGAACATCCTCGTTGTTGAGGATGAGCCAGCGCTCCAGAAAACCACAGCGGCTGCTCTCAAGCTCAACGGCCACGTGGTAATGGGCGCCGAAACCGGGGTGCAGGCGTTGGCCGAAGTCGACCAGTGTCGACCGGACCTCGTGCTCCTGGATCTGCAGATGCCGGACATGGACGGCCGTGAGTTTCTGCGCCATATGCGAGATGAGCCAGCGCTCGTCGACGTGCCGGTGGTGATCATGTCGGCCGTGCATCGGATCGACGCTGAAGGGCTCGATGTGCAGGCGATCTTCGCCAAACCATTCGATCTTGACGAGCTACTCGATGCAGTCGATGAGCTGCTAGCCGCACGGCCGCTGGCCGCGAGCGTACGAGACGACACCGCCCATTGAGCATGATTGCCGCGGACGAGCGTCAGCGCGAACGTCTGCAATGCATCAGGGACACGAGCCAGGCCCTCACGCGTGCGGTCGATTTCGACGGGCTGTTTTCGATGCTGCACCTCGAAATCGTGTCGGCGCTTGCAGCAGACACGTTCTTCCTTGGCCTCTACGACGACGCCAGCCACACGATCGAGGTGGTCCGCCAGGCCGAGTTCAACAAGGAGCTCCCTGGCGGCACGTTTCCGCTGGGTCATGGACCTACCAGTGAGGTCATCCGCACCAGACGCCCGCGGCTGATTCGGCGCTGGTCTGAGGAGGCGCCGCGCGTGCAGGTGCAATACCTGAGCGGCGCGCCCGGTCTGCCTGAGTCAGCGATCATCGCGCCTATCGCCAGTGGCGAGCAGGTGCTGGGCGTGGTCGCTCTCCACAAGTACGCGCCCGACGCCTTCGACGAGAACGACCTGCTGGTGCTGGAGGCCATGGCGGCGCAGGCCGGGTTGGTACTCGCCGGGCTTGGTCGCTCGGAGCGACTCACGACGCAGCTCCTGCGCCGTGTCTCAGAGCTACAGGCCATCCTGAGCACCATGGCCGACGCGCTGCTGATCCTCGATTCAACCGGCCGGGTCGTCGCGCTGAATCACTCCGCACGCGAGCTGCTGTGCGCGGACGACGCCAGTGTTGTGCTCGGCCAACCGCTGGCTGAACAGACCTGGGGCCAGTGGGCGCTGGGGGCGCGCGAGATCAGCGAGACGCTGGCCCCGATGATCGCGGCCCTGCAACGCGGCGAGCCCGCGGCCGAGGCTGAGGTGCAGCTGCAGAACCATCGCCATCGCACGCTCACGTTCACCGGTACTCCGCTGCTCGACCCGCTCGGCCGTGCCACAGGCTGCGTCGTGATCGCGCGGGACGTGACCGGCCGCCGCGAAGTCGATGAGCTCAAGAGCGAGATGCTGTCGGTTGCGTCGCACGATCTGCGGACGCCGGTGACGGTCATTCGCGCGCAGGCGCAGCTCCTGCGACGGGCGATCGGGCGTGGCGCAATCACGCTGGACGATGTCAACGGTGGCCTGGCGGAGATCGTGTCTGAGACGCAGCGGCTCGCGAGGCTCTTGTCCGCTGTGCTCGACTTTTCGACGATCGAAGCCGGGAACCTGGCTCTTCAACGTCAGACGGTCGACCTGATCGCGCTGGCCAGCGCGGTTATCGATGAGGTCCAGACGACCACAGACCAGCACCAGCTCGAGCTGCACGTGTCGGGATCAGCCGAGCTGATGGGCTACTGGGATGACCGTCGCCTGCAGCAGGTGCTTACCAACTTGCTGACCAACGCGGTGAAGTATTCGCCAGCCGGTGGCGCGATCACCGTCGACATCGAAGCATGCGATCAGACGGTCATCGCGCGCGTCTCTGATCAGGGTATTGGGTTACGACGCGAGGAAGTCGAGCACGTGTTCGAGCGGTTCTTCCGCGGCGACGCATTGCGGCGTCTGGAAGGCTCTGGTCTGGGGCTCTACATCTGTCAGTCGATTGTCGCCGCGCACGGCGGCCGCATCTGGGTGGAATCGGCTGGTCCAGACCATGGCAGCACATTCTGTTTCATCTTACCGATGGGTGAAGCGAGTCTAACGTTCGATGCCTAATCCCACGGGATGTTGTCGATGCGGGCGAATGACGAAAGAGAAATAACTAACAGGGTTGCGTACAGGACAATTTGACGTACACGTTGCACACGTTGCATACGGTGCCTCCAACTCGCGGTCTACGATTGGTGCTAAGAGCGTACGCAACGGACGCGCCCGGATTGTCCACGATATGTTGTCGATTGCACACAACTTTCACACGAGCGGGTGCGCCAACCGTGAGGTAATGGTGCGCGGAGCGCGAGTGATTCGGCTGCGGCTGGCACTGGTCGCGACGCTGGCGGCGATGGTGGCCATGCCGGGCGTGTTGCTGGCGAATGCGCCGGCGCCGCCAGGCGGTTTCGGCTCGGGTCAGAACTTCGTCCATGTGAACTGGCTTACGTTCAGCCCGTAGTCGCCCGCGGTGGGTGAGCAGGCACGGATCGTGCCTCTGGGTCGGAGCCTTGCCTACTTGCCCGCAACGCGAGACCACGGATACGCGAGCGGTACGAACTATAACTCGGGCGGTCGTCCTGTCAGTGACCCTGCTGGTCGTGACGGCCACCACGGTTGTTCTTGCCGCCACGGTCACGTTTGACGTCCCGCCGTTCGCGCCTTACAACGGCAGCAACCCCCGGCACCCTGGAACGACACGAGTGGTAATCACATCAATGCCGTGTCGCCAGGTGTGTTCACAGGCGGGGGCGGGGACACCAATTTCTACCTGATCGGCGATGCTGTCGCGGGCAGCAACAATCAGGTATCGGACTACGTGTTCAGCGCCGGGATGAATTGCTATTCGTCCCGCGACCTGCGCAATTGGACCCGCCAGAACGCGGGGAACGTGCTCGTTCCCACCAACACGGCGGTGCAGTACACGAGTGGCGCAGTGTTGGGGCCGAGTCGATTCGTGTTTCGCACGCACGTCGCCTTCAACACGTCAACACGCAAGTATGTGATGTGGGGCAAGTCGAGCGATTCCCCCGCGTGGAGCAATCAGACGTATTTCCGAGCTACCGCCGACGCACCGTGCGGCCCGTACACGCTGGTGACATCGGACGCTCACCTGCCAGCGCCTGGCTATTTTGACGATGACAACATGTTCGTCGACCCGAATTCGACGGAATCGCCGAAGGCGGCGTACGTCGTGTATTCGGGCGGCTCACTTGACCGCTCAACACGCTCCCAACGACAACTTCTACTTGACAGCCACGTCGATGCAGGGACCGTGGCGACGCTCCTCAACCGGTGCGACTCGCTATCTCTCTCCACTCGACACCGACACCTGTCACTCGCAGAGTGGCGAGATCATTGGTCCGGTCGGTACGGCTAATACCTACGTCACGTTCTTCGACCGCTGGTTCGACGGCACCCGAAGCAACTCGGATGCGCCGTTCCCGAGCCCCGCGCCGTTGATGTCGCATTCGCGGTTGATCGTGCAGCCGCTCAGTTTTGACGGTGCCGGCAACGTCAGCATGCCATGCGTGAGCAGGTGGAGCCTCGACATTTCCACGGGTGACACCACTCCGCCGGCGATCAGTAATGTGTCGCACGACACACCCAGCTCGAGCGGCACGACGATTACGTGGGTCACCGACGAAGCGTCGACCACGCAGGTGGAGTATGGTCTCACGACCGCGTACGGTTCATCGACGACGCTCAACAGCACGTTGGTGACGAGTCACTCGGCGTCGCTGAGCGGCTTGACCGCGAGCAGGACGTATTTCTTCCGGGTCCGCAGTGCTGATGCGGCCGGCAACGTTGGCACCGCGACCGGGAGCTTCCAGACCGCGGATGGGTCAGCATCTGGTTCTCCGACCACGGTGGATTTCAACAGCGGCGGCCCAGCCACGAACTCGAACCTCAACAACACTTTCTGGGGCATCCAGTGGGGCACGACCGCGTGGTACTACTCGGGTCCGACGGGTGGGTTCAGCACCAACAGCATCAGCTTCCGCGGCAGCACGATCACCTCGGGCACGTTGACCCTACCCGGCGGGACGCGACTGGTGTCGATACGGGCCACGAACCCCGCCGACACTGGCAACCCGGGCGCCTCAACTGTCACCATCGCGTGCTCGGGACAGCCGACGGTCAGTCAGACGGTCAACCTCAACTCGACGGTCACGCTGACGACCGGGTGGACGGCGCCGTGCAACGTGGTCACGATTACAAGCTCGAACAACTGGCACACGAATTTCGACGACCTCGTGTATCAGTAGCGGAGACGAGGCTCGGCCTGGCCGCGGCCGAACCAGAATAGCCATCTGACGGCCCCTCTACCTGTTGCACGCGTGCTGCAAGTAGATTGCAATGAGCCCGCGGCAACATGGACAAATGAACACCTCGCTCGGTCTCGACGAACCGTGCGAGATCGACGAACGGGCGGCCTTGGTGTTGCAGCCAGGCGTGCAGGCATTCTCGGGGGCACGCTTCGAGCACGTTGCGTTAGCCGATGGGCGGCGACTGGTCCTCAAACGTCTCCCTCCAGAGGGTGACTGGCTCACCCGTGTCACGGGTGGTGCGGGGCGCGCGCGCCTGCTATGGGACAGCGGGATCCTGGCCCAGGTGGCGGCGACGGTCGACCATGACAGGGCCGAGCTCCTCGGCGATGCGCTCAAGTCCCTCGCTCAGCAGGGGTTCAGCCCGGCATCGGGGCTGGTGTGGGGGCTGTTGATAGCGTTGGGCGCCGGCCTCGCGATCTAAGGCGCCGTACGCACCTCGCCGACCAGCTTCTCGAGGCGGGTCGGCCACGGGTTACGCTGAGCCAGATGCGTATCACCGATCTGAAGTGCGCCGTGATCGGCGACAACCCCATCGTCCGCGTCGCTACCGATGAAGGATTAAGCGGCTATGGCGCGGTCGAGTCGTTCAAGCCGTATCTCAAACCACATGTGCTGATGTACCGACCGTACATCCTGGGCGAGGACCCGACACAAGTCGAGCGGGTCATGCTGAACATCCGCCACCGTGGCGCGTTCAAGCCCTGGGGCAGCGCGGTGAGCGCGATCGAAATGGCACTCTGGGATCTGGCAGGTAAGGCCGCGAATCTTCCGGTGCACCGACTGTTGGGTGGTAAGGTCCGCGACCGCGTGCGCGTTTACAACGGTGCGGTGCGCTTTTCCATGAGCGGCTACACGCCGCACGATTACGCCGAGAACATGAAGCGCATGAAGGACTCTCCGCAGGGCTTCACGCTGATCAAGCAGGGCATCAGTTTTCACAGTCCGATGGCGCGAGAGATCCCCGATTTCTTCTACGGAACGCCGAGTCCACAGGCCCGTCACGGCAGTCGTGAGCGTGGCCTGCTGACCGAAAAGGGCCTCAAGCACGTGATCGCGTGTGTCGAAGCCATGAAGAACGTGCTGGGCGACGAAATCGGACTGGCACTGGACTGCGGACCGGGCTGGACGATACCCGACGCGATCAGATTCGCCAAAGCTGTCGAGCCGCTAAATATCACGTGGCTCGAAGACCTGATCACCGGCGACTACACACCCTTCGTCGATGCCGATGTGTACCGCGACCTGACCCAGAGCACGTCGACGCCGATCCACACCGGCGAGCAGATCTACTTACGGCAGAATTTCAAGTCGTTGATTGAAGGCCACGCCGTGAACGTGGTCGGGCCGGATCCGTGCGACGTGGGCGGCATCGCGGAGTTGAAGTGGATTGCCGAATACGCCGACCTGCATGGCATTCTGATGGCGCCACACGGCACCGGCGACGGGCTGTTTGGCCTGGCTGCACTGGTGCAGGTGTGTGCGACGCTGCCCCACAACTACATCGCGTTCGAGTACCCGATTGGCAATCCGACATGGTGGCACGAGATTGTCGATGGCCTGCCGGAGCCGCTGGTCGAGGATGGCTTTATCGACGTCGACGCCTGGACGCGACCAGGCATCGGCCTCGACTTCAAGATCGACGCCGCGAAGGCACGGCTTCGTCCGGAGGATGCTGACTTCTTCGACTGACGGCCAGGCGAGACTTCTACAGCGCCTGTTGCGTCTCCGCGTCGAAGAGGTACAGCCGGTCCTGATCGAAGTCGAGGCGAATGGGTTGGTCGGCCGCGGCACGGTACCTGCCGTCCGCGCTGGCCACCAGCAGCTGCCGTCCTAACCAGACGTGGACGTACGTCAGATCGCCAGTCGGCTCGACCGTGTACACGCGGGCTGGCAGTCCAGTCGTGGCTGACTCTGGGAGCACGGTCAGGTTTGCATGGCGGGCCCCGACGATGACGGAGCCTGTCGTACTTGCTCGGGCTCGTCGCTCATTGGCCGGCGTCAGCGGAAGATCCCAGCCGTCACCGCGAATGACGGTGGCGCCATCATCACTCACGACCTGGCCCTGGAGAAAGTTCATCGCCGGACTACCGACAAAGCCAGCGACGAACATGTTTGCGGGACGCTCGTAGATTTCGTCCGGCGCGCCGAGTTGTTGCACCACGCCATTCGACATGACCGCGATACGGTCCGCCATCGTCATCGCTTCCATCTGATCGTGGGTGACGTAGATCACCGTCGTGGCCAACTCCTGGTGCAATCGCTTCAATTCGGAGCGCATCTGCACGCGCAGCATCGCATCCAGATTCGACAGCGGCTCGTCCATCAGAAATGCTTTGGGGTTACGCACCAGCGCCCGCCCAAGCGCGACCCGCTGCTGCTGACCGCCCGATAACTGACGCGGCTTGCGGTTCAAGAGGTGCGTGATGCTGAGCGTCTCAGCCGCCTTCTTGACGCGCACGTCGATCTCTGATCTCGGAACCTTGCGCATCTGCAGTGGGAACGCCAGGTTGTCAGCGACCGATTTACTTGGATACAGCGCGTAATTCTGGAACACCATCGCGATATCGCGGTCTTTGGGATCCAGGTCGTTTACGACCTTGCCGCCAATCGTGATCGTGCCTGAGGTCAGCTCAATCAAACCAGCCACCATGTTCAGCGTGGTGGTCTTGCCGCAGCCGGACGGGCCAACGAGCGCGATGAACTCGCCGTCGTCGATGGTGAACGACACGTGGTCGACGGCTACCACGTCACCATACTGCTTCACGACATTATCGAGAACGACTTCCGCCATCGCAGCTCAGTCCTATGACTTCACAGCGCCTTCGGTGAGGGCGCGCACGAATTGCTTCTGGAGCACCATGAACATCACCACGACCGGTACGGACATGATGAACGCGGCCGCCATCAGGCCTGGCCAGTTTGTCGCGAACTCCGTAAAGAAGTGCTGCAGCCCGACGGGCAGCGTCAGCAGATTCTCACTATTCAGGAACGTGAGGGCATACACGTACTCGTTCCAGGCGCCGATGAAGGCATAGATCGCCGTGGCGATGATGCCTGGCGACGACAGCGGCATGATGATCAGCCAGAAGGCCTTGAATCGAGAAGCACCGTCGATCCGTGCAGCGCGTTCCAACTCTTCGGGAATGTTGTCGTAGAAGCCCTTCAGCAGCCAGATCGACAGCGGCAGGCCAAACGTCATGTACGTCAGAATCAGCGACCAGTGGGTGTTCACCAGGTGCAGGGCCCGCATCAGGATGAACAACGGAATCAGGAAGACCACGACCGGGAACATGTTGCGGACCAGCACCGCGAAGAACAAAATGTCGCGGCCCGGAAACTGGAAGCGTGAGAAGGCATACGCGGCAGGAATCGCGATCAGCACACCCAATACGGTCGTGGTGGCTGAGACGATCATGCTGTTCAAGAAGTACCGCAAGAAGACCGGACCGATCGTGCCGGTTGGCGACAGCAGCGTTTGATACTGCTCCAGCGTCGGGCGACTCGGCACCCATTCAGGTGGTTGGGAGAGCGCCGCGAACTGACCCTTGAGCGATGTGGACAGCATCCACAGCATCGGAATCACCGCGAATGCCAGCAGAATGATGAGCCAGACGACGCTGAGTACATCCAGTGCTTTGAAGCGCGGTCGGGCCATTCGTGCGATCATCACCTCGCCCTTTGGGAGAGGTCGCGCGCAGCGCGGGTGAGGGTTCGTAGCCAGTCCCGAAAGCCACCCTCACCCCCAGCCCCTCTCCCAGAGGTAGAGGGGAGTTGGCGCTTCATCCGCGCGCCTCCCGTCTGCGTCCGCCGCCCGTGAGCGCGCGGACATAGAAATAGCCCAGGCTGAGCATGACGATGAACAGGATCACCGAGTATGACGAGGCTCGCCCATACTGCAACGACTGAAACGCGAGTGTGTAGACCTGCGTGATCCAGATCTGCGAGGCGTTCGCGGGTCCACCGCCAGTCATGATCCAGACCAGCACGAACGAGTTCAGGTTCGCCACGAACAGCAAAATCGAGGTGATGATAATCACGCCGCGCAGAGTGGGCACGGTCACGTGCCAGAAGCGGTTCCACGCATTCGCGCCATCGACTCGGGCGGCGTTGAGCAATTGCTGCGGCACGGTTTGAAGCCCCGCCAGCAGCATGATCATCGCGAACGGGAACTCTTTCCACACGTTGGCAACGATCAGCGAAGGCATGACCATACTGGTCGAATCCAGGAAATTGATTGGTGAGTCGATCAGGTACGACTCGTACAGGACGCCGCTGATGAGGCCGTAATCGCTGTGATACAGCCACCGCCACACGTACGCGGCGGCGACATAGCTGATGACGTATGGGATCATCAACAGACCCCGAACGAGGCTACGCCCGATAAATTCGCGCTGAATGACGAGCGCCGCGCCAAGACCAATCAGAAAGGCGAGCACGGTCGAGCCAACAGCCCAGTACAGGGTATTGACCGTGATGGCCCAGAAATTCGGATCGGTCAGAATCTGGGCATAGTTGTTGACGCCATTGAAGTACCAGTTGGGCGAGCTGGGCGGGGTGTCGTAGAACGACAGGTCAATGGTGTACGCAAACGGATAGCCGATCACGAGCACCATGACCAGTAGCGCTGGCGCTACCCACAGGTAGTCCGTGCGGTGCCTGACGATGTCGGAGACCAGCCGGCCCCGCGGCGGTGGCGGCTTGGGAACAGCCACCACCGGGGCAGGACCGGCCAACGGGTCGGTTGATGAGATTGCCATGTCTTGGCTCTGGGGAGTTTCTCTCGCCGGTTACTGCTTGCGCTGAGCGATGAGCGCCTTGATCTGCTCGGCCGCGCCGTCAGCTGCCTGCTTCACGCTCATCTTGGTGGTCAAGGCGTTCTGCAGCATGTTGGGCACGATGTTGTTCATGATCTCGGTCGACTCCGGGATTACCGGGAAGGGCACGCCGTATTGGAGCATCGACGTAGTCACCTCGAGGAACTTGATGGAATCGAGCCGCTGCTTCATCCCATCCGTCTTGAAGCCTTGCAGGTTGCCAGGGTTGGAGCCGGTCCAGTTACCCGAGTTCTTCACCGACCATTCGGGCCCACACGTGAACGCAATGAACGCGTCGGCCGCCTTGCGATCGACCGGGTGGCCCGCGAACTGGTCATTGAAGATGTGGATGTTCGAACCGCCGAACACGACGGCGCGACGGACCGGTCCGGCCGGCATCAACCCGTACGCCATGTTCTCGACCACCTGATCAGCCAATTCCTTGTCGGCGCCGGTTGCCTTTTTCGCCTTGTCGATCATGGCGGCGTACTCGCTCGGGTGCGCGATCTCCATGGCGATCTGGCCGCTGATGAACAGGTCGCCGTTCTCGGTCTGGGTGTTGGTCAGAGCGGATGTTGGAACTGACTTGTCGCGCACGTACATGTCGTAATGCGCCTGTAGCGCGGCGACGCCGCCCTCGTTATTGATCAGCACCTTTTGATAGGACGGATCTGGTTCGGCTTCGTCCAGCGCACCGCTGCCGAAGGCCCACAGCGCAGGCATCACGCGGAAGGGGGTGTTGCCGGCGTTGACGCGGGCGACCATGCCGAAGCCGGCCTTGCCCGTTGCTTTCTTGATCTGGGCCGAATACTTGACCACGTCGTCCCAGGTGGCGGGTGGCTTATCAGGATCGAGCCCGGCCTTCTTGAAGATGTCCTTGTTCCAGATGAAGGCCATGGTCTCGTTGTTCGTGGGAACGCCGTAGAGCTTGCCGTTCCACGTGACCGACTTGAGGGCGCCACTCCAGAAGTCCTCGCGCTTGAAGCCGAACTCCTCGAGCTGAATCTCGGCCAGCTGGCCCTTGGCCGCGAACTCAGCGCCCCACAGAATTGGCAGGCGTGCCACGTCAGGCGCGGCATTGCCAGCCGCCGCGGTGCGCAGCTTGTCCAGCATCTGGTTGTAGTCCAGGTTCTGGACGTTGTCGCCCGTGGTCATCGGAATATTTGGGTACGTCTCCTTCCAGGCGTCCCACAGCTTGGCGTCGTTGTCGACTTCGATCTGCGGCGAGGCTTGATTGGGTCCGACGTACCAGTAGCTCGTCTGGCCCTTGGTGTTCAGTGGCACGACCTTGGCCAGATCGGCCTTGGTGTCGACCTTCAAGGTGCCGGCCTGCGCTCGAATCGTGTCCGGGTTCCACTCGCTCGCGGAGATGCCCGTGCGCGTGGCTGCCGTTGGGCCAGCCGTGGGAGCAGCCGCCGCGGCGCCTGCTGGAGCGCTCGTTGCGGCTGGCGGTGCGCTCGTGGCCGCCTGGGGCGGGGCCGCTTGCTGCGTGCTGCGGCCTGGCCCGCATGCTTGGAGCAGTGGCAGGGCCGCGAGTACCCCGCCGCTGGCCAGGCTCAGCCTGAGAAATGATCGTCGACTGACATTCGTGCTGGACGAACGAGCCATCAGGGTGCCTCCTTGGTAGGCCAGGAACGTATACGACTTAACCCAATCGTACCCCGTGGCGCGCGCGCGCACTGATCGGGCATCCCCAGCCCGCGAGGGCTGCCAGTCGACGAAACGGCTAGGTTCGGGAGAACGTGAAGCCGGGCACGGTGGGGATGTTGAGGCGCGTCTTGGTCCAGCCGACCGCGTTCCAGTCCCATGCCAGGCCGCGGTGGGCGGCGGCGGCGTTGACGTCGCGCCACAGGCGCTGGAAGTCTGACGTCTCGAACAGGGCGCTGCCGCCGCACTCCTCGTACAGCTTGTTGATGGCCTTGCGAGCCGTTTGCGCGGTGAACGCCTGGTCGAGGCGGCACTTCACGCCCACTTCCTGGGCCACTTCCCAGGCGGGCACGCGCGCCCAGCGCTGCGCGTCCTGCAACGTGAGCGCGTGTACCGCGTCGACCAGCGCCGACGCCTCCGCATAGCGGGCCAAGTTCACGGTCAGGCCATCGTCGATGTTGTTGGACTTCGATTGCAGGCGTTCCTGGAAGGCCTCGAGAAAGCCGCGCGCAACGCCTAGCGCCGGGGCAGCCATGGCCGCCGTGAAGTTAGCCGACGAGATCCCGCAATACATCGGATGGGCATGCAGTTGCGAACCGGGCGCGCGCCCGCCATCGGCGTCCGCAAACGTCATGGTGCGACGCTCCGGAATGAATGCGTCATTCACCACGATGGTCTTACTGCCGGTGCCTTTGAGTCCGATGGTGAACCAGTCGTCGACGATCTCGATGTCCTCGCGCGGGAGCAGCAACCAGCGGAGCTCTGGCGGGCCGTCAACGCCCTCGCGGCGGATCGGCGCAAGCGCCGTCAGCCAGTTGCAGTGATCGACTCCACTCGAGAAGAAGCCCCGTCCAGTCCAGCGATAGCCGCCGTCGACCGGCACGAAGTGGCCGGTGGTATTGACCACTGACGACGCCAACGTGTTCGGGTTGCTCCACAGCTCCTCCTGCGTTTCCGGTGGGAAGAGCGCCAGCATCCACATGTGCGCCGTCCACAACATGTGGACCCAGCCGGTGGACGGGCACGCTGAAGCCAGCTCAATGGTGACGTCGATCATTGCCTCGGGACCCAGCTCCGACCCGCCAAAGCGTTTCGGGGTCATGAGGCCGTACATGCCGCTCTCGAGTAGATCAGCCACATTCGCGGCTGGCAGGCGGCGGAGTTGTTCGGTCTCGGCCACGCGCTCGCGCAGGATCTGCTTCAAGGCGCGCGCACGTTCGATGGCTTCGTCGTAGCTGGTCAGGACCGCTGGCCTGGTCTCGAGCTCGTAGACAGGTCGCTGGTCAACTGCAATCGATGTCATAGCTGCGCGGTGTGCGGCCTCCTGAGGGTGGATGGCGGAAAACCTGGATGTGAGTTACTGTACGCCCGCGTTGAAGGGTCACGCGCCTCAGGGGCCGGTTGCCAAAAGCACGCCAGCACGGCGCCATGCCAGCGCGCCTGGAGCCCAGGACGCAGTGGGTGCGGACACTCAGACTACCGCTCATGCGGCGGTTGTCCAACTGAGCCGACTCGCCGGCAACCAGGCGACAACTGCGCTGCTCGCTGGCGAGCGGACCCACGTCGACCGAACCCGACTCTCGGCCAGCAGGGCTTGCCAATCGACGGCGCCATGGCGGTCGAAGCATTTGGCGAGCATTTTCTGACGGATTCCTTCTCCGCATCTCACGTGCGCACCGAGCGCCTGAGCATCCACGACTACTGGCACGCGAAGGTCCCGATGTTCTGGCTCAACTTCAAGGGGTACATGGCCGAGTTCATTGCCCAATACATCGATGCGCACGGCGCGTGGCATCAACGGGCCGCCTCCGTCGACTTTATCCTCACGGAACCCGGCTATCTCGGTGGACGGATTCCGCCGGGATCTCGCATGCAACTCGAAACCGCGCTGGCGGGCCAGCCGGAGATGACGTTCGGCGCGGTGGTCGCCATGGCGGCCCATGACTACGACGGTCAGCGAGGCGTCGAGGCCCGCACCGGCGGGCAACAGGTGCGACTGGTGGGCGACGGAGGATTGCTAGCCGATACCGGCAATACAGCGGTGCTGAACTCGGCGATGGGGTCCGGTTACACCCTCATCAGAATTGGTGGCAAACCGTACTTGATGCATGAACCCACCATGAACGCGGCGACTGCCGCGGTGCGTCTTAGCGTGGCGGAGGTGCGTGAGGCGTACGACTTGGGCAAGGCGGGCGGTACCGCGGACGCTGTCGCGAAGCAGTTCGAAGCGGGAGGCGTCTACGCCCCCGAGAGTCTCATTCCCACGGCGGTTCCTGATGCGGAGCTACCCGAAGGTGATCGCCGGTTGCGATGGGAGTTTCCTGATGTCGGCGCGCTGTTGAATGACCCACAGATGCGCGAGGCACTCGCCGTCTTCGCACGGAACAAGGCTTCGATGCTCAGCGACGCGCTCAGTACCGTCAGTAACAAGACAGCCAAGGAGGCGGTGCACGTCATCGAAAACGAGATGCGAGGCGGTCCGGATCGGGTTACCCGCTTGCTCGGCACGATCGTCAACTGGACGCCGGACACTGGCGGTGGCATCGCCGGGCGCAGAGAGGACAACAACGCCGTGGACTATTACCAGGCGGCACTGCGGTCCAAGGCGCTGGGAACCCTCACGTTCGACCAGAAACGGCGACTGATCAAGCACGTTATCAGCGGCGCCACCATGGGAAACGAGGAGGGCATGATCGTCGATCTGTTGACGGCGAACACGCATGATGCGCTGGCGCTCATCAACATCTTTCAGTGGCCGCGGATCTACAACAAGGTGGGCGAAGACTCCGGTAAACGATTGGTTCGCAGCCTGGGGCCGACGTACTGGTCCACTCAGGGGTATGCCCCCAAGCGGCAAGAAGTGGCGAGGTTACTGGCGATCGACGTGCGGAGGTTTTCACGCGCGGCCGAGACCGTGATCGTCGTGCTGCGAACGTGTGCAGCGGACGAGGTTCGACGGATGGACAAGGATTTGCGCGGGCAGATCCAAAAGCAGCTCGACGGCGCTGAGGGGGACGAGCTGGACAAGCTCCTCAGTCGCCACTGAGGCTCGCGTCACCCTTGTCGTTGCAGGGCGCGCTGTTCCAGGCCCAGGACTTCAACCTGGTGTCGAATCTCGCGATACGCGAGCTCGTCTGGCTGCACTGCTGGCCGACGGACGTCGGTGCGTGTGAACACTCCGCGCAGCCGCAGCACTTCCTTGGTCAGATAGAAACTGATGCCGTTGCCTTGCGCGAGCAGCCTGAGCAGGGACGCGTAGGGCGCGAATGCCGCCTCCGCCTGGTCGATCTGGCCAGCCTGAGCGAGTCTCCACGTGCGTACGAAGGCTTCGGGTATGGTGGCGCCGGGCATCGTTCCCACTGAGCCACGGCGAAGCTCCTCGATGAAAAACGCGCCGCCGGCTCCGCCAAAGACGGTGATTCGGTCACCGGCGAGTGTCAGCACTTCGGTGACGCGCGGCGGGGTCGGCGGTGCTTCGGCCTTGAGGTACCACGCGTGCGGGGTCTTGCTCGCGATCTGCGCCGCGAGTGACGGCGGTACGGGTGAGGTCGCCACATCCTGGATGAAGATCGGCAACCCAACCGCCAGGGCCACCTGCGTGTAGTAGTCGAGAGTCTCAGACGCGGTGGTGCCCGCCGGCGGAGGCGGAAGCACCATCACCGCGTCAGCACCGAGCTCCTCGGCTCGCCGACTGTAGTGGACCGCCAGGTCTGTACCGGGGGCGCTGGTGTTCATCACCACCTTCACCCGCCGCCGCGCGTGTGCGACGACCACCTCGAGTGCCAGCTCGCGTTCGGCTTCGGTGAGCATCGGTACTTCGCTCGCCAGTGCGATTCCGACGCCATCGACACCGGCGTCGATCAGATAGTCGACCTCACGTTGCAGCACCTCGACGTCGATGCGGCCCGCTGCATCGAATGGCATCGCCAGGATCGGATACACACCGCGCAGGATCTCCACGCCATCGCTCTCGTTCACGCGGCGACGGGCTCCCGCGCGGGCTGGAGGCGATACACCCGCGCCGCCGTATCGTGATACAGCTTCGCCTTTTCGGATGCGGAATAGCTGGCAGTCAAACGCTTGAACGAGTTCCACAACACGGTGTAGCTGCAGCTGACTTTGTCGACTGGGAAGTTCGACTCGAACAGGCAGCGATCGACGCCAAACTGCTCGATCGTGAACTCGTAGTAGCGTCGAGTCGCGTCCACCAGCTCCTGGCTGGATGGGGGTCGAGGTTTCTCGTGCCAGCCGAAGCCGTTGACCTCCATGTTGATGCCGCCGAGTTTGGCGACGACGTTCGGGCACCGTGCGAGCTCGGCGATCGCGACGCGCCAGTCGGCGTACACCTGATCCGACTGCCCTGCGTAGCCACCGACGCCGAGCGGTCCGCCAAAGTGGTTCAGAATCAGCGTGGTGTCGGGGAAAGCGCGTGCCAATGCGGTGGCCTCGGGGATCTGGTGGTGGTAGCACCACAGCTCGAAGCTCAGCTGGCGCGGCGCAAGATGTCTGAAGCCGGAGCGGAAGTCGTCGCGTTGATAGAGGCCCGGGCCAGGATTCAGGCGCCCGCGCTGCATGGTCGTGTCGGGGTCCCAGGCCGCGATATGGCGAATGCCACGGAAGCGGCCGCCGCCGGCCTCGAGGTGCGCATCCAGGACCGTGGCTACGCCATCGCCCAGGCACAGGTTGGCCCTGCCGACGATACCGGCTGCGATACGCACCGCACCGTACTCGTTTGAAGCACTCATGGCGGCGATGCCATTGACGAACTCGGTTTCGCCGACTGGCCGCAACGCTTCGTCCGCGTCAGCGCGGTACATGGCGCCGCACTCGATGAACACGGTCGAGACGACGTTATGGCCGGCGCCGACGTCCTCCAGGATCTCATCGAGGAGATACCGCTCGGCGACGCGCGCCGGCCGCTTGTCCCACAGGTGGTGGTGTGGGTCGCAGATGGGGAGCTCAGGCTCGAGCGCTTCTTCGCTGGTGAGCGCGAGCCAATCGTGGTTCTTCGGTCGAATGGTCATGCGGCAGTCGCGCAACTATACGCTCG
>WNGE01003282.1_pt1 | contig 22597 bp, 21 predicted proteins | sample 5400651 | NCBI WGS metagenome assembly WNGE01 (sample SAMN13153370, study PRJNA577476) | soil metagenome | isolation source: 60 cm soil or saprolite under grassland replicate 2 | place: USA:California | collected 2016-06-15
CGGCGCCCGCGCCGGCGCGGGCGAGCAGCGCGGTCCAGGCAGCGACGAGCCGTTCGTAGGCGGCATCGTCGACGGCGGCAAAGATGCGATCGGGTGCGTCCGGGCGATCCTCGTAGGAGGGCTGGAAGGGAACGGGCGCAGCCAGTGGCTCTGCAAGCTCGAGCGCGGGCGAGTAGTCGAGCGCGTGGACGTCGATCCCGGCGAAGAAGCTGGCCGCGTGGGTCGGCTCGCCCGGCTGTCCGAGTGAGCCCGCGGCGAGCGTCGGCTGCCAGCCCGCGGCCGGCAGTGCGCGAGCGAGCGAGCGGGTCACCTGCGCCGAGCCGCCGCGGGGGAAGAAAAAGAGCGCCGAGACGACGAGTCCGCGCGCAGGATGGTGCTTCCGTCCCAAGTCGCCTGCTACCTGCACGGTTCGATTCTCGTCCGTCAGCCGGACACGGCAGCGCGAGCGCGGCTGCCGCGGCCCCCCGGGCCCTCCGAAGCGCAATGGCGGGCCGAGAGCCTTCGAAGCCCGACGAGCGCTCGCTCCGCCTAGGGATCGGCGTGACCCTCGGCGCGAGCGGACTTTTCCCTAGTCTTGTCCCGCAGGCGTCAGGGCTCGATCGCCCCGAAGATGCGGGGAAGAGCTGCGAGCGTGGTCGCGCCGCAAGCTGACCGAGGCGCATCATCCACTCGTAACCCGGTGCGGCGACGGCCGCGGCGTTACGCCGGCACTCGCTCCGCCTCGCGCGCCTGCGCTGTGCCAGCCGCAGCAGTCTGCACCGGAGCGAGGTCTGCCAGCTCCGTCTCCAGCTGCTTCAGCGCGTAGCGGATCGGCTTCTCGGCCGTTGGCGAGGAAGGCGCGTGGAGGCGACGTCGCTGGCTTTGGATCCCAAAGGGAAGGGCAAGGTCGTCGAGCAGCTGGGAGAAGGGCCGCCACTCAACATGCTCCCAGCGTGCCTCGCTACACATCCGGCAGCCGGGAGGTCGCCCGTAAGCGACGATGCCGTAGCCGCAGGCAGCGCAGCGGTACTCGGTTCGCTTGCCCTTCCTGCCAGCCGCGACCTCGGAGTCCTCGTCCTCGCGCACCAGGGCGACCAGCTCTGGATCGCTCTCGCGCAGCTCGACTATCGACATCTGATCGCCGTCGATGAGGGCAGCGTGTACCGACTCAGATGTCGGCGGAATCGCCACTGTCTCACTCTTTCCTCGGGCCTTCGCCCGATCGAGTTGCCGGCGGCTCCGCGCTAGGCTCGGAGCGTGTCGGCTTCCGCCTAGTGCTCGGAGCGTGACTTCCGCCTAGTCGCGGGTCGACTTCCGCCTAGTCGCGGAACCGCCTTCGAAAGACTCGCCGTCACACGACGGGTCTTTCATTCCTTCCGAACGAGTCGGTGCCTAGCTCTGTCCATAGGCATCACCTCCCGCTCTTCGATTTCGCGGACGGCCTCTTCGCCGAGGGCGAATGTCTCCTCGTCCGTCCGTTCTCGGCCGTCCCGGCGGACACGTTGCGGACGATCTCGAATGCCTCTTCGGGGGTCTGGACAGATCCGAGGATGGCCTTATCAACCCGAAGCAGCGAGAGAGCCAACTGATCCTGGGAGAACTCGAGTACTTTCTTGCGCCGCTCGTGCTCAAGCTGACGCCAGGCCTGAAGTAGCTGGCGCAGCTCCGGATCGTCAGGCGTGATCTGACCCGAGAACTGCCGCCAGGCCTCGAGGTGGTCGCCGCCAGCGGCCGTGTGCAGGAAGAGGCGGCCGGCGAAGGCGCAGACCTCCTCGCTCTGAGCATCATCTAACTGCTCAAACTGCCGGCGCTTCTGAGCGACTTCGACGGCGGAACCTTGGGCAAGCATCCCGAGCTCGCGCAACCGCTCGTGAGCTTCGGGCAGGCGAGTTGTTCGTTTGGTGTCCGCCGCCTCGAAGCGGGCCTCGTCCAGGTCCCGCTGAGCCTTTGCCAGTGCCCCCTCGGCGTCGGCTAGCTCTTCCCGGAGCCGATGCTCGCGCTCATCCTCGGCCTCGAGTCGCGCGAGTGCATCGGCTTGTTCGGCTCTGCCTGGCTCGGGCAGGGCCTCGATCGCCTCTCGGAGGAGCTGCCGTGCCCTGGCTCCCCTGATGTGTCCGGCGAAGACAAGAAGGATCTGCGCGTCCCGATCGAGGGCTTTGGCGAGCCTTACGAGGGTTTCAGCAGCGGGCCGCTCGACCTCGCCTGCCTCGATCCGGCTGATCTGCGCAGCCGAGAGGCCACTCCGCCGTGCCAGCCCCCGCATGGAGAGGCGCGCGCGCACGCGGGCCTCTTTGGTCACCTCGGCAAGCGTCTGTTCCTGTTCTTGCACTGCGGCCCAAAGTTTAGCCGGTTATGTACCGTCGGGCAAATACTAATGTTCGCCTCCGATGCAATCGGTTTCCGTTACTTAAAGAAACGATATCGCTCGGCCACCACCTGTTCGTCTCATAACCGGGAGTCAGGCCCCAACGAATCGGTCAGCCATGGTTGGCACGGACGGCGAACGGTGGCGAACGGTGGCGAAGCCTCTCGCGTAAATCGCACGCAGGAGGTCGCCGGTTCGAGCCCTGCTAGCTCCATCACCGGAACCCGCTCCTCGCAGTTCGAGCAAGGCCAAAACGAGCGCAGTTTGCGACTTTCGGGATGTCGGCTGCGGTTTCTCCTCGCGTAGCCGGGAATTAGTGTCGGGACAGCGCGAGCGAGGAAAGGGGGTGATATGCCAACGCTCAGCGAACCACGTCAACTCTTCCTCTACAAGCTCGGCGACGTCCTCACCGCAGAGAAGACGATCGTTCAGATGCTTCCGAGGCTTCAGCAGGAGGCGAAGGACGACAACCTTTCGCAGGGATTCAAGAAGCACCTGGATCAATCGCGGAAGCACGTGGAGAACGTCGAGAAGGTCTTTCGGGAGTTCGGCGCGCAGCCGGAAGCCCGTCCCTCCCCCGTCATTGAAGGGATCAAGAAAGAGCACGATCAGTCAGTGGGAGAGGTCTCGCCAAAGGTCGCTGACCTCTTTGCCGCCGGCGCGGCGACCAGTAGCGAGCACTACGAGATCGCCAGCTATGAAGGCCTGATCACGATGGCCAAGGCTTTGGGCAAGCCTCAGGCGGCTCGATTGCTCGAGACGAACATGAAGCAGGACCAGAAGATGCTCACCGAGACGAAGGCGATTGTGAGACGGCTCAGCAACAAGGCCGCGAAGCAGTCGCCGGGCGGCTCGCGGCGAGCAGCCCGTCCAAAGCAGACGACGCGCCACTAGCGCGGGCGCGAACGTTCAAGGCTGCGGAGAGAGTCTCTCCGCAGCCTGCCGACCGACGCGGCCGCGAACATGACGGCTGAGGCAGACGTGACGGTCGTCGATTGGGACAGCTTCGATCTCGAGGAGTTCACGCGCGAGCTGCGCGGAAATCTCAGCGGGCCGGACGCAGACAAGCTGATCTGGGCCTTCGAGCATGCGGTCGAGGTCGCACGGACTGACGACGACCTGCTGAGTTATCTCGTCGTCGCGATCTTCTGCCTGCTCGCCCGGCTCGACGAGTCGTCACCGCGCACCGTGCTCGAGGCGTTCTTCCGTCGCTCCGTTTCGGATGAGGCCTGGCGCCGAACGTACTTACCGCTGTTCGCCTAGAAATCCGCGCTGCGTGGGTGCCGGCACACTGAATCCCATTCCACGGGTGTCACGCTGCGGTTCAGCCTCGACCGGTCAGAGTGTCTCGCGTCCGGTCTTCCCGCCCAGACGAGAATCCTTCTTCGACGAGCGTTCCCTACCAGTCTCGCCTACATCGGCTCGAACCAGCGAGCGCGCTCAGCGGCTGGTTCCGCGTGGGCCTCCATGACCCAGTATTCACGGCCAGATGTGATTCGGCCGCCGTGGACCTCGTAGAACGAGAGCGCGTAGTACGGGCCGACTGTGCGATGCGGGACACGCACCTCCGACACCACGGTGCTCCCCTCCGCGACGATCCGGAGCACTTCGATCGACCAGCCTTCCGGGTAGCTGCGGTTGAACTCCACGAAATTTGCGCGGCCGCGGATCCGGACAAGGTCGTGCGGCCATTCGAGGACGAAGTCCTCCGCGAGCAGCTCGCCGACGCCCACCCAGTCGCGCGCTTGAACCCGATCCCAGAGCTGGGCGACAACCTGGCTCGGTTCCACGGCCCGATTATCCGTCGTCAGGGGACGGTAAGACTCGCGGAGTTGGTCTGTCTGGGGCAGTTGCCAGCCTGGTTGTCGCCGTGCCGCGTGTGACTCGTCAGGTGACTGGCCGCCGTGTGCGTGCCTTGGGAATGAACTGTCTGCGTGTGCGCGGCGGCGCCGGTCTGGCGCCCGCTGCTGGCTTGATCAGGAGCCTGTCCGCCGTCTCGGCGTGACTCATTACCGTCCTGCCGCCGCGGTTTCCCTTGTCAGACCGGCACCACCGGACCCTACGAACAGAAGCCGGAGGATCGATCGGGATGGTTGCAAATGAGGTGGATTACGTGGTCGGCGTCGACACCCATCGGGACGAGCATGTGCTGGTGGTCGTTGTCGCGCCGGCGGGCGCGGTTGTCGCGCGGCAAACGGTGTCGGCCAGCGGTCGTGGCTACGCGCAGGCGCTGCGATTCGCGCAGCGCTATGCGGCCGGTGCTCGCGTCTGGGCGGTTGAAGGGGCTGGTCACTACGGCGTCGGCCTGGCCCGCTATCTGAACGGGCGCGGCGAGGCGGTGCTCGAGGTTGGCCGCTCCTCGCGGAACGAGCGGCGCTTGCGCGGCAAGGACGACGAACTCGACGCCGTCCGCGCCGCGCTTACCGCGTTCGCGAGCGAGCCGCTGGCGCTGCCGCGATCCGGGGAGCGCCGAGAGGCGCTGCGGCTGCTGCTGGTCGCGCGCCGGAGCGCCGTCGACGTCCGCCGCGAGGCGCTCGTGCAGCTGCGCAGTGTGATCGTGACCGCGCCCGAGCGCCTCCGCGAGGAGCTGCGCGGGCTGCCCGTCCAGCGGCTGCTCGAGCGCTGTTGCCGCCTTCGCCTTTCGGCCGCCGCGGCGCCGGACGAACAGGCGGCACGGCTCGTGCTGCGCACGCTCGCACGACGAATCGAAGCGGCGAGCGCCGAGGCCGACGAGCTCGAGCAGGAGATCTTGGCCCACGTGCAGGCACTCGCACCGCAGCTGCTCGACGAGCCAGGCGTCGGCCCGATCGTCGCCGCCCAGCTGATCGTCGCCTGGTCGCACCGTGGCCGAGTCCGCTCCGAAGCCGCCTTCGCCCGCCTCGCCGGCGTCGCCCCGGTCCCCGCCTCCAGCGGCCAGACGAGCCGGCAGCGGCTCAGCCGCGGCGGCGACCGGCAGCTGAACCGAGCGCTGCACACGGTCGTCCTCCACCGCCGCCAGCACGACCCGGTGACCAAGGACTACATCGCCCGCCGGATCGCCGAGGGCAAGAGCCGCCGCGAGGCCACGCGCCTGCTCAAGCGCTACCTCGCCCGCCACCTCTACCGGCTGCTGGAGAGCCGGGAGCCGCTGATGGCTTGACAGGTCATAGGAGCTTCATTCCGGAACTCACTGTCATCGTCGGTGAGCGTCGTCTGGTGCGAACCACAGACTCGGGTCGGCGGCGGCTGACTCGATTCCTGAACGTCGCCCGAGGGTTGACTTTGCGTGGGGGCCTGCGCGAGATCACGCACGGCCTGTAGCGGCGCGGCGCCGGCTCGCCTTGGCTCACACGCCAGACACCAAATGAGGGCTTGTTGGGACAGAGCGCACGGCGTCGACGTTCGTCGGAGCTAGACGAGACGCGTGGAGGTGTCGAGCTTCTTGTCCCACCTGCCTGCGATGCGGGTTACGCACAGCTGCCGCCGTGCCCTGTGGGTCCCTGTGGACGCGCCACACGAAGTTTTTGCTCTTGCGGGCCGCGTCCGGCGCCGCCTGTGGATTGCCGCTCCGCGCAGAGCAAGAACGCGCTAAACCCCGCTCGAGTCGCAGTCAGTTCGCGCGCTCGCCCAGATTCTCCCCTCCCTCAAGTGTCCGGCGTGGAAGCCGCAGCCGCGCCGGACACTCCCTTTCTCACATGCACTCGCACGTGCTCGGCCTCGCTCCGCTCGCAGTGGTCGCAAGACCCGCTTGCCCACCGCGCGTAGCTGATGTCGCGGAAGAGCCGAAAGGCGACAGCGTCCCGCTGCCCGGAAACCGAAACGGGCTTGGCAAGCTGACGGCGAAGCGGCCGGCCATGGCCGGCGGTCACTCCAACTTTCAACTGCCCCGTGATCTCGGGTCTGAACGCCCGGCCCGCAGCGGACTCCACGCTTGCGGTTCTCCTTGAAGGCGCTCGGGAGTCGTCAATGTCGCACCTGGTTCCGCCTCACGCCCTTCGGTTTGCGGGTTTGCGGGCAGGCACCGCAAAGACGAACGCTTGGCTGTACGGACTGGCGCGCCGCTTCGTGTTCGCGGCTTGGAGCGAGCAGCCCTCCACGCCGACCTCACGATCTGGTTCGACTCGCCCTTGTGCTGCAACGAGCGGAAGGTTTCGTTCAAGTGAGCCGGTTACTCGCCAGCGAGCGATCGGCCGGAGATGACCAGGACGAGTCCGGAATCGGACCGGAAGTGCGATTCACTCAGACTCCAACCGCACGTCTCATAACCCCGGAGGTCGGGGACACGACCGACCGGCTTCTGGTCAAGTTTTGGTCAAGTAGCGACGACGAAGCGACGCGAAGCGTGGCGCTCCGACGTGGCGCTGATCCGGACGGTTGACACAGACGGCGAGCGATGGCGATAGGCGGCGAAGGTTCTCGCGTAAATCGCACCCAGGAGGTCGCCGGTTCGAGTCCGGCTAGCTCCATCACCGTCGGAAGTCCGGCCGCTTCGCGGTCATGACGACTTCCGCCGGTCTCGCTTTTGATGCAAACGTCTGCGAGCCGCGCCCGCGCAGGTCGAGCGCGGCTGCCGATCGAGCGCTCGTCTTGTGACACCTCTGCATCTGCCGGGATCACCGACGGCGAGCTCGATCAGGTCGAGCGGGCGGGCCGGCTGACCGGTCAGGTCCCGCGTCTCGATCCGGCTCATCGGACGGCGTCACCTTCTGCGTGACGAAGAGTCCGAGCACACCGCGTTTAAGCTGGGTGAGGATCGGTCCGCCGTCTTCTCGCTGCGGCCGTGACCATGCGGCCGCCACCTCGGCACCAAGGAGCAAGGCGGAGGAGTAGAGATACATCGCGTAGAGGAAGACGAGCGCCGATGTGAGCGAGCCGTACACGATGCTGAGCCGGGTTGTTCGCTCGTAGATCCAGCCCGAGGCGAGCGCGATCAGCCGTAGGAGCAGGGCCGTGACGATCGCTCCGACGAGACCGTCGCGGAAGCGGAGGCCCCGCGCCGGGACGAACCGGTAGAGCAGCAACACGACGACGATCGAGACAACGAACGAGGCCGCATGCACAAGGCCGCTGGCCAGGGTGCCGGCCCCGACGCCGATCAACTCGCCCAGCTTCCCCGAGGTTCTTTGGACGAGATTGCCGAGCAGTGTGATTCCCGCCGTGACGAGCACGAGGACGGCCGCGCCCACAATCAGCAGGAGGTCGACGAGCTTCCCGCGCGCCGGCGGCCGCGTCTCGGTGACGTCCATCGCGCGCTCGAGCCCCTCTCGAGTGGCCGTCATCATCCCGCTCGCCGCCCAGGCGAAGACGAGCAAGCTCAGGAGCCCGGCGGCGCTCGCCGGTGTGGCGATCGCCGTGACCGCATCCTCGACGTCGTGCCTGCCGGCTGCTGACACCGGCAGCGCGTCGACGATCGTGTCCACGACCTCCTGGCGGAGGTTGTCGTCCTGCAGCAGGAGCCCGAAGACCGAGACGAGCACGATCGCCAGCGGTACGATCGAGAACAGCACCCGATAGGCGATCCCAGCCGCTTGCTGCGGACACTGATCCGCGAAGAATCGTTCGACGGCGTCCGGTGTGACACGGGCGAGCTTCTTCACGGTCGCGACCGGCAATCGCAGGGCATGCGAAGGCGCTGCTGCCGGCGTATCGGAGCGGTCGCTCACACGCTCGGCTCTCCAAATCGCCCGGATTCGTCGGTTTGAACCCGAGACGCAGAACAAGGTGAGAGACTGGACGGGTGCTTCCGCTCTCCGATGGGTTGCGGGCTCGGCGCTTCCCGATCGTCAACGTCTCGATTATCGTCGCCAACTGCGCAGTCTGGCTCTTCTACGAACTGCCGCACCTGCGCCATGCGGTGTTCGAGGCGTCGTTCTATCCCTGCACGGTGAACAACAGCTGTAGTGGCCCCGAGTCCTGGGCTGTCAGCTGGATCACCGCGATGTTCCTGCACGGAAGCTGGGATCACATCCTCGGCAACATGCTCTTCCTGGCCGTGTTTGGCAAGAACGTCGAGGACGCGTTCGGCGCGCTCCGCTACCTCGCGTTCTACTTCGCTGGTGGGTTCGTCGCGACGATGACGCAGACGCTGGCGACGCTCGCCTTTGGCACAGCAGCCGAGGCGCGCGTGCCCAATCTGGGCGCGAGCGGCGCGATCGCCGCCGTGCTCGGCGCCTACTTCGTCCTCTACCCGAACTCGACGGTGCGCGGGCTCGTGGTCATATTCCCGGTGCAGCTGTCGGCCTGGTTCTTCCTAGGTGCCTGGTTCCTCTACCAGCTGATCGAGGCAAACTTCGGGATCTTCGGCTCGGCCGCGAACGGGGGCGGCGTCGCCTTTTTCGCTCACGTCGGCGGCTTTGTCTTCGGGGCGATCGTCGCGTGGCTACTGGCGGGCACGGGGCTGGTTGCCCCCCAGGACCGCAGCACCGCGGCGCGCGCCTCGGCCTACTAGCCCCGCCTCTCCCTCTTCACGATCTCGTAGTCGATGAGATCGAGAACGGCGTATGCGAGCCCGGCCGCGATCCAGAGCATGATCATCATGTAGGCCACCCGGCCGGTGCTGGCGAGCCAGGCCAGGAAGAGGATCAGGCCGGACAGACCGGCAAATTTCGCCAGCTCGATCAGCATCGATCTGCCTCCTTTGCCCACGGGGCCAGATTACAACCCAAGAATCGACGGGTACGGCTCCGCTACGAGATGAGCATCGGCGCTTCGGAGGCTACGCGCAGGGCCCGAAATCTAGCGTCGCTCGCCGCCGCAGCGAGGGCAAACGCGTCTCTGGACGATCGTTCCGCACGAGACGCAGCGGTGTTCGGAGCGGAGGCGAAGGTGCCCTTCGCGTAGTGCGAGCCGCGTCATCGCGATTCCCACCAAGCGCGGGGGAGCGCGTGCGCCATCGTCCGAACCGGATGAAAGCAAGACTCCTGGGCTCAGCTGTCGTCGCCGCTCAGGTACAGGAGGGCTGCTTGGACACGACGATTCACGTCCTCGGGCTCGCCCAGGTCGAGCTTGAGAAAGATTGCGTTGATATGGCGCTCGACAGCACGCTTGGTGATCGTCAGCTTCGAAGCGATCCAGCGATTACTGCGCCCCTGGGCGATGAGACCGAGGATCTCGAACTCGCGCGGAGTCAGTGTTCCAAGCTCTGAGTCCCATTTCTCGCGCGCAGTGACGAGCTTCTCGACGACGCGAGGGTCGATCAAAGACAGACCCGCAGCGACGTTGTGGACTGCCTGGCTCAGCTCGGCCTCGTCTGTGAGCCGTTCCTTGAGCAGGTATGCCCGGCGTCCTGAGCCGGCGCTGAGCAGGGCCATTGCGTAACGAGGCTCCGCGTGCTGGCTCAAGATCACGACTCCGACGTCGGGATGGGAGGAGCGAAGCTCCTCCGCGAACCGAATCCCCTCGTCGGTGTTGCTCGGCGGCATCCGAATGTCAGTCACCACCACATCCGGTTTCGTCCGCTCCACGGATGCGCGGAGCTCGTCGAGATCGTCTGCGGTGTCGACGAGCTCTACATCGTCGAGATCGCGGAGGACAGTGGCGATGCCCTCGCGGGCGAGAAAGCTGTCCTCGCCCAGGACTACGCGGATCGCCATTGCGACGACTCTCTGACTTCGCTTGACGGCCGGACGGGCGCTTTGGGGATGCTGACGTGGAGGGTGACGCCTGCTGCTGGTTCCGAAATGACCTCGAGCTCGCCGCCGACCGCGCCGATCCGGTCGCGCATCGTGACGAAGCCCATTCCCTCGAACTTGCCACCCGGTTGGAAGCCGACGCCGTCGTCCGCAATGGTGAGGTCGACGCGATCACCGTCACGATCGAGGTCCACCGTTACGTGTGCGCCCACGCCCGCGTGCTTCGCTGCGTTCTGGATCGCTTCGAGAGCACAAAAGTAGAGCGCTGCCTCGATCGTCGGCGAGCACCGTCCGATCCAGTGGTCCGTCACGTCTACCTGAATCGGTGCATCGACCGCGAACGCGCGCAGGGCTTCCGGGACACCACTCTCGACCAACACCGTCGGGAAGATCCCGTGAGCGAGCACCCTCAGCTCTTCGAGTGCCGCGGCTGCGTCGGCTTCGATCTCCTCGATGTCCGCCACGAGCGCTTCGTCCGCGAGACCGCGCCGAAGACGTCGGAGCTTGATCTGGAGCAGAAAGAGGCGCTGCTGCGCGCCGTCGTGCAAATCGCGCTCGAGGCGGTGGCGCTCTTGATCCGCGCTTGCGACGACCCTCGCCCGTGAGGCGCGGAGCTCATCGATGAGTCGCGCATTCTCGAGCAGCATCAGCGCCGTCTGCGCAAGACCGTCCAAGACCTCGATGGCTTCTTGCAGCGACGCGCTGTGCGCGATTACAGCGACCGGCCTCCCATTGTGATTGACCGGCGTCACGGCGCGGCCCGGCGAGGCGTCGACCCAGTCGATCAAGTTGCCGTCGATGTCGACGAAGCCCAGGCGCAGCCGGTCCCAGAAGGCCACCTCGAGCGTTGGATCGCCCAGCGCGTCCCGCAGCCATTCCTGGAGCCGTGCACGGGTCATGCGTTCGGCCTGGCCGCGAGTGACGAGCTGGCCGGCGGCGACGGAGGCATACGACCGGGCTCGTGCTTGACCGGCGAGCATCGCAACAGGGGTGAGGAAGGCACCCGTGGCCGCGGCGACCTGCGCAGCGTCGAGTGCCCCCCCGCTCAAATCGCCGATCGAGTTTGCAAGGTAGGAAACGGCGACGATTGCGTACGCGAACACGACAGGCTCCACCGCCTGGCGACGGAGACGCGCGGGAGAGCGCGCGTTCGATACAAGAAGGACGGCGGTTCCGAGCAGGCCGACTGTAGTTACGATACCGACAATCGCGTTCAAGGAGTCGGAGATCCCGTCGGGGACACTGGCGACGCGAAGGCCATTCGCCGGGCAGGGGTCGCCGCATGCGTTCAGGGCGCCCCCCTCGGGAAGTCGGTCCGTGAAGGCGAGCACAAACGGCCAAACGGCGACGCTTGCGAGAGCGAAACCCGTAATGAAACGGCGACTGCGGTCGGCGACGACACGGTCTCCTGGAAAGCAGAGGTACACGTACGCGAAGTAGACGACGAACACAGCGAGCACGATCCTGCCGGCCGTGTAGGTCAACTGGTCAGCCGAGGCCATCAGAGACGTCAAGGCATAAAGGAGCCCCGCGCCCGCGAGGAGTAGACCAAGCCGACTCTCGGGCCTCTCCGACCACATGTACGCGCCAGCTGCGACCCACGAGGCGATCAGAAGCCCGCGCAAGATGCCGATTGTCTCGGCATTCGCGACGACGGAACTTGGAACGGCGGTCCAGATAGCCGCAGCGGCCGCGGCGGCGCCCGCGGCCAACAAGCCCCCGACGGCATAAGCGCGCGACGCTGTGTTCATCGACAGCCGAGTAGTAGCCATCTTCGCCAAGGGCCGCAGTGGGTCACCTCCCTTGTCCTGCACCGCGAGCCCTCCTCTTCGGTGCACCTTTTGTCCGGGGGAAGCATGCCCCGCGAAGGTCCGGAACGAAAGCCACATTCGTACGCTCGCGCCTACGTCATTTGGCGCAGCTTTGAAACAGGTGTAGCCTCCCTTTCTTCGGGCAAAGCTTCGTCGAAGGAGGCACCCAGCGGCAGAAACACCGCTTGCGGTCTCGCGGCCGACAATCCAGTGGAGGCCGGCCGAGTTCACGCTGCAATCGAGGTACGTCGGGAGCGTTCTCCTCCTCGCGGCCGCATACTACGCCTCGGCAAAGCTCGGGCAGTCTCTCCGTTACACGGCGTCGGTTTCTGCCATCTGGCCACCCGCCGGTGTCGGCATCGCCGCGCTCTATCTGTGGGGCCTGCGCCTGTGGCCCGGGATCTTCATCGCTGAGCTTGCCGTCAACGGGGAGCTCCTGCACTCGCTGCCGCTCGGGAGCCTCATCGGCCAGCAGGCCGGGAACATGGCCGAGGTTGTCGTCGGCGCCGTGCTACTACGCCGACTCATCGGCCGGCGCGCCGCGCTCGACCGGCCCGAACAGGTCGGCGGCATGCTCGTGGCGATCGGGACTGCCACGGCAATCAGCGCGACGGTCGGGACCGTATCGATGCTGTTGGGTGGCGTAATCGGAGCGTCTGAGGTTTCGAAGTTCTGGCGCACGTGGTGGCTTGGCGATACGTCCGGAGGACTGGTCGTCGTGCCGTTGTTGCTTGCGTGGGCACCCGATCCCGCGGCGGCCTGGCGGCGCGTCCGCAGCTGGGACGGCCTCTTCCTCGTCGCGTTCGTAACCGCGCTTGCATTTGTCTCGGTCTCCGGTACCGGCCCGGTGACGTACATGGTCTTTCCGGCACTCATCTTGGCGGCCTTTCGGTTCGGGCCACCGGGGGCGACTGTCGCGATTGCGATTACCGCGCTGGTGACGATCGGCACCACCGCTCATGAGAGCGGAGCCTTCTTCAGACAGCCGATCGACCACAGAGCCATGAGCACGCAGATCTACATCGTCATCGGCGCGCTGACGACTCTCTTCCTCAGCGCGCTCGTCGCCGAGCGGGAACGGTCAGCTGAAGCGCTGGCGGAAGCTCAACGCAGAGAGGGGGAGCGCGCAATCGAGGAGAGGCACCGCATCGCCCGCGACCTCCACGATTCCGTCTCGCAGGCGCTGTTCTCAACCGCGTTGCACACCCGCACGGCGGAGAAGGCCCTCGAGAACGATCGGGGCGAATCCTTCGGCCAAGTCCGGCAGTCGCTCAACGCGATCACCCAGTTGACAAGGGCCGCTCAGGCAGAGATGCGCGCTTTCATCTTCGAGTTGCGGCGCGACGCCCTCGAGCTCGGTCTTGTTGCCGCGCTTGCCGAACAGGCCTCGATCCTACGCGGGTCGAGCGGCTTGACGACCAACGTCGAAGGTCCCGACTCACCTCTTGCAATCGACCCCCGCACGGCGCAGGAACTATTCGCAATTGGCCGCGAGGCGCTCTCCAACGTCGCCAAGCACGCCGCCGCGAGTTCGGCGACGGTCAGAGTCGAGGCTCACTCAGGGCGCGTCTTCCTCGAGGTCTCGGACGACGGCCGGGGGTTCGACGACACCGCAGCTTGCCCTGGCCACTACGGCCTCGAGTCGATGCGAACCCGCGCGGCCGACATCGGCGGTGATCTGACCGTAGGGAGCACTCTCGGTGTGGGAACTGTGGTCCGGGTCGAGGTCCCTGTGGAATCGGTGACCGCGTCGGATGGCGGCTGACGACGACAAGATCCGGGTCCTCGTCGTCGACGATCACGCCGTCGTGCGTCGCGGCCTGCTCGCCTTTCTCGAAGGGGAAAGCGACCTTGACGTGGTCGGCGACGCGGCGGGAGGAACCGAGGCGCTCGACCTGCTTGCGCGACTCGACGCCGAGGGGATGCGCCCCGACGTCGTACTTATGGACTTGCAGATGAGACCGGTAGACGGGATCGAGTCGACGCGGATGGTTCGAGCCCGGTACGACGAAGTAGAGGTCGTGGCCTTGACCTCGTTCGGTGAGCCCGAGCGCGTGCAGCGAGCTCTCGAAGCCGGGGCTTCGGGTTACCTGCTCAAGGACGCCGACGCGGACGAAGTCGCGGCGGCGATACGTGCTGCTTACCGCGGGGAGCTTCAGCTGGATGCCGCGGTTGCTCGAGGACTCATGGCCACGCTTCAGGGCGGAACCCCTGCGGCTGCGCTCACTCCTCGGGAACTCGATGTCGTCGCACTCGTCGGCGAGGGGAGGGCAAACAAGGAGATTGCGCGGCAGCTCGGGATTGGCGAGCGAACGGCGCGTACGCACGTCTCGAACGTTCTCCACAAGCTCGGGCTCACGTCGCGTACCCAACTTGCGCTGTGGGCGGTCGGCGAACAGCTCGTGAGCGTCGAGGCGACCCGCAGTCGGGCGATCGCCGAATAGACCCGCTGAAGCCGCGTCACGACACGGGTTCGCGCCGGGCAACCGAAGGAAACCGATGTGCGGCCTGTAGTAAACAGACGTCGAGCTGTAGTGCCCGCACCCTGCGAAATTGTGGTGTTTTCCACAGTAGTCAGAGCCGCGTCCGCGCGAGATACTCGCACCCGGGGAGATAAGCCTCGCCGATCGGTGGATCTCGAAGGGAGTCCGGATGCCGCCCAGCCGTTGCTCCAGTCAACTCGTCTCGTCTCGCCCTGCACGGGTTGACGAGTCGAAAGGTTTCGCATCGTCGTCCTAGAGCCAACGGGACACCTCAGGGGCTACAGAGCGCCGCCGATTGTCACGCTTCGCGATGCCGGCGCGAAGGCCGTGCTCGTCGAACCGGAGCGACGCCTCCCGTTCGACGTGATCGAGTCGAAGCTGACAATTCCAGACATCCGCCGGGGCAGCGTCTCGCGGACAGCGCTCGTCAACAGACTGCGCGCCGCCGGCGCCTTTCCCACGGTCGTCGTCGTTGCTCCGGCGGGCTATGGAAAGACCACGGTTCTCGCGCAGTGGGCTGCGAAGGATGCGCGACCGTTCGCGTGGGTCTCGATCGACGAGCGCGACAATGATCCAGTTGTGCTGCTGCGGCATCTTGCCGCGGCTCTCGATTCGATCGATCCGATCGAGCCGCGTCTGGTCGAGGCACTCGGTTCCGAGCAGCCCTCGGTCTGGGGTGCGGTCATGCCCCGACTCGCGGCGCATTTGGCATCCGGTGAATCGCCCTTCGTGCTCGTACTCGACGACGTCGATCTGCTCGAGTCGGAGGACGCGATCGCGATCATCGCGACGTTGATCGAGAACCTTCCTCCCCGATCCATGGCCGCGCTCGCCGGCCGCAGGCAGCCGAAGCTTCCGGTCGCTTCGTATCGCGCCGGCGGGCCGCTGCTCGAGTTCGGCGCCTACGAGCTCGCGCTGAGCCGCCGTGAGGCGGAGATGTTGCTGAGAGATTGCGCAGTCGAGCTCGAGGAGGATGCGATGGTCGAGCTCCTACAGCGGACCGAAGGCTGGGCCGCCGGGATCTACCTGACCGCGTTGGCCGCCCGCGACTGCCCAGAGTTGCTCGACCTTTCGGCCGGCGGGGTGCAGATTGGAGGGGACGATCGCTACCTCGCCGACTACATCGAGGCCGAGTGCATGTCAGAGCTGTCGCCGGAGCTGTATGAGTTTCTCAGGCGCACATCAGTACTCGAGAAGATGTGCGGGCCGCTGTGTGACGCGGTCTTGGAGCGCAGTGATTCCGCCGTCGCGCTCGCGGCGCTCGAGCGATTGAACCTGTTCTTGGTCCCGCTTGATCGGCATCGCGAGTGGTACCGCTGTCACCGCTTCTTCCGCGACCTCCTGCGTCGGAAGCTCGTCGACGAGGAGCCGGAGCTTGTTCCGGTCTTGAACGCTCGCGCAGCCGAGTGGTTCGAGGAACGAGATGGCCCGGAATCGGCGCTCGGCTACGCGCGAGCGGCCGGCGACACCGACGGTGCCGCCCGGATCCTCAGCTCGATTGCGCTCAAGGTTCATCAGAGTGGCCGGGCAGCAACGCTCGAGAGCTGGCTCCGCCCGTTCGACGACAACGAGCAGCTCGAGCAATACCCCGCCGTGGCGATCAACGGTTGCCGGACCCACGCGGTTGGCGGCCGCCCCGAAGAAGCAGAACGGTGGCTCCAGGCGGCCGAGCGGGGTGTTGCCTCGCGGAGGAAAGGTGTGGCCTCGGTCCGCCCGTGCATAGCGGTCATGCGATCGGCGATGTGCGCGAGCGGCCCCGCGCAGATGCGGACCGACGCCGTTGCTGCACGTTCGAAGCTACGCCGCGGTGCCACATGGCGATCGTCGGCGCTTCTCGTCGAAGGCGCCGCAGCGATCCTTCTTGGCGACGACGCGAGGGCAGATTCGATTTTCGAGGAAGCCACCCTCGAGGCCGAACGGCTCGGCTCCAACGAGACGTGGGTCATGGCACTCGGCGAACGTTCGGTTCTCGCCGGCGCGCGAGGGGACTTCCAGGAGGCCGAGGAACTTGCAGTCGAGGCATGCGAGTTGGTGGAAGACACCGAGCTCAAGGGCTACTCGACGTCCGCCCTGGCACTTGCCGCGTCTGCCCGAGCGATGCTTCGGCATGGCAAGTGGGAAAAGGCCCGCCACCAGCTCACACTCGCCCAGAATCTGTTGCCAAGCCTCACCTACGCGCTCCCGTGGTTGGCGATACAGGTCCGACTCGAGATCGGCTACGCATGCGTGACCATGAGGGACCGCAAAGGCGCACAGCGGATGGTCGAGGAAGCGCGCACAATCTTGGGCGTGAAGCCGAAGCTGGGCGTGCTTTCGGGGGGATTGGACGCACTCGCGGCCGAGGTCGACGACATGCCGGTAGAGGGATCAAGCGGAAACTCGGCGCTGACGGCAGCCGAACTGCGACTGCTGCCGCTGCTGTCAACACACTTGTCGTTTCGCGAGATCGGCGAGCGCCTTTTCGTCTCCCGCAACACGATCAAGACCCAAGCGATCTCCGTTTACAGAAAGCTCGGCGTATCAAGCCGTAGCGAGGCGATCGCCCGGGCGAGCGAACTGGGCCTCGTGGGGATGGAGGAGCAACTCGTTGCCGGCGTCCGGCCTCTCGACGCAAGCAACTCGGTGGCTTAGGCGTCGCTCAGATCGTCGTATCGCCTCGCGTGCGAGCGGTCGTAACTCCAGGCGATGACTGCAAGCACCGCGACGACGAAGAGAAACGCGCCCAGGAATCCCCACGCGTACCACGCCGCGCCGATGATGAAGAAAACGACCAATCCGGCGATGCCGATCGCGAAAATCACACCAATCATCTTTAGCCAGAATCCTGCCCCCAGCTCGTCCACGGCTCTCCTTTCGGTCTGCAGAACGGTGTCATCCCGAACCGCCCTGCTATGGCATCGTCCCCGGCAGACGAAGAGCTGTCTTCATCCGCCCGGGATGAATCGACGCATTAGACGGCGGCGGCGGCGGCCAATCAAGCGCGGACCGTAGGTGCTTCCGGCGGCGTCTCCGCAGGGGCCCGATCGTCGACGGCGTCGATCGACGCAGAAGCGCGCGCTCGAGCGAGGTCGCGCGTGATGTGAACAGCCGCCGAGGCGATCGGGGCGGCGAGAACGAGCCCGAGCATTCCGAACACGCAACCCGCTCCGATCGTGAGCACCAACACGGCGAGCGGATGGAGGTCGAGGGCCGATCCCATCGCGAACGGCTGGACCAGATTCTGCAGCAGACCGTTCGCGAGGATGACAACGAGCAGCATGATCAGCGCGGTGGTCGTCCCTTCGGCGCCGAGCGCGATGACAACGGCGAAAGCGCCGGCGACGAACGCTCCGATAAACGGCACATAGGCCGTTACGAATGTGACGACTGCGATCGTCCCCGCCAGCGGAACCCCGAGGATCAACGCCGCGAGCCCGACCACGACCCCGTTGAAAGCCGCCACGAGCGTGACCCCGCGGAAGTAACCCTGGAGAGACCTGATCAACCCGCCGGTGATCGTCTGTGCAACTGGCAGGGGCACGCCGAGATGCCGGTCGATCCAGGCGCGCATCGAAGGCCCGTCCTTGAGCAGGAAGAAGAGGCTAAGGGCGGCGAGAGAGAGCCCGAAGGCGATCGACGTCAGGCCCTGGATTCCGTGGATGACGCCGGTTGTCAGAGCCGAGATGATCTTCGGAACGTCGCTCTCGACTCCGGACTTCGCGCTCGAAGCACCGGACTCGTTCACACCGACGTCTTTCAGCCAGCCCTCGGCTTTGTCGGCCGCCTCGGTCGCGTGCTTGCCGATCCCCGAGCTTTGGGACGTGATCCCTCCGATCACGGTCAGGACCACGAGGACGGCAAGAGCGACGGCGCCGAGAAGGACGATCGCGGCTCCGGCCGTGCGTGGCAATCCGTGGCCTGTCAACGACCGAACGACCGGCGCCGCGACTGTCGCCACGATCGTTGCAGCAACGACCGGCCCGACGATCGTCTGTGTCGTCCCCAGCAGCCAGACGATCCCAGCCAACAGGAGAAACAGCCCGACGAGGAGCCACGACGCCCGGCCGAGGTCACGCAACCATCGCGGCGGCGCGAAGACCGTCGAGAGCTGGCCCGCTTCGAGAGGGCTTAGCTCGACCGGCGGCTCTGCTGCCGATTTCCCGGCTCCGTCTCGTCTGAACAGGTGTGCTAAGAAATCCATCCGGCCCGCGCTCAGTTGATCGTTCTCGGGGGTCGGCTGGCGAGCATCATCCGTAGTGGGTGATGTGTCCGCCGGGGCCCGATCGAAAGACTTCTTTCACCCGCTCCGCACGACGACAGCGGACGACCGAGACGAGAAACTCGCAGGCGGTGGCCAAAAGCTTGGAACCGCAGTTGGAGCGAATCGACGCATTGTTCGTCCAAGGGGCTGCCCGATTCACGAGCACGCAGGGAACCGTGACCCTGCACGGCTTGGTGGACTCGACCGTCTATTTCGCCGACCGGCCGCGGCGAGAGATCGGACACATCCCGTCCCACCGGTTCGTCGAGCTTTGGACTGCCGGCGCCCATAGTTTTGCGGTCGACCCGCCGAACGCCGTGATCTCTTTCCTGGACGAGGAGGAGGGCAACTCGGACGTTCTCGTCGTGCTCCACGACGCCACCCTCGAGGGTGACGACCTGACGTATCGGGTCGACCTTCTCGAGGGGACTTTGCCGGAGGAATCGGGTCCTTGCTCGCTTTTCATCGACGTCTTCGGGCGTCCGCTCTCGCCTGTCTCCGTCGCGGGATCGAAGCGCCGACCGCTGCGCCGGCCACCCTCCTAGCTGTAGTTCCTAAGCACGTTGGTCCATCCGGGCCTCCTTGGAGGCTGAGGGCTGCCAAGCACTCTCAGCCCCAAGGAGGAGATCCGGATGAGGCTTCACGGTAACGCGGCGCTCAGTTGGAGTGGTCGGCGACGGCTGGCCGAGCGGGTGGCAGGTACCGGCTCGAGGGCGAGCAGGGCTTGCGCGATCGCTCCTCGAGGCCGAGGCGGGTGGCCAACCGGACGCCGGAAGAGCGGGTGCGGCTGATCGTGGGCTTGCGTCGGCTGCGCTTCACAGCCGCCGAGATCGCCGAGCTGCTCGGGATGGCGCTCTCCACCGTCTCCGGGATCCTCGCCCGCCAGGGCATGGGTCGGCTGGGCCGGCTCGGGCTCGAGCAGCCGCGCCGCTACGAGCGCTCGCGCCCCGGCGAGCTCGTGCACATCGACGTCAAGCGGCTCGGTCGGATCGAGGGCGGCGCCGGCAAGCGAGCCTTCGGCAGCGAGCGCCGTCCCCGGTACAACCCCACCCGCATCGACCTCGAGGGCAAGCGCCGTCGCTACGTCGGCTACGAGTACGTCCACGTCTGCGTCGACGACTACAGCCGACTCGCCTACGCGGAGGTGCTGCCCGACGAACGGGCGACCACTGCGATCGGCTTCCTGGAGCGCGCGGTCGCCTTCTACCGAGGCCGCGGGATCCGGGTCGAGCGGCTCCTGACCGACAACGGCTCCGCCTACGTCTCCGCCCTGCACGCGCTCGCCTGCCGCAAACTCGGGATCCGCCACAGCCGCACCCGTCCCTACCGGCCGCAGACAAACGGCAAGGCCGAGCGCTTCATCCGCACCCTGCTTGCCGGCTGGGCCTATGGGGCGATCTACGGCTCGAGCGAGGAGCGGGCGCAGGCCCTTGACGGCTGGCTCTGGCACTACAACCATCGACGACGACACTCAGCTCTCGGCCGCCAGCCGCCCGTCAGCAGAACCAACCTGGTCGGGTCTTACACCTAGGCGGCGGACTAATGAGCACTTAGTCGTGCTCGTGTCGGGTGTCAAAATCCGCGTGAAGGGTTCCAAAACCTAGGTTCCTGGTCTCGGCACCGCTGGCGACCGCCTCTGGGAGCATCGGCTGATGCTCCTTTCCTTCGCATATCTCGCCTTCTCGGGCCTGCTGCGGTTGCTTGTCGGGGATCGTCGCAGCGAGTTCGCCAAAGACATCGAGTTGCTGGTGTTGCGTCATCAGCTCGTCGTGCTCGGACGCCAAACGGGTCGCCCCTCGCTGCGACCGTCAGACCGCGCCTTCCTCGCTGCGCTCGCCCGAGTGCTACCGCGGCGGCGGCGTCAGGGGCTGGTCGTGACGCCCCAGACACTTCTGCGTTGGCACCGCGAGCTGGTTCGACGCAAGTGGGCGCAGCCGCGAGGGAGGCCGGGCCGGCCGGCGGTCGATCCTCAGGTGCGAGAGCTGGTCCTGCGGCTCGCCCGCGAGAATCCGCGCTGGGGATACCCGCGGATCGCCGGTGAGTTACTGAAGCTCGGCCGCCGTGTCTCGGCGAGCACCGTGCGACGGCTGTTGCTCGCAGCTGACCTCGAGCCCGCGCCGCGGCGTGAGGGTCCGAGCTGGCGAGACTTCCTCCGCCAGCAAGCCGCGAGCATGCTCGCGTGCGATTTCTTCACCGTCGAGACGATCTCGCTCCGTCGCTTGTACGTCCTCTTCTTCATCGAGTTCAAAAGCCGCCGCGTCCACCTGGCGGGCTGTACGGCCAACCCGACCGACGCCTGGGTGACCCAGCAGGCGCGCAACCTCAGCTTCAGCGGAGTGTTCGAACGGATGCGATTCCTGATCCACGACCGCGACAGCAAGTTCACGGCCTCGTTCGAGGAGATCTTACAGCGAGGGAATCAGGGTCATCCACACACCGATCCGTGCGCCACAGGCAAACGCCTACGCCGAGCGCTTCGTTCGCAGCGTACGCGCCGAGTGTCTCGATTGGCTGCTCATCATCGGCCGGCGCCACCTCGAGCGGGTGCTACGCGCCTACACTGTGCATTACAACCGCGAGCGACCGCACCGAGGACTCGCGCTCCAGACCCCCGAGAGGGTCACCACAGGCGATCCACCGACCGCCGGCAAGATCGAGCGCCGCGACCGACTCGCCGGACTCATCCACGAGTACTACCGAGCCGCAGCATGAACGCGAACCGAGATTTTGAAACCCCTCAGGGGGTCGACCTCCTTAAAACGCCAAGTCCTGCGAACCCGAAGGCCCACAGGACTTGACCGCACGACTTTGACAGGCGAACGACGGCTCGTCAATCGGGACCGCGCGCCTTCAGGCCGACTGCATGTCGCGCTCGACGTCAGCTTTGGTCGGTCGCGCGCGCCGGCTCAGCGTCGTCGACGGTGGCCGCCCAGCTGCCGAGGAGCTTGAGCGCCTCATCAGAGCGCGAACCGGGCTCGGCGGCGTAGGTGAAGATCGTCAGCCCGTGGTCGGCGGCGAGGTCCAACCGGTTGTAGCTCAGGCTGAGCTCGCCGACCTCGGGATGATGGAGGTGCTTGACGCCGGTGTTGTGGAAGCGCACGTCGTGCGCGGCCCAGCGACTGCGGAACGCCTCGCTTTGCGTTGCGAGCTCGCCGACGAGATCTGAAAGGTCGCGGTCGTCCGGGTCACGGCCAGCGGCCCAGCGCAGGATCGCGACGCACTCGCCGGCGACCCGCTCCCAGTCGCCGTAGAACACCTCGGCCCGCGGATCGAGGAACACGAACCGGGCGTTGTTCACCGGCCGCGCGGGCATGGCGTACAGCTCGGAAAACAACGCACGGCCGAGCTGGTTGGCGGCCAGGATGTCCAGACGCTGGTTGCCGACGAACGCGGCGGCCCCGGTGATCGCTTCGAGGGTCCACTGCACCTCGGGCCGGACGCGTTGCTTGGCCCGGCGCCGACGAGGACGCGCTCCCGTTGGCTGCGCGGCACGGGCGAGGTCGAAAAGGTGGGCGCGCTCGGCATCGTCGAGCTCGAGCGCCCGGGCCAGCGCCTCTAGCACGCTCTGCGAGACCCCGCTCATGTCTCCCCGCTCCAGGCGCGTGTAGTACGGAACGCTCACACCGGCCAGGACGGCGACCTCCTCGCGACGGAGCCCGGGCACCCGGCGACTGCCGTACGAGCGCAACCCCGCCTGCTCGGGCGTGATCCGGGCGCGGCGCGAGGTGAGGAAGTCGCGGATCTCCTTCTTCGTGTCCACGAGATCAAGCGTAGACCCGACTGCCCGACCCTGGGAGACCCTGCCAGTAGCCCTATCAACAGGGACTCTCACGCCTCGCGATCCCGTGCTTTCGTGGACGAAGCAAGAGGCCGCGACCACGCCGCCTCACCACCCAACAGGAAGGTTGTCATGAAGCACATTTCACTAGGCGGAATTGACGTCTCTCGCATCGGACTCGGCACGATGGCGATGTCCGGCTACTACCTCGACCCGACGAGCAGCGACGCCGAGTCGATCCGCACCATCCAGCGAGCACTCGAGCTGGGCGTCACCCACATCGACACCGCCGAGATCTATGGCCCCTACGCGAACGAGGAACTCGTCGGCC
>WNGE01002467.1_pt1 | contig 22589 bp, 18 predicted proteins | sample 5400651 | NCBI WGS metagenome assembly WNGE01 (sample SAMN13153370, study PRJNA577476) | soil metagenome | isolation source: 60 cm soil or saprolite under grassland replicate 2 | place: USA:California | collected 2016-06-15
TTGCCACTGGGAACAGTGACGGTGCTCGGCGCGCACATCCTGGACGTGCTGGGCCGCCCGGTCGGGGAGATCCCGCCCGGCCAGGGCAGCGTCCGGCTGAAGGAGATCCGGGCCACCGCCGCGGGCACGGCCGCCGGGACCGGCGTCGACCTGGCCAAGCTGGGGGCCCGGGTGCGCGCCGTCGGCGCACTCGGCGACGACCTGCTCGGCGACATCGTGATCGCCGCGATGGCCAGGCACGGCGTGGACACTGCCGGACTGATCCGCAAGAAACAGGCCCAGACGTCGGCCACCATCCTGCCCATCAGGCCGAACGGCGAGCGGCCCGCCTTCCACGTCCCGGGCGCGACGCGGCTGTTCACCCGCGCCGACGTCGACCTGGACGCCATCCAAGACAGCCGGGCCCTGCTCATCGGCGCTCCGGACGCGCTCGCCGGGCTGACCGGCGGGGACCTGGCGGACATCGCCGAGGCGGCCAGGAGCAACGGCGTGCTCGTCGCCGTCGACGTGCTGTACCCCGGCCGCCCGGAGGACCTCGACAGGCTCGCCCCGCTGCTGGCCATGACGGACTGGTTCGTGCCGAACGCCGACCAGCTTCTCGCCCTCACCGGCCGCCGCGACCTCGGCCCGGCCATCAAGGACGTCATCGCGCTCGGCACCACCGCGGTGGCCGTGACCTGCGGCGCGGAGGGCTGCCAGGTCGCCTGGCCGGACAGCGGCGCGCCCGTGTCGCTGCAGGCCCTCAAGGTCGAGGTGGTCGACACCACCGGCTGCGGCGACGGCTTCACCGCCGGCCTGCTCGCCGGGCTGCTGGCCGGGGCCGTACCAGAAGACGCCGCCTGGCTCGGCCTCGCCTGCGGGGCGCTGGTCGCGACCGGCCTGGGCTCGGACGCCGGGATCGAGAACCTGGGCCAGGTGCTGAATTTCCTCGAGGTTTCGCAGCCGGCCGTGGCCGGACGGATAAAGGAGCACATCAAATGAGTGAGGGCACCGCCGACCGGCAGCTGCGCGAACGCGCCAGGGCCGTGATCCCGGGCGGCATGTACGGGCACCAGGCGGCCCCCGGCGCCGCTTACCCGCAGTTCATGCGGGCCGGCCGCGGGGCGAGGGTCTGGGACGCGGACGGGAACGAGTACGTCGACCTGATGTGCAGCTACGGCCCGGTCGTCCTCGGCCACCGGCACCCGGCGGTGGAAGCGGCCGCCCGGATGCAGGCCGAAACCGGCGACTGCATGAACGCGCCGGGCCCGGTCATGGTGGACCTGGCCGAACTCCTCACCCGGACCGTCCGGCACGCGGACTGGGCGATCCTCGCCAAGAACGGCACCGACGCCACCACCATGTGCTGCACGATCGCCCGGGCGCAGACCGGGCGCAGCAAGATCCTGGTGGCCAAGGGCGCCTACCACGGTGCCGCGCCCTGGTGCACGCCGCGCCCGGCCGGCACGACCGCGGCCGACCACGCCAACCTCGGCCACTACACCTTCAACGACCTGGCCAGCGTGCAGCAGGCCGCCGCCGAGGCCGGCGATGACCTGGCCGGGATCCTGGTCAGCCCGTTCAAGCACGACGCCGGCTTCGACCAGGAGCTGGTCGACCCCGCCTTCGCCCGCGGGCTCCGCACCCTGTGCGACGAAAAAGGGGCCGCGCTGATCCTGGACGACGTCCGGGCCGGGTTCCGGCTGCACCTCGGGTCCAGCTGGGAGCCGGTCGGGGTGGACCCGGACCTGTCGGCCTGGAGCAAGGCGATCGCGAACGGCCGGGCGCTTGCCGCCGTGCTCGGCAACGACGCGTTCCGCGACGGCGCGAAGAACGTCTTCGTCACCGGCTCGTTCTGGTTCTCCGCCGTGCCCATGGCGGCCGCCGTCGCCACCATCACAGCGCTGAAGGACGAAAAAGCCATCGAGGCGATGCACCGCATCGGAACCGCGCTCCGCGACGGGATCGTCGATCAGGCCCGGTCCTGGGATCTGGCCGTCAACTACACCGGCCCGCCGGTGATGCCCTACCTCACCTTCGCCGGGGATCAGGACCACGAGCTGGCCAGCGTGTTCGCCGCGCAGGCCCTGCGCGGTGGCGCCTACCTGCACCCCCGGCACAACTGGTTCGTGTCCGCCGCCATGACCGGGGACGACCTCGCCCTGGCGCTCGAGGCGACCGACCAGGCCTTCGCCGCCGTCCGCAAGCACCTCGGCCAGTTAGCAGGAGGACCGCCATGTCCAGTACAGCAGCCGAACCCAACCCGCCCGCGCCCGCCGTCGTCCAGACCGGGCCGGCCGATACGGCCGAGGTGGTCCTCGAGAGGGCCGGCTACAAGCCGGAGCTGCGGCGGTCGCTCCGGTTCTTCTCCATGTTCGCGATCGCCTTCTCGATCATCTCGATCACCACCGGTATCTTCCTGAACTACGGGTTCGGCCTGGCGTACTGGGGGCCGGCCGCGATCTGGACCTGGCCGATCGTCGGAGTCTGCAACATGATGATCGCCCTGGTCGTGGCCGAACTCGGCACCCGCATCCCGCTGGCCGGCTACGCCTACCAGTGGAGCGCCCGGCTGGTGAACCCCACCTACGGCTGGTTCGTCGGCTTCGCCGGGCTGCTCTACATGGCCGTCGGCGGCGGCGCGATCATGCTCGAGGTGGCGTCCCCGCTGCTGCTCAGCGAGTTCAACGTCAACAACCCGAGCGCGCGCCTGGTGCTCACGGTGGCGATCATCCTGATGCTGCTGCCGGTGGTGATCAACATCATCAGCGTCCAGGTTGCGGCGCGGGTCAACAACGTCGCGGTGTTCACCGAGATCATCGGGACCGTGGTGTTCGGCGTGCTGCTGTTCGTGCTCTGGGGCGTGCACGCCAAGCCCTCGCCGTACGGCGCCGGCATCCTGTTCAACACCACGTCCGTTTTCCACAACCCGACCTGGTACTCCTTCGCGCTGGCCAGCCTGCTCGGCATCTTCACCCTGGTCGGGTTCGAGCTTGCCGCCGACATGTCGGAGGACGCGGTCAACCCGGTGCGCAGCGTGCCGCGCGGCGTGCTGTGGGCGGTGGGCGGCTCGGTGGTCCTGGGCATGATCGCGCTGATCGGCTTCACGATCGCCATCCCCGACCTCAAGACGGTCGAGACGGCCCCGCTGCCGCTGCTCGCCATCGCGGGCTACTGGCTGCCGTCCTGGCTGGTGAAGGTGTTCGTGGCGTTCGTGGTCTTCTCGATGTTCGCGATCCTGGTCGTCGGCTCCGGCGCCCAGGCCCGGCTGGTCTTCTCGATGTCGCGGGACAACATGCTGCCGTTCTCGGGCAGCCTGCGGAAGGTCAACGCGCGCAGCCAGACCCCGATCGTGGCCCTGCTGGTCTTCGGCGTGATCGACCTCGGCGTGATGTTCTACGGGTACCTCCAGAGCAGCGCGTTCGGCACCCTGGTCGGCGCGACCGCGATCATCCCCTACATCATCTACTTCCTGATCACGCTGGCCTACGCGATCAAGCGGCGCACCCTGGACAGCCTGCCCGGCGCGTTCAACCTCGGCCGGTGGGCGTGGCCGGTCATCGGGTTCGTGCTCGTCTACACCGTGGTGGTCATGCTGGTGCTGTCGCTCCCCGCGCCGTTCCACGGGTCCGACAAGGTGCTGGGCTACGGCCTAGCCCTGGCCGCGCTATGGTACTTCGGCGGCCTGCTGTGGCGGCTCAAGAAGGGCACCGCCGGCGTCAAGCCCGTCGAAGACCTAGTCCAGGGCCCGCCCCAGGCCGGCTGACTGCTACGCAGGAGCCACCGGGTTTATCCACCGGATCTCGCTGAACCGCGCGAAGTCAGCGTCGTTGGAGCAGACTTCCAGCCCGTGCTCTATGGCGAGCGCGGCGAGGTGCGCGTCGCTGATGATGTTGCCCGTGAGCTTGTACCGGGTCATCAGGTCGGTGAGGATCCGCGCGTGTCCCGGACCTTCTCGCGGGATCCAGGCCACCTCGGGTTCCAGCCAGTCCGCGACGAATCTGGCGGCCTGCTCCGGCGTGAGGGGTCGCGCCGAGGCTCGTTCGTGTGTGCTGATCCGGAGGAAAGCCACGAGCGAGTGCCAGGGAAGGGCCACCCGCCGGTCGCCGTTGAGCCGCTCGGTCAGCCAGTCGCTGGCCCGCTCGTGGAAGGGGCTGACCTCATCGACCGCGTAGAGCAGGATGTTCGCGTCGACCAGCACTACGGGGCCTCGGGGCCGTCGAGGTGCTCCAGCGCGTCGGCCACGTTGCTGACATCGATCCGGAGCCCGAGATTCGCCGAGCGCTGCCGGAATGCCTTACGCCGGGCCGGGGCGGCCAGGCCGGCCCTGACCAGCTCGTTGACCGCCTCGCTCAGCCCTAGGTTCCGCTCTTCGCGGAGTCGTTGCACAGCGGCGGCCACATCGTCGTCGAGAGAAAGCGTGGTACGCATAAGTCAAGAATAACGCATCGCGATGCTTGGACAATAACATCATGATGCTCGCGACTAGAACGACGGCACCGGGCCGACCGGGCCGGTGATCGGCAGCACCACCAGGCAGGGTACGCGCACCGGGTGGGCCGGGTCGAGCGCGCTCAGCACGTCGGCCAGCGCGACCGGGTCCGCCGCGATCTCCAGGTGGTCGGTTTGGTCCAGGCCGCACTGGTTCTGCAGCGTGATGTTGGTGACGCCGGGACCGGACAGGAACGCCGACGTGTACGGCGTGACCACCTCGTCGTTCCTCGACTCGATGACGGTGTAGCTCACCCCGGCCACGGTGTCACCGCCCGCGTTCAGGCTGGCCAGGAACGCCGAACCCGCCTCCTGCTGCACGCACGCCGTACACAGCGCGTTCAGCGCGCCATTCACGAGCCCGGACCCGAAGACCGCGCCGAACGCCCTGACCAGCGCGGTCAGCCCGTCCAGCGTGGTGCCGTGGTTGCTCGGAGCCAGCGCGACCAGCCGGTTCACGAAGGCCGCGCCGCCGAGGAACTTCAGGTAGTACCGCGGCATCATGCCGCCCTGCGAATGCCCCACCAGGTCGACCTTTGCCGCGCCGGTCGCCGCGCGCACCCGGGTCACGAACGAGGCCAGCTGGCCCGCTGAGGCGGCGATGTCCCCGGTGCCCTGGACGACCGACGACGCCGAGCTCCCGCCGTAGTTGAAGGTGAAGACGCAGTACCCGTGGTTGGCCAGCAGCGGCGAGGCGGCCTGCCAGTTGTCGTCCTGGTTCGCGAACGTGCCGTTCACCAGGATGACCGGGTCCGGGTGCGCCGGCGACGGCTGGCAGCCGAAGTTGTCCGCCCCCGGCGGCGGCGTCTGCGGGAACAAGAACCCGGCCAGCGCGCCCGTGGCGAAGTCATAGTTGACCGGCAGGGTGCGGGCCTGAGCGGACATGGGAGCCGCGACGAGCGCGGCGCCCGCGACGAGCATGGTGACAGCAAGGCGGATGCGGGACATGATCGCAGTAGACGCCGCGCCGCGGCGGGTTCCTAGGCGCCCGGGTAACGATTTAGCGCCATAGTTTGTCACTATCGAACAAATTACTACCGAACGGACGGGGTGACGGCTCGCCCGAACCGCATCGAGCCGTCGTCGATCTTGCCGTGCCGCAGGGTTATCACGTCGTGGGCATAGCTCATGCCCAGCCGCCACGGGGTGCGCGAGCCGGCCCGCGGGAACTGGTCGATGGACCTGAGCACGTAGCCGGCCTGGAAGTCGAGCAGCGGCTGCGGGGTGACGGCCGGGTCGTCGTTGACCGGCACGCACGTGTCGTAGCCGCGGTCGTCCATGTACCGGAGCAGCCGGCAGGCGAACTCGCTCACCAGGTCCGCCTTGAGCGTCCAGGACGCGTTGGTGTAGCCGATGGTGAACGCGAAGTTCGGCACGCCGCTCAGCATCATGCCCTTGTAGGCCATCGTCTCGGGCAGCCGGACCGGCTGGCCGTCCACGATCAGCTCCGCGCCGCCGAACGCGAGCAGCTGGAGGCCGGTCGCTGTCACCACGATGTCGGCCGCCAGCTCGGTGCCGGATTCGAGCACCACGGCCCGTTCGGTGAAAGTCTTGACGCGATCGGTGACTACGGAGGCGCGCCCGGCCCGGATGGCCTTGAACAGGTCGCCGTCGGGCACCAGGCACAGCCGCTGGTCCCACGGGTTGTAGGACGGCTTGAAGTGGGTGTCGACGTCGTACCCGTCCGGCAGCTGCTTGATCGCCATCTGCCGGATCCAGCCGCGGATCATGTCGGGCCGGCGCCGGCTGAGCTTGTAGATCAGCGTGGTCACCGCGACGTTCTTCCACCGCGCGGCCGCGTACCCGCGCCGCGTGCCGAGCAGCTTGCGCAGCCGGACCGCGATGCCGTCCTCGGCCGGCATGGCCAGGATGTAGGTGGGGGAGCGCTGCAGCATCGTCACGTGCTCCGCCGTTTCGGCCAGGGCGGGGACGAGCGTCACCGCGGTGGCCCCGCTGCCGATCACCACGATCCGCTTCCCCGCACAGTCCAGGCCGGCCGGCCAGTGCTGCGGGTGCACGACCTGCCCGCGGAAGTCCCCGAGGCCGGGCAGGTCCGGCCGGTAGCCGCGGTCGTAGCGGTAGTAGCCGCTGCACATCAGCAGGAAATTGCAGGTCAGCGCGGCCGTCTCGCCGCCGGGGAGTTCGGCCTCCACGGTCCACTGCGCCTGCTCGCCCGACCAGCTGGCCCGCGTCACCCGGTGGCCGAAGCGGATGTGCTTGTCGATCCCCGCTTCGGCCGCGGTGGCCCGGACGTAGCCGAGGATCGACGGGCCGTCCGCGATCGCCCTGGCCTCGGTCCACGGCCGGAACCGGTACCCGAGCGTGAACATGTCCGAGTCGGACCGCACCCCCGGATAGCGGAACAGGTCCCAGGTGCCGCCGATGGCGTCCCTGGCCTCGAGGATCGCGTAGGTCCTGGCCGGGAACGCGGCCTGCAGGTGGTGCGCGGCGCCGATCCCGGACAGCCCCGCCCCGACGATCAGGACGTCGACGTACTCGGTCACCGGGCCTCGGTCCTGAGCCGCTTCTCGAGCCGCGTCATCACGTCGTAGTAGTGGGTGGGGGCGACCCGGGCCAGGGCGGCCTGCGCTTCGTGGCCATCGGCATCCCTCCGGCTGTGCTCCTCGAGGTGCGGTACGCATGCGTACCAGATCGACGGTACGCGAGAGTACCATGATCGGCAAGAGGAGGGGATACCGTGACCACCGCCAGTACCACGAGGGCCGAAGCCGGCGTTCAGGGAACCACGCCCGCCGAATTCCGCCGTCGGCTGCTCGAGGGCATGGCCGCGGCCATCCGGGAGACCGGCTACCGCGACGCGACGGTCGCGGACGTGGTGCGCCACGCCCGCACCTCACGCCGAACGTTCTACGAGCACTTCCCCAGCAAGCAGGCCTGCTTCATCGACCTGCTCCGGGAGGCCAACGCGGCCATGGTCCGGCAGATCGGGGCCGCGGTCGACCGGCGCGCGCGATGGGACGTCCAGGTGCGTCAGTCCATCGAGGCGTGGATCGCGGTGGCGCAATCCGACCTCGCCCTCACGCTGAGCTGGATCCGGGACCTCCCCTCGCTCGGGGCCGACGCCCGCCACCTGCAGCGCGAGTGGCTCGAGGCCTTCATCGTGCTGGTCAGGGAGCTCACCGACACCCCGGAACTGCGCGCGGCCGGCGTCGCCCCGCCGTCCCGCCAGCTCATGATCTTGATGCTCGGCGGCCTGCGCGAGCTGATCGCCACGACCGTCGAAGACGGCGGCGACATCGGCGGCATCACCGACGTGGCCGTCCGGGCCACCCAGGCGATGCTCGGCCCGCCCGCCCCGCCGCGTGACAGCGGAAGTTACTTACTGGTAACGTAAGGCCTAATCATGTCGCGGGGCGGAGCTGGCGTCCGGGCGGTGAATTAAGGGTGCGAGAGCTTGCAGAGGTCTCCCGGCCGGAGACCGTGTCCATCCCGGGTACGGCGTTCTCGGCGGAGACCGCGGGCGTGGTCCGGGCCAGGCTCGGCGAGGCCATCCCGGAGATGATCGAGGCCATCGCGGCCGGGGTTCCCGGCGACGCGGGCCGGGCACGCCCCGACTACAAGCAGCGGCTCGCCGACGCGGTGACCGGCGCCGTCGCCTGCTTCATCGCCCACGTCGCCGGGCCGGACCAGTCGACCAAGGCCATCATGACGGAGTTCCGCGCAATCGGCGGCGCGGCGGCCCGCGAGGGCCGCACCCTCGACGCGCTGCAGGACGCGCTGCGCCTGGGCGCGCGGGTGGCCTGGCGCTGGCTGTGCGAGGCCGATGCCGGGCTCGACCGGCGCGAGCTCAGCCGTGTCGGCGAGGCCGTCTTCGCGTACCTGGACGAGCTGGCCGCGGCCTGCGCGCAGGGCTACGCGGAAGCCCGCGTGCAGGCGGCGGGGGACCGGCAGCGCCGGCTGCTCGGCGCGATCGTGTCCGACCCGCCGCCGCGCGCCGAACTCGTGGCCAGCCTGGCCCGGGCGGCAGCCTGGGTGGTGCCCGCCCGCGTCGCGGTCGTCGTCCTTGGCGGGCGGCAGCAGGACGGGCTCGTGCTGCCGCCCGGCGTGCTCGCCGACTGGACCGGCCCCGAGCCGTGCCTGCTCGTGCCGGACCCGGACGGCCCCGGACGGCAGGCGGCGCTCGACCGGGCGTTGAGCGACCGGGCGCCGGGTGATCGGGCGCCGGGTGATCGGGCGCCGGGTGATCGGGCGCCGGGTGATCGGGCGCAGCGCGGCCGACCCGCCGCGATCGGCCCATCCGTCCCGCTCGCGCGCGCCGCCCAGTCGCTGCGCTGGGCCAGGCACGCGCTGGCGCTGGCCCGCGCCGGGGTCATCCCGGCCGGCCCGATCCGCTGCGAGGAGCATCTTTCTACCCTGCTGATCCTGGCCGACGAGGACCTGGCCGCCGCGCTGCGCGCCCGCCGCCTGGCCCCGCTGGCCCGGCTGAGGCCGGCTCAGCGGGACCGGATCGCCGAGACCCTGCTGGCCTGGCTGCAGCTCGGCGAGAACGCGGCGGAGGTGGCCCAGCGGATCCATGTCCACCCGCAGACGGTCAGGTACCGGATGCGGCAGATCCACGAGCTGTTCGGTGACCAACTGCGCGACCAGGACCGGCGGTTCGAACTGCAGCTGGCGCTGCGCATCCGCACTCTGTCCGCCTCCGCGTGTCAGGCCAAGACTCCGGGTCGGCGCGGAGGGTGAAGTGCACGGGACTCGCCCGGCTCAGCTGATCGTCGAGTCGACCACGACCGGCGCGGTGTCGTGGCCGTCGACGCGGTCGAAGATGCCGGGGGCGTTCTGGAACACTCCGCTGGGATTGTGGTACAGCCTGGAGTGCTCGATCCTCAGGGTTCCGCCGCCGGCGTTGACCACGAAGAAGATGGCTCCGCCTCCCTCGCGTGCGCTGTTGTCGCGCATGACCGTGCCGTGGATGATCAGGTTGTAGTGGACGCCGTCGGTGTAGATCGCACCGCCGTTGCCGCCTCCGGGGGTGCCGGGACGAGGGGGGGTCGCGCCCCAGCCGATTGCCTTGTTGGCTGTCAGCAGGCTGTTGGTGACGTCGAAATTCGCGTCGAGGCCGCTCAGCACGGCGCCGTTGGAGCAGGTATTGCCACTGAAGGTGTCGTGGGTGATGTAGACGGGGCTGCCCGTATACATGCCGTAGGCGCGGATTCCCGCGCCGCCGAGGTCGGGACCATACGCGTAGCACCGGTTGTCGAGGAACGCGGAGTTGACGACCGTGAGCTGCCCGCCCTCAGCGAAGATGGCGCCTCCGCCGTAGTTCGACGCCCTGCTCTGCCGTACGGCCGAGTAAGCGTCCTTGAACGTCAGGTTCTGCACGACGAGCTGCGGCCACCGCTGTTCCCAGCAGTTGTTTGTGATGTATTTCTGACTGCGGTCGCAGGTGTTCATGTACAGGATGCGGATCTTGCCGCCGCCGCTCAGCGTCACCTTGCTGCCGCCGTCGAGCACCACCTTGTGGCTGGTGTTCACGACCTTGGCCGTGCCGGTCATCGTGATCGTGACCGGGTTGGGGCCGCAGTTGAAGGTGATGATGCCGCCCTCGGCGACCGCGCTGACCACCGCGGCGGACGTGCAGCTCGCGGGCGTCCCGGTGCCGATGACGTGGTTGGGGTCGCTCGTGTTGGCCGCGTGACCGGCCGGCGGAACGTAGGCATGCCCGTTTGGGTTGCCGGTATCGGGCGCGCCGCTCGAATACGCGGCAAGGGTTCGGGGTGCCGGCCCGATGGACGCTGGGCCTGACGCCCCGCCGACGGCGATCGTAGCTGCCAGGCTGCCCGCACCCACGAGTCTGCCGAAGCCGCGTTTCGGCCAGCCGGACGGCGGCCAGGCCAGCGGCATACCCCAGGCTTTATTGCCGGCAGCCCGGTCCCGGTAATCTGAAAATCTGCACATAAAGCATTCACACCAATTTCCCATCATCGACGGTAAGGCCGATGGCAAGATTGTGATACTTGCGTAAAACGGGACAGCCTCAGGCGACCGAAGCAATTCGTGCCGCCGGAATCTCGGCTTCCTGGGCATCGGCCCCGTGAACACCTCGTATGGTTTCCTGAATCCGAGCATAGTACCCGCCGGTCGTTCAGCTCGCCACTATGGCCCGCAGTTATTTCATGGCACCGGGAATTTCTGTCCCTTTCGGGGTGTATTCCAGGATCAGGCCGTTGGCGTTGTGGTTCGTACCGTGCCTTCACGGGAATGCATGCGAGGGAAATAGACGCGCACGGCCAGGCGCACGCCCTGCCCGCACAGATACGCGGCAGGGCATGGCGACGTTCAGGCCAGGTCTGCCGTGGCCCGGCCGCAGGACATGGCGGTCACCGGGGGAGCAAGCCCGGTCATCCCTCGGATCGGCGACGGCGGTGGCCGACCGAGGGTGACCGGAACCGTGACGGGCTGGACTCGTTCGCGTCCGCGGCACCGCAACGGCAACCTCAGGAAACCGGGCCGCTGTGCAGGCCGTCTGGTGTACGTGTGGTGGTTGTGTGGAGACCGGTGCAATCGACCGGTGCAACAGCGGGTGGCGCTAGCGCAGGCTGCCTCGTCGTGGCCCGGGTGAAGGGAAGGAGGCGGCGATGGCGCCGCGGGTGAACTGTGAGCTGCTGCTGGTCGGGAGCCTGCCGGCGGACTCGGCGGATTCGGCCCTGCGGGCCGTCGCGGCGTTCTACGACGGCCTGGTCTTCGCGCTGCCCGACGGCGAGACGGGCCCCCGGGCGGCCTGGGTTGGCTACGAGCGGGAGCGGCTGGTCCGGCCGAACCCGGACGTAATCGTGGTGCAGGAGACCGAGTCGCCGACCGGCATCCCGCGGCACGCGTACGAGACCCCGGTGTTCGGCATCCGGCCCGGCGCCACCGGGCTGCACTGGGACTCCTGGCCGCGCATCGACGACGCGATAGCCGGTTACCAGGTGTTCCGCGCGCTGCGCGCGGACGGGGTGATCCCGGCCGGCCTGCGCTTCCAGGTCGGGCTGCCGTTCCCGGCCAGTGCGCTGAACGGGTTCAAGGCCGACTTCGCCGCGGACTACCCGGTGGCCGAGCGGGCGTTCGAGGACCTGGTGGCCCGGGAGCTGACCCGGCTGACCGCGGCCATCCCGCCCGGCGAACTGGCGATCCAGTGGGACCTGGCGTACGAGACCCAGGACCTGGAGGGCGTGCTGGCCTGGACCGGCGAAGGGGCGTGGGAGCGGTTCGCCGGGCCGGTCACCCGGCTGACCCGGCTGATCCCGGCGGAGGTCCTGGTCGGCTACCACCTGTGCTACGGGACGTTCCCCGAGTGGCCGATGTACGAGGCGAGGGACATGGGGCTGCTGGTGCGGATGGCCAACTTCGCGGTCACGCATTCGGGCCGAACGGTCGACTGGCTGCACCTGGCCGGTCCGCGCTACCTGCGCAGCGAGGACCGCAGCTTCTTCCGGCCGCTGGCCGACCTGGAGCCGGGCGACGCACGGGTCTTCCTCGGCATCGTGCTGCCGATCGACGGGGTCGCGGGGCTGCGCCGCAGGCAGGCCACTGCGTCGCGGTATCTTTCCGCTTTCGGTGTGGCGATGTACTGCGGGTTCGGCCGCCAGCCGGGCGCGGACGGCACCGAGACCATGCGCGAGCACGCCCGCGTCGTCCGCACCGCCCGCGTCGCCACGAGCGGCCGGTAGCCCTACGGGTGCGCCACCGATCGCCGGGTCAGCAGCCTCATCGGCTCGCGGATCATCACGTCACCGGCCGGCTGCCGCTCGATCCTGGCGATCAGCTGGTCCACCGCCGCGCCGCCGAGTTCGGCCAGCGGCATGGCCACGCTGGTCACCGGGACCTCGAGGAAGGCCAGGCACTCGTCCTCGTCGAAGCTCACCACCGACATCTGACCGGGCACGTCCACGCCGGCCGCGCGCAGCGCCGCCATGACGCCGAACAGCTGGTTGAGGCTGCCGACGCCGCACGCGGTGGGCCGCGGGCCCCGGCCCAGGATCCGCGTCATGGCGTCCCAGCCGCCGTCCTCCGTCATCGCGGCGTGCCGAACCGTCAGCGCGATTCCGCTGGCCGCGCAGCGCCGCCGGGCGGCGCTCACCCGGCGGTGCACGGTATCCACGTCGGGCGGTCCGTCGATGAGCGCCACGCTGCGATGGCCGAACTCCGCCACGTGACCCAGGAACAACCGCACCGCGCCGGGCTCGTCCATGACTACGTCGTGGCCGTGATCAGGCCCCCGCCGGTTCACGTACACGTGCGGGACCTCGGGCACCCCGGGGGCATGCTCGGCGTTCCGCAGCGTGGTGGCCAGCAGCAGGCCGTCCGCGCGGCTCTCCTCGACCAGGTAACGGTAGGCGCCCGGCGGCTTGGCGTCCTCGCCGGGCTCCTCCATGATCATGACCACGTAGCCGCGATCGGCGGCCCGCTGCAGGGCGCCGCGCTGGAGCCGTACCCAGATCGGGTTGCGCAGCAGCGGGATGACGAACGCGATTGCCCCGGTCTGGCGCCGCTTCAGCGCCCGGGCCAGCGCATTGGGCCGGTACCCCTGCTGCCGTGCCGTGCTCAGGATCTTGCGGTAGACCTCCGGCCTGATCGACTGGGCCGGGTCGCCGTTGAGCACCCGGGACACGGTGGACACGTGCACGCCGACCGCTTCGGCGATGTCGATCAGCCGCGGCCCCCGGGGGCGGGCAGCAGGCCGGCCCCGCTCCGCGCCCGGGCTCTCCCCGGCCTCAAGGCCGGCTTCAGGGCCGGCCTCCGGGCCGACCTCAGGGCCAGCCGCGGATACATCGCGGCGTGTCCCCCCAGACTCCTCCGACAACTCCCCACCTTGGTCCCGACTCAGGCCCTGATTCTGCCATCAGGCATTCTGTTCGTTCTCGCTCCGCTCCGGGCTAGGTCCGCCGGCCCCGGCGCTAAAGGCGAAGTGGCAGGCCGCGAGGTGCTCGGCGTCGTCAGGGCCAGCGGCCAGGACCGGGTCCTCTGTTTCGCAGCGCGGCTGCGCGATCGGGCAGCGGGTGCGGAACCGGCACCCGGCCGGGATGCGCAGCGGGCTCGGCGGGTCCCCGGCAATGGCCGGGCCGCTGTCGTCCGCGGCGCCCTCGGTCATCCGGGGGATCGCGGCGAGCAGGCCCCGGGTGTAGGGGTGGCGGGGCGTGCTGAAGATCTGCTCGGTGGGCGCGACCTCGACGATGCGGCCCAGGTACATGACCGCGACCCGGTCGCACAGGTGCCGCACCACGGCCAGGTTGTGGGATATCAGCAGCAGGGTGAGCCCGAGCTCGTCGCGCAGGTTCGACAGCAGGTTGAGGATGGTGGCCTGCACGCTGACGTCGAGCGCCGACACCGGCTCGTCGGCGACCAGGACGTCGGGACGCAGCGCGAGGGCCCGGGCGATCGCCACCCGCTGCCGCTGGCCGCCGGAGAACTGGCGCGGGTACGCGGACAGGTCCGCCTCGCCCAGCCCGACCAGCGCGAGCAGTTCCGCGCTGAACGCCGCGACGCGGTTCGCCGGGACCACGTGGTGCACCCGCAGCAGCTCGCGCAGCATCCCGCCCACGGTCAGCCGCGGGTTCAGCGAGGAGTACGGGTCCTGGAAAACCATCTGGATGCGGCGCCGGTCCGCCCGCGACCGCGAGGCCGGGAGCACCCTGCCGTCGAAACGGATCTCGCCGCGGTTCGTGCGCTGCAGCCCGGCCAGGGCCTGGGCCAGCGTGGACTTACCCGATCCGGACTCGCCGACGAGGGCGAGCGCCTCGCCCCGGCGCATCTCCAGGTCAACCCCGTCGACCGCACGGAGCAGGTGCTCCTGGCCGCGGACCCTGGCGCCCACCCGCGAGCCGACCGGGAACGACACGGCGACTTCGCGCGCCGAGAGCAGCGGCTCGGCACCGGTCATGGCGGGCATGGCATTGACAGCGTTCACGGGCGGGCCCGATCTGCCTCGACGGCCTCCAGGGTGCGTTCGTAGTGCAGGCAGGCGGTGGACCGCCCGCCGGAAACCCCCGGCAGCGGCCGCAGCGGCGTCTCAGAGGTCCGGCAGTCGTCCTCGGCGAACGCGCACCGCGGGTGGAACCGGCAGCCGGACGGCGGGCTGACCAGGCTCGGCGGCGAGCCGGGGATCGGCACCAGCGATTCCCGCACGTACTCGAAGTCAGGGGCCGAACGGACCAGCCCGAGCGTGTACGGATGGCGCGGATCGAGCAGGACCTCGCGTACCTCACCCCGCTCGACGAGCTGCCCGCCGTACATGATCGCGACGTCGCGGCAGACCTGGGCGACCACCGGCAGGTCGTGCGTGACGAAGACGAGCGACACTCCGGACTCGCGGCAGAGCCGGCTCAGCAGCCGCAGGATCTGGTCCTGGATGGTCACATCCAAGGCCGTAGTCGGCTCGTCGCACAAGATGATCTCCGGTTCGCAGGATAGCGCGATCGCGATCATCACGCGCTGCCGCATGCCGCCGGAGAACTCGTGCGGGTACGCCCGGAACCGCCGCTCCGGGTCGGGGATGCCCACCCGGCGCATCAGCTCGAGCGCGCGCTCGGCCGCCCGGGCCCGGCCGAGCCCGAGGTGCACCTGCGGCCCCTCGGCTATCTGCCGTCCGACCCGCATCACCGGGTTGAGCGCGCTCATCGGCTCCTGGAAGATCATGGCCATCTTCGGGCCGCGCAGGCGGTTGACGTCGGAGCCGCGCAGCTGCACCAGGTCCACCCCGTCCAGCAAGACCTGCCCCGACGTGACCTGCGCCTCGGTCGGCAGCACGCCGAGGATAGCGCGCAGCGTCATGCTCTTGCCCGAGCCGGACTCGCCCACCAGGCCGAGGGCACCGCCCCTGGGCACGTCGAAGGACACCCCGTCGACGGCCCGGACGATGCCGCGCCGGCTGGCGATCCGCACGTGCAGGTCGCGGACCTCGAGTATCGTCTCGGTCCCCAGCGGAGCGCTCACTGGCCCGGCCTCAGCAGGTCGGCCAGGCCGTCGCCGGCCAGCGAAAGCCCCAGCCCGACCAGCACCACGACCAGGCCCGGGATGGTGGCCAGCTGCCAGTGCGTGGACAGGAAGTTCTGGCCGTCGTTGATCATCGATCCGAGGTCCGCGGTGGGCGGCGGGATGCCCAGGCCGAAAAACCCGAGCGTCACGATGGCCAGGATGACCTGCACGATGTCGGACATGCCGTAGATGAACGCCTGGCTGATCACGTTGGGCAGCAGGTGCCGGCGCATGATGCGCACGTTGGACAGTCCGCCCGCCCGGGCCGCGGTCACGTAGTCCTGCCGCTTGGCCACCAGGATCTCGCCGCGGATGATACGCGCGTAGGCGACCCACCCCACCACCGTGATCGCGAGGTAGATGCTCCGCTCGCCCGGGCCGAGCACGAAGACCAGGGCGATGACGAGCACGTAGAACGGGAACGCCACCACGATGTCGACGAGCCGCATGATGGTCGTGTCCATCCAGCCGCCGAAGTACCCGGCCAGCGAGCCGAGCACGGTGCCGAGCACGAACGGGAGCAGCACCGCGATGAACCCGATCCGCAGGTCCAGCCGCAGCCCGTAGAGCAGCCGGGTGAACGTGTCGCGGCCCAGCTGGTCGGTGCCGAGCAGATGGCGGGCGCCGGGCCCGAGCAACGACTCGCTGAGGTTCTGGGTAATGGGGTTGTACGAGGTGATCAGCGGCGCGGCCAGGGCCAGGCCGACGATGATGACGAGGATCACGATCCCGGCCATCAGGGCCGGCTGCCGGTACCACCGGCGGTCCGCGCGGCGCTGCGCCCGGCTCGTGGCCAGCGTCGGGACCTCGATCGCACTCAACGGTCGAACCTCACCCTCGGGTCGAGCGCCGCGTACGACAGGTCGGCGAGCAGGTTGACCAGCACCACCATGATGGCGAACACCAGCGTCACCCCCTGCACCACCGGGAAGTCCCGCTGGAAGATCGAGTTGATCATCAGCTGGCCGATCCCGGGGATCGCGAAGATCTGCTCGATGATGACGGTCGCCCCGACCAGGAAGCCGATGTTGATGGCCAGCACGGTGACGGCCGGGATGACGGCGTTCCGCAGCACGTGCCGCTGGTACAGCCGGTGCGGCGGAACGCCCTTGGATCGGGCCGTGACGATGTACTCGGCGCCCAGGACGTTCAGCATGCTGGCCCGCAGGCTGCGGATGACCACCGGGGTGAGCGCCAATGCGACGGTCAGGCTGGGCAGGAACATCGAGTGCAGGTGCCCGGTGAAGCCGGAACCGTACCCGCTGACCGGGAAGATCCGCAGCGAGATCGCGAACGCGTAGATCAGCAGGAACCCCAGCCAGAACGGGGGCATGCCCAGGCCGACCAGGGGGACGGCCCGGACCACGTGGTCCCGGATCCCGTCCCGTCGGCTGGCCGCGAGCACCGCCAGCGGCACGCTGACCAGCACGGTGAGCACGGTCGCGTAGGCGAGCAGCCACAGGGTGGGCGGCAGGTGACTCAGGATCAGGCTGGTCACCGACCCGCCGTAGAAAATGCTCTGGCCCAGGTTGCCGTGCAGGAGGCGGTCGAGGAACAGCCAGTACTGGCTGGCCAGCGGCCGGTTCAGGCCCCACTGCTGGTGCAGCAGGGCTACCGCCCTCGGGGTGGCGTGGATGCCGAGGATGGTCGCCGCCGGGTCACCCGGGATCAGGTGGACCATGAAGAAGACGACGATCGTTACCCCGACGGCCACCGGTATGAGCAGCAGCAGCCGCTGCACCACGAACCCGGCTCGTCCCATCTGAGCTCCCTGCCTACGTGCTCAGACCTACTTGCTCATCCAGACGTTCTCCAGGTGGTAGTTGCCGAGCGGCGTGACGTAGAAGCCGTGCACGCTGGACGACGTGGCGTAGGCGTAGGGGGAGTTGTACAGGAAGGCCATGAACGCGTCGCTGGCCGAATCCGACTGGACCGTGTTGTACAGGTCCTGCCGGGCCGAGGTGGACAGGGTCTTCTCCGCGTCGTGCGTGGCCTTGACCACGGTGGGGTTGTTGTAGGCGGTAAAGAACGACCGGGCCCCCGAGTTCGGGTCGACGCCGAACGTCGCGAGCTCGTCCGGGTCGGGGATGTCCATCGTCCAGTAGGTCAGCGTCATGTCGTACTTGAGGCTCTGCTGGTTCACGTTCGCCGTGTTCGGGTCGAGCTGCTGGATCTTCACGTTGATGCCCAGCGGCTTGAGCTCGGACTGCAGGATCGTCGCGATCGTCACGTAGTCGGAGAAGCCCGAGGACACCAGGATCGTGGTGGAGAAGCCGTGCGGCACGCTGGACTTGGCCATCTCCTGCTTCGCCTCGGCCAGGTCGAACTGGAGCCCCTGGGTGGCCGCCTGGTAGTAGGGCACCTGCGGCGGGAACAGCGAGTTGGCCGGCTTGCCGTTGCCGAACAGCACGGCCTTCACCAGCGCGGGCCGGTTGACGGCCAGCGACATCGCCCGGCGGACGTGCACGTCACCGAAGGGCTTGCGCAGCTCGTTGAAGGCCAGGTAGTCGGTCCGCGTCGAGTTGAACAGGTTCATCGTGACGTCCGGCGTGGTTTTCAGGCTGGCCACCGTGGACCAGGCCGGGAACTCGTCGATCTGGGCCTGGCTGCCCTTGAGCTGCAGTTCCCTGGTGTTGTCGCTGGGCACGTCGGTCCAGGTCACGCTGTTGAGGTACGGCTTGCCCTTCTCCCAGTAATTGGGGTTGCGGACCAGCTTGAGCGCGCTGCCCTTGTGCCAGTAGTCCCACTTGAACGGACCGGTGCCGACCGGGGCGTTGTAGAACTGGGTCTCGGTCTTGCCGCCGTAGTTGGCGGGCACGATCCCGTTGGAGAACAGCGACAGGTCGGCGAGCAGCGGCGCCCACGGGTACTTGAGCGTGACCACGACCGTGGACGGCGTGGGCGCGGCCACGGACTTGATGGCCGTGTCGATGTAGCCCCAGCCCTTCGCGGCCGCCCGCGACTGGTCGATGGAGAACTTCACGTCCGCCGACGTCATCGGCTGGCCGGTGGAGAACTTCACCCCGGACCGCAGGGTGAACGTGTAGGTCTTCTTGTCCGCCGAGACCGTGTAGCCGGTCGCCAGCATCGGCTGGACGCCCTTGCCGTTCGGCGTCACGGTGTAGAGCGTCTGGAAGATCTGCTCGAAGATCCAGATCGACTCGTTGTCGAAAACCGTGGTGTTGTTCATCGACTGCGAGTCGGCGGTCCGCGCGATGACCAGGTCCCCGCCGCGGACCGGGGCGCCGCTCGCGGCGGCGGCCGTGCCCGAGCTCGAGCCTGACGACCCCCCGCAGCCCGCCAGGGCCGCGAGCGCGCTGACCGCGATCAGGGTTATCGCTGTGGTGGTCCGGTGCTTCACGGTAACTCCCTGTAGTGTCCGGGCAACCTGGGACGAGCGATGGCCAGCCCCGCGGGCGGCTCAAGGCGGCGAGGAAGAACAAACCTTTGTCTAAGCCAAGATGATCGAAAATCGGCTGGTTGTAAATACGACTTTGGTACCTGAGGGAAGGTTTTACTTCGTTGTTACGGTTCATGCGATCTCGTGACGTTCCGTTATCTGGTTACATGCTGTAGCGTTACGCGCCGTGCCCTACGTTGTCCTCGGCTGCGGCGCCGTCGGTGCTACCGTCGCCGCCCGGCTGGCGCGGGACGGTCACGATGTGCTCGTCAGCGACCCCGACCCGGCCGTCGTGGCCGCTGTTCGCGCCGGCGGGCTGCGCGTCGAGGGGCCGGCCGGAGGCTTCACGGTCGCGGTACCCGCGACCGCGCCGGACGACCTGCCGTCCGGGCTGGCCGGCCCGGTTCTGGTCGCGGTCCGGGCCCGGGACATGGCGGCCGCGGCCGCGCTCCTGGCCGCGCGCCTGGACGGCGCCGGGTACGTCGTGTGCCTGCGCCACGGCCAGGACGCGGGCCTGCTGGCCAGCGCCATCGGGCCCGGACGGGTCGCGGCGGCGTGGGCCGACTTCGACGCGACCGAACTCGGGCCCGGGGTGGTGCGGGTCGGTGACCGGGCGACGCTCCTGGTCGGCGAGCTCGACAACCCTGATACCGAACGGGCGGGCCTGCTCGCCTCCCACATCGCCGGAGCCCAGCTAACCGAACGCATCAGCGGCGTCCTGCAGTCCGGCCTGGCCCAGGACGCGGTGCTGGCGGTGACCGGTCTCAGCGACCGGCCGGCCGCCGCGGTCCTGGGCGATCCGACCTACCGGCCGCTGCTGCTCGAGGTGGCGCGTCAGGTGCTGGCCGGGGCGGCGGTGCCGGCGGCGCCGGCCGGCGGCTTCGACCCCGCCGACCTGCCCGGTTCGCTCGCCCGGCTCGAACAGGCCAGCCTGCGGTCCGCGAACCCGCACTCCGAGGTCTACCTGGATCTGGCGGTCCGGCACCGCCCGGCCGATGTGCCCGCCCTTACCGGCGGGCGAGGCGGCGCCCTGCTGACCCGGGCCGGCGAGCTCGTGCGGGCCGTCGAGCAGGGCCGCCGTTCGTGCTCGCCGTCGAACCTCGACCTGCTGGCCGCGCACGAACGACTGGAACGGTTCGGCCGGCCGCTCAACGCGGTCTGCTCGGCGATCGGCGCGCCGGACCGGGCCCGCGCCGGGCCGCTGGCCGGGCGCCCGGTCGGCGTCAAGGACATCATCGCGGTGGCCGGCGTGCCGACCCGCTGCGGCAGCCCGGCCAGCGATCCCCGGCCGGCCGCTGCGGACGCGGTCCTGGTGCGCCGCCTGCGGGAGGCCGGGGCCGAGGTGTTCGCGACCACCCAGTGCCTGGAGTACGCGGCCGGGTTCGCGCATCCCGAGGTCGGTGACACCCGCAACCCGCGCGAGGAGTCCCGTACCTCGGGCGGATCGTCCGGCGGGTCGGCGGCGCTCGTCGCGGCGGAGGTGTGCGACCTGGCCCTCGGCACCGACACGGGCGGTTCGGTGCGGATCCCGGCTGCGTACTGCGGAGTCGTCGGGCTCAAGCCGAGCTACGGGCTGCTCCCGCTGGACGGGGTCTTCCCGCTCTCGCCCAGCTGTGACCACGCGGGCACGCTCACCGCCACCGTGGCCGGCGCCGCGGACCTCCTCGCCGTCCTGGCCAACCCAGACCCCTCCGACCCCGCCGACCCCTCCCAGCCCACCAACCCCTCCGACCCCTTCTACCCCAGCGATCCCTCTGGCCCCGTAGTTTTCACGGTCGGAGTCCTCGTGGCCCAGCTGGCGGATCGCTCGGTCACACCCGCGGTGCGCGATGCCATCCGTGCCGCGCTGGCCGTGCTGGCCGCGGCGGGCTGGCGGATCACCGAGCTGACCGCGCCCTGGCTGGACGAGCTGGCCGCCTGGGACGATGTACTCGCCGTCATCGTGGCCCGGGAGGCACACCTGGTGCACGAGGACCGGGACACCAGCCGCTACGCCGACGGCACGCGGGCCCTGCTGGCGTTCGGCGCGTCGGTTAGCGACACCCGCTACGCCGCCGCGCTCGACCGCCGGGCCGAACTCACCGCCGCGATCGAGGCCAGCCTGGCTCGCGTCGACGTCCTGGCCGGTCCCACCGTCGGCTACCAGGCACCGGAACAGGACCCGCCGTTCGGGGCCGGTGACGACAACGGGGAGAGCCGGTTCACCGGCCCGTACAACCTCACCGGCCACCCGGCCGTGTCGCTTCCCGTGCCCGCCGCGGGCCTGCCGGCCGGCCTGCAGCTGGCCGGCCGGCGCGGCGCCGACGCGGCCCTGCTCCGAGTCGCCGCGGCGGCGGAGCGCCTGATCGCGGAACAGCACCAGCTACCGAAGGCCCAGCTACCGAAGGCCCAGCTATGAAGGCCCAGCCAAGGAGGTCCGACGCATGCCCACGACAACGCGCCGTCACACGCTCACGCTGGCCGGCCTGGAGGTGCCCGTCGTCGAGGTGACCGGCGCCGGAGACGGCCCGCGCCTGGTCGTGCTGGCCGGAGTGCACGGCTGCGAGTACGCGTCGATGGCCGCCGTCCGCCGCTGGGCCCGCGGCCTCGAGGAGCGGGAGCTGCGCGGCCGCGTCGTCGCGGTGCCGGTGCTGAACCTGCCGGCCTTCCGCGCCCGCACCCCGTTCGTGGTTCCCGACGACGGCAAGAACCTCAACCGGTGCTTCCCCGGCGACCCTGCGGGCACCCTCGCCGACCGCCTCGCCTACGACGCGTTCACGCAGCTCATCTCCGGCTCCGATGCCCTGGTCGACGCGCACACCGGTGACATGGTCGAGGCCCTGGAACCGTTCGCGCTGTACGACACGGGTCCGGCCGAGGCCAGGGCGCGCGAGCTGGCCAGCGCGTACGGGCTCGGCTACGTCATCCGCCAGGAGCCGGGCCCGGACCGGGCCGTCGGCGGTTCCACCAGCGCGGCCGCGGCCGCGGCCGGCATTCCCGCGATCATCGCCGAGGCGGGCGGGTGCGGCCTGGTCGAGCGGGCCGCCGTCGACGCGCACGTCCGCGGGCTTGACCGCATCCTCGCCGCGCTCGGCATAACCGGCCCCCCGCAGGGCTCCTCGCGGGCCGAGGCTGGCCCGGCCCAAGAGCCCGCCTACCTCCGGCGTTTCCTGTGGCTGCGCTGCCAGGACGAGGGCTGGTGGGAGCCGGCCGTCAGCCCGGGAGAGGCCGTGGCCGAGGGGCAGTTGCTCGGCACCGTCAGCAGCCTCGACGGCGCCCGTCTCCTGCAGACGATCACGGCCCCCGCGGCCGGCGTGCCGATGTTCATCACCAGTTCCCCCGCCGTCGCCGCCGACGGCCTCCTCCTCGGCCTCGGCGCCGCCTAGCCACCCCCAGCCCCGCCACCCGCCCAGGCCCGCCACCCCCCAGGCCCGCCACCCGCCCAGGCCCCCAGCCCTCACCTGGCCGCGCCCGTCGAACCCCGCTAATCACACCTGGCACTCCCTAACACAGCAGCACCAGCGCACCGTGTTGCTGAACCACGACGATGTGACTCTGCCGTGGTCCTGACCACGGCGATGTGACATTGCCGTGGTTCCGTGGCGGGAGCCCGCACTCGGCGTAGATCTAACGGGGCTTTGCCCCAGCCCGCCAAGCCGTGGCGTTATGGCGGGATGAGCGAAAGGAGCTCCGGCCGGAGCGAGACGGTGGCACTGTGTGCTCCGTTATGTGACCGCCGTTGGCGGTAGGTGGCCTGCTGGCCTGT
>WNGE01002468.1_pt1 | contig 22588 bp, 27 predicted proteins | sample 5400651 | NCBI WGS metagenome assembly WNGE01 (sample SAMN13153370, study PRJNA577476) | soil metagenome | isolation source: 60 cm soil or saprolite under grassland replicate 2 | place: USA:California | collected 2016-06-15
TCTGGCCCCGGCGGACTGGCCAGCTTCCTGCGCCGCCGTCAGCTCGGCGCCCGCCTCAGCGGGCCCAGCCTGCCGCTGGACATCGGCTACGCCGAGACGGTCCCGGCCGGGATCCGCAACGCGGTGCTGCTGCGGGACCGGCACTGCCAGTGGGCCGGCGGCTGCCACCAGCCCGCCGGCGCCTGCCAGGTGCACCATACGAAGCACAAGGCCAACGGCGGCACGACGTCGGTGAAGGACTGCGTGCTGCTGTGTCCGTTTCACCATCAGGTGGTGATCAGGTGGTGATCCGGTGGTGATCCACCGGTGGGGCTGGACCCTGGTCGTCAACCCGGACGGGACCACCACGGCGTGGAACAAAGACAAGACAAAAGTCCTCCACAGCCACGGACCGCCCGCACGGGCCGGGTAATAGCCCGGTCAGGACGGCTACCCGACACCAGCACCGAGGCCAGCTCTAGGGCCCGCCAGCCCGGGACGCGAGAGGCTACTCGCCGACGTCGGCCGGGGTGCCGTTGGTGATGCGGATGAGCTCGCCGTACGAGGTGGGGAAGACGGTGTGCGGGTGGCCGCCCGCCGCCCAGATCTCGTCGTACTTGTCCAGCCAGGTGTCCACTAGGGTCCTGATCGGGCTGGGGTGGCCGACCGGCGCGACGCCGCCGATGGCCTGACCCGTCCACTCACGGACCGAACGGGCGTTGGCTCGTGCCACCTCGGAAGCGCCGGTCAGGCTCGCTACCTTGGCCGTGTCCACGCGGTGGGCGCCGCTGGTCATGACCAGGAGCGGCGCCCCGTCCGCGCTGAACACGAGGCTATTCGCGATCGCCCCGAGCTCGCAGCCGAGCTGTGCGGCCGCGGCGGCGGCCGTCGGCGCGCTTTCCGGCAGTTCCCTTACCTCGCCCGCGACGCCCAGGTCGCGGAGCACGGCTGCGAATCTCGAGAAGTCGACTGGCATGGCTGCAGGTTAGCCGGGGCGTCGCCGCCCCGGCTAACCATTATCACGACGGGTAGCAGTAGGAGTCCGACGACGCGTCGCCGCCGCCCAGCCGGACCTGGTGCACCCGGCGGCCGCGGAAATCATCGCCGCGCGGGAAGAACTTCTCGTCCACCCTCAGCCCGCCGCCCGCGGCCGGGTCCGTGTCGATCTTGGCGAACCAGCTGCCCACGCCATCAGGGTAGAACTGGTCGTCCCACGAGCCGTACAGCGAGTTGGTCAGGTAGATCCGCTTGCCGTCCCGGCTGACCTCGACCATCTGCGGACCGCCGGCCAGCGCCTCGCCCGGCGCCGCCGGGTGCGCGACGCGCCCGGTGATGCCGCCGAGCCGGACCGAGCCGACCTCGCGCGGGCTGGCCGGATCGCTCACGTCGTACTGCTTGAGCTCGCCAATGCCCCAGCAGGAGACGTAGAGGAACTTGTCGTCGACCGAGAGGTTGATGTCGGTGACCAGCGGCGGTACGGCGCCGAACGGCTTGAGGGCCGGGGGCAGCGCGTCCGCATCCGCCGGTTCGGCCGGGATCGTGATCACCTTGTCAGCGCGCCAGCTCCCGTTATCCCGGCTCCACCGCCAGACCGAGGCGGACAGGTCCTCGGTGCTGACCACCACGCCGACGAAGCCCCAGGTGGCGTTCGGGTCGTGCGACGGGCGCAGCTCCAGGGCCATCTGGTGCTGGGCGCCGAGGTCGACCGTCTGCTGGAGCTTGCCCGCGGCCAGGTCCCAGAAGTGCAGCCGGTGCCCGTACTTCTGGCCGAGCAGCAGCTCGGGGTTGACCCCGTCCTCGATCATCGACGGGGTGCCCCACTCGCTGGTGATCAGCGTGTTCTGGTTCAGGTGCCACCAGGCGTCGTAGGCCAGGTACTGGTCCCCGCGGTCGGTCTCCCAGGCGCGCAGCACGTCGAAGGTGTCGTGGTCGAGCAGGGCGATGCCACCCGGGCCGTCGGCTCCGTTTCCGCCGCCGAGGCAGGACACGAAGATGCCGTCCGGCCCGCAGTGCAGGGTGTGCGGGCGGGAGTAGCCGGCCTTGGCGGCCAGCTCGGCCGCGCTGATCGTCTTGGCCAGGGTGGGCTGACGCGGGTCCGGGTGGGTGTCGTAGACGTGGATGTTGGAGGACCGCAGCCCGGGCAGCAGCAGGTAACGCCGCTGCAGCCCGTCGGTGTGGTGCCCGGCGTGGGCGAACGCGCTGCTGCACGCGTTCCACCCGAAGTGGTGCAGCTCGTCTCCGCGGGTGGGCAGGTCGGCCCAGCCGACGACCTGGCCGTACCGGTCCGACGCCGGGTCGGTGTCGAGCACGGCGAGCGCATCCGGCTGCTGTGCGGCGCGGTCGAAGACGACCACGTAGGCGAGTTGCTCGGGCGGGGCGCTGATGGCGTCCGCGGGGCTCCGGTAGAAGGTCGGGTCGATGTCGTGGCCTGCGGAATGGCCCATTTGGCGCTCCTCGTCGAGAGTTCCTAGTTATCCGACATGCTAACCACGGCGCGCTGGAACGACGCTGGAATCACGCCCGCGCTTGCCCACCAGCGCCGGCCTCTGCCCAGTCCAGCGTGGTCTGCGGAGCCCAGACTTAGACCTCGTCCCCGTTGGGGTCGAAGACGGTGGGGATGGCCGGGTAGCCCCGGGATAGCTGCAGCGCGTACGGCGGCAGTTCGGCCAGCGCCGCGCGGTGCTGGGCCCGCGCCTCCTCGGCCCCTGGGCGGCTCACCACCTCGCCGGCCTCCACCAGCGGCACGAGCAGCTCGCGGTCCAGCGGCCCCGGCTCCGGCGGCAGCAGGCTGACCCGCTCGGACAGCGCCGTGCCCTGCTGGTCCCGGTGCCGGACCGCCCACTTGCGCCCGCCGCGACCCGGCTTGCCCACCGAGCGCTTGGCCACCGGCTCCATCACCTCCGCCTCGGACGCCGAAGCCCGCGCGACCAGCTTGTAGACCAGCGCCGCCGTCGGCGCCCCCGAACCCGTCACCAGCGACGTGCCCACCCCGTAGCCGTCCACGGGGACCGCGCCGAGCGCCGCGATGGAGTACTCGTCCAGGTCGCCGGTGAGCACGATCCTGGTCTTGGTGGCGCCGAGCTCGTCGAGCAGGGCCCGGACCTGCCGGGCCAGCACCGGCAGGTCGCCGCTGTCGATCCGGATCGCGCCGAGCTCGCCGCCCGCCACCTCGACCGCGGTCCGCACCGCGCGCGGCACGTCGTACGTGTCCACCAGCAGCGTCGTCCCCTTGCCCAGCGATTCGAGCTGGCTCGCGAACGCGTGCCGCTCGCTGTCGTGAATCAGCGTGAAGGCGTGCGCGCTGGTCCCCGCGCTCGGTATGCCGAACTCGTACCGCGCCGCCAGGTTCGACGTAGACGTGAAGCCGGCGATATAGGCCGCCCGGGCGCTGGCTACCGCGGCCCGCTCGTGGGTCCGCCGCGAGCCCATCTCGATCAGCGGCCGGTCCCCGGCCGCGGTCACCATCCGGGACGCGGCGGACGCGATCGCGCAGTCGTGGTTGAGGATGGACAGGGTCACGGTCTCCAGCAGCACCGCCTCGGCGAACGTGCCCTTGACGACGAGAATGGGGGAACCGGGAAAGTAACAATCCCCTTCGGAGTAACCCCAGATGTTTCCGCTGAAACGGTAGGATTCGAGAAAAGCCAGCGTCGGCTCGTCCACGATGCCCGCGCCGCCGAGGAACTCCAGATCGGCCGGGCCGAAGCGGAACCGCTCAATCGCGTCGAGCAGTCGCCCGGTGCCTGCCACGACGCCGTACCTGCGGCCGTGCGGCAGGTGCCTGGCGAAAACCTCGAAGACGGCTCTGCGGCCGGCCGCCCCGCTGCGCAGTGACGCCTGAAGCATGGTGAGCTCGTAATGGTCGGTCAGCAGTGCCGTACCGAGCGGGGCTGTCCCGAGCGGGGCCGTCCCAGGACCGGGCCGGGGCTGGTGGTTCACGGGATTGGTCACAGGTGGAAGACTACGGAGTGGGAGGTGGATGGTTGTGAGCGCGGCGCCCGCTGAGGTCGAAGTTCCACGATCCGCAGACAATCCGGTGTCGGACAAACCCTGGGTCACGATCGTCTGGAACGATCCGGTCAACCTGATGTCCTACGTCACGTACGTGTTCCAGCACGTCTTCGGCTACCCGAAGAAGAAGGCGACCAAGCTGATGCTCGACGTGCACCACAAGGGCAAGGCGGTGGTCGCCGCGGGGGCGAGGGAAGCCATGGAGCGCAACGTCGAGATCTTGCACGGCTATGGCCTGTGGGCCACGGTGAAACAGGACAAGTAGCCAGCCCATATGGAACCGTTCCGGTCGGTTCGCGGCGGCGGCGCGCGCGTCTCGCTCGCCGCGGCCGAAGCGTCCCTGCTGCGCAGCCTGGTCGGCCAGGTCATGTCCCTGGTCGAGCCGGACGACCTCCAGGGCCCCGGTCCCGGGCCGGGTGATGACGCCGAACTGGCCGCGCTGGAGGCGATGGTGCACGGGCCGGGGGCGGACAAGCCGCCGGAGGACCCGGTGCTGGCCCGGCTGCTGCCGGACGGCTACCGCGACGACGCGGAGGCGGCCGGGGAGTTCCGCCGGTATACCGAGCCCGCGCTGCGCAGCGCCAAGTATCAGGCCGCCCAGGAGATGCTGGACACGCTGCCCGAGTCGGGCGGCCGCATCCAGCTGACCCGGGACCAGGCCGCGAGCTGGCTCAAGGCGCTGAACGACGTCCGGCTCGCGCTCGGCGTCCGGCTCGGCGTGACCGAGGAGTTCGAGGAGCAGTGGGGGCAGCTGAAGCCGGACGACCCGCAGTGGAGCGCGTTCGAGGTGTACGCCTGGCTCGGCGCCGTCCAGGAGTCCCTCGTCCAGGTGATGCGCTGAGCGCATTACCCTCACTGATCATGCTGACGATCCCGCGCGCCCTGTACGACAAGATCGTGGCCCATGCCCGTGCCGACCACCCGGACGAGGCCTGCGGCGTGATCGCCGGCCCGGCCGGGAGCGACCGCCCCGAGCGGTTCATCGCCATGATGAACGCCGAACGCTCCCCGACCTTCTACCGCTTCGACTCGGCCGAGCAGTTCCGCGTCTGGCGGGAGATGGACGACAACGACGAGGAACCCGTCGTCATCTACCACTCGCACACCGCCACCGAGGCGTACCCGTCCCGCACCGACATCTCCTACGCCAGCGAGCCGCAGGCGCACTACGTGCTGGTCTCCACCCGGGAGGAGGACACGGCCGAGTTCCGCTCCTACCGGATCACCGACGGCGTGGTCACCGAGGAGCCCGTCACCGTGGTGGAATGATTCCGTGCCCCGGCGGGTTGGACGCCAAGGACCGACCAGATAACCCAGTGGAGCGTTGTTCAATGGCCATCGAGGTTCGCATCCCGACGATCCTGCGTACGTACACCGACGGTGCCAAGCAAGTCGAGGGGACCGGATCCACGCTCGGGGAGCTGTTCACCGACCTGGAGCAGCGGCACGACGGCCTGCGCGACCGGCTGATCGACAACGGCGGCGGCCTGCGGCGCTTCGTCAACGTATACCTCAACGACGAGGACGTCCGCTTCCTATCCGGCCTGGACACGCCGGTCAAGGACGGGGACACGGTGACCGTCCTGCCCGCGGTGGCCGGCGGCGCGCTTTAAAGAATTCTCCCGAACGGACCAGGGTTCATGCGCTACGAGAGCCTGCTCGATTCCCTCGGCCACACCCCCCTGGTCGGACTGCCGCGCCTGTCACCCACTGTGCCCGCGGGAGCTGGCGACGTCCGGCTGTGGGCCAAGCTCGAGGACAGGAACCCGACGGGTTCGGTCAAGGACCGGGCCGCGTTCTTCATGGTCGCGCAGGCGGAGAAGGAAGGCCTGCTGCAGCCCGGTTCGGTCATCCTAGAGCCCACCTCGGGGAACACCGGCATCTCCCTGGCCATGGTGGCCAAGCTGCGCGGCTACCGGCTGATCGTGGTCATGCCGGAGAACACCAGCGAGGAACGCCGCCTGCTGCTGCGGATGTACGGCGCCGAGATCATCGGCTCGCCCGCCGCGGGCGGCTCCAACGAGGCGGTCCGGGTGGCCAGGCAGATCGCCGCCGAACACCCCGACTGGGTCATGCTCTACCAGTACGGCAACGAGGCCAACGTTCGCGCGCACTACGAGACGACCGGCCCCGAGTTGCTGGCCGACCTGCCCGAGATCACCCACTTCGTGGCCGGCCTGGGCACCACCGGGACGCTGATGGGGGTGGGCCGCTACCTGCGCGAGCACAAGCCCGACGTGAAGATCGTCGCGGCCGAGCCGCGGTACGGCGAGCTCGTCTACGGGCTGCGCAACGTGGACGAGGGTTTCGTCCCCGAACTCTACGACGAGTCCGTGCTGACCACCCGGTTCTCCGTGTCCTCGGCCGACGCGCTGCGCCGGACCAGGGAGCTCATCTCGGCCGAGGGAATCTTCGCGGGCATCTCGGCCGGCGCCGCGCTGCACGCCGGCCTGGGCATGGCGGCCAAGGCCGTGGCCGCGGGCGAGCGCGCCGACATCGTGATCCTGGTCGCCGACGGCGGCTGGAAGTACCTGTCCACCGGCGCCTACTCCGGCACCCTCGACGAAGCCGAATCCCAGCTAGAAGGCCAGCTCTGGGCGTGATTTCCCGAGAGTTCGCTCGCGCACCTGGATAATGGCCTGCATGCGCGTGACCGTGGTCGGATGTGCCGGGAGCTTTCCCGGGCCGGACAGCCCGGCGTCCTGCTACCTGCTGGAAGCCGAGGGGTTCCGGCTGGTCATCGACCTGGGTAACGGCGCGCTCGGGGCGCTCCAGCGGTACGCCGGGCTGTTCAGCATCGACGCGATCTGCCTGAGCCACCTGCACGCCGACCACTGCATCGACCTGGCCGCCTACTGGGTGGCGCGGCAGTACGCGCCGGACGGGTCCCGGCCGCCCATCCCGGTGTACGGGCCGCGGGGCACCGCCGGACGGGTGACGCCCGACCTCGGTCCCGGTGCCGAAATACCCGACGGGCCGCCCCGCTTCGGCTTCCATGATCTTGAGCCGGGGACGACGGAGATCGGGCCGTTTCGCCTCATCGTCGACCGGATGAACCACCCGGTGGAGACGTTCGGCTTCCGGGTGGAGCACGCGGGCTGGCGGCTGGCCTACTCGGCCGACACGGGGGAGTCCGAGGCGCTGGTGCGCCTGGCCGCGGGCGCGGACGCGCTGCTCTGCGAGGCGTCCTTCCTCGACGGCCAGGACACCCGGCCGGATCTGCACCTGACCGCGCGGCAGGCGGCCGCGCACGCGGCCCGGGCCGGGGTCGGCCAGCTCGTGCTCACCCACCTGGTGCCGTGGAATGACCGGGACCGGACGCTGGCCGAGGCGGACGGGATCTACACCGGGCCGCTGTCGCTGGCCACCTCCGGTCTGGTGCTCGGTCCCGCCGCTTCACCCCCGGCCGGCCGATAGGCTGTGCGTCATGTCACGACCCGACGGACGATCCGTCACCGAACTGCGCCCGGTGAAGCTCTCCCGGGGCTGGCTCGACCACGCCGAGGGATCGGTGCTGGTGGAATTCGGCCGCACCCGCGTGCTGTGCGCGGCGAGCGTCACCGAGGACGTGCCGCGCTGGCGGCGCGGCAGCGGGCTCGGCTGGGTGACCGCCGAGTACGCCATGCTGCCCCGGGCGACCAACACCCGTGGTGACCGCGAGTCGGTCAAGGGCCGCCTGGGCGGTCGCACCCAGGAGATATCCCGGCTGGTCGGGCGCTCGCTGCGGGCCTGCGTTGATTACAAGGCGCTGGGCGAGAACACCATCGTCATCGACTGCGACGTGCTCCAGGCCGACGGTGGCACCCGGACCGCGGCCGTGACCGGCGGGTACGTCGCGCTGGCCGAGGCGGTCGCCTGGCTCAAGAACCGCAAGCGGACCAAGGGCGACCCGCTGCTCACCTCGGTGTCCGCGGTCAGCGTCGGCATCGTGGACGGGGAGCCCCGGCTCGACCTGTGCTACGAGGAGGACGTGGCCGCGCAGACCGACATGAACGTGGTCTGCACCGCCAGCGGCGACTTCGTGGAGATCCAGGGCACCGCCGAGCGGGAGCCGTTCAGCCGCGACCTGCTCGGCCAGCTGCTCGACCTCGCCGTCGCGGGCTGCGGCGAGCTGGCCAGGCTGCAAGATGCCGCGCTGGCGTTACCGCCGGGCCTGGAGTGGCCGCCGCCCAGCCGGATGTAACCGCCATGGCCGCTGAGACCGTCGTGCTGGCCACGCGGAACGCCGCCAAGCTGCGCGAGCTGGCCCGGATCCTGAGCGCGGAGGACCGCGGCGCGCAGATCCGGCTGGCCGGCCTGGACGAGTTCCCCGGTGCGCCCGACGTGCCGGAGACCGGGGCCACGTTCGAGGAGAACGCGCTGCTCAAGGCGCGTGCGATCGCGGATTACACCGGCCTGCCCGCGGTCGCCGACGACTCCGGGCTCTGCGTGGACGCGCTCAACGGCATGCCCGGGGTGCTGTCCGCCCGCTGGGCGGGCGGGCACGGCGACGACCAGGCCAACCTGGAACTTGTCCTGGCTCAGGTGGCCGGCGTGCCCGATGCCCGGCTCGGCGCCCGGTTCGTATGCGCCGCCGCGCTGGTCGCCCCCGGCGCTCTGCCAATTCCGGGGGGGACGACCCCCCCGAGCCCCCCCGGATCCCGGGAGTGGGTGGTGACCGGCCAGGTCGAGGGCCGGCTGATCCGCGCGCCGCGCGGCAGCGGCGGGTTCGGCTACGACCCGATCTTCCTGCCCGACGGGTTCGGCCAGACCACCGCCGAGATGACCGCGGAAGCCAAGGACGCGATCAGCCACCGCGGCCGGGCCTTCCGCGCGCTGACCCCGTTCATCGCCACGGCGTCCCGCGCGGCCTAGCCCCCTAGCTGGCCCGTTCGGCCGCTGACGGTCCCGGGCGGTAGCGTTGAGTTTCCCGCTCGCCGATACAGGGAGGCAGGTACATGGCCGACAAGCGGCTCGCGCCGGGCGACCCGGCGCCCGAGTTTACCGTGCTGGACGCCGACGGCAAGGAGGTCTCGCTGTCCTCGTTCCGCGGCCAGCGGGTGATCGTGTACTTCTACCCGGCCGCGATGACGCCCGGCTGCACCAAAGAAGCCTGCGACTTCCGTGACAGCCTGGCCAGCCTGAACTCCGCGGGCATCACCGTCCTGGGCATCTCGCCCGACCAGCCAGCCAAGCTGGCCAGGTTCCGGGACAAGGAAGGCCTGACCTTCCCGCTGCTCTCCGATCCCGACCACGCGGTGCTCGAGGCCTACGGCGCCTGGGGCGAGAAGAAGCTCTACGGCAAGACCACCGTCGGCGTGATCAGGTCCACGTTCGTGGTCGACGCGAACGGCGCCATCGAGAAAGCCCTGTACGGCGTCAAGGCCACCGGCCACGTCGCCCGGCTGCGGGCCGAGGTCGGCGCCTAGGCGGTACCGTTACAAACGGCCAGCCTCGCGCTGGCCCCAGCGGGCGTGGCGAAATGGCATACGCGGCAGGTTTAGGTCCTGTTGGTGGCGACACCGTGGGGGTTCGAATCCCCCCGCCCGCACTTCGAGGGAGCCGTTTCGTAGCAGGTCATGGCGTTGCGGCGGATGCAAACCGGGCGCGGGACGAAAGCGTGATACCTAGCTGATAGGACCTGACGTGCAAGAGCACCCGCTTGGCTGCCTCATATCGGCGGCCGTCCCGGCCGCGGCCCCGTGGCTACGCCGTGTCCTGGGCTTAGGCCAAGCCGGGTGTCCGCCGGGACGATTGGCGGCCTTAATCCTGCTGGTCATCCGCGCTGCCGAGCAACTCGTGGAGCTTGTTGAGCAGCTCGCATAGCGTGTACCGGGTAGTGACTGTCTCGCCGTTCTCCTCGGGCTAACCGAGCCTGCCACGTCCGGAAGCCGAACGAGCCGATGATCACCTGAGGGTAGGCGGCGCGGAACGCGGCCAGCCGCAGGGCCTAGTCGGGTTCTTCGGGCGGCAGCCGCAACGCCAGCCGCTCCATGTGATTCACCGGGGCGCCCCTGTGATCCCGGTGATGGTGCGGGCCGCGTGCCTGTCGACCGTGAACAGCACCGCGCGGAGTAGGGGACCGTAGTCCTTGTGGAACCGGCCGCCGAGTTCGGCGACGAGCTGGTCAGCGGTTCCCTGCGGCGTGCGTTCGCGCCACGCGGCTACCTCGGCGCGGGCTCTGTCCAGGTCTTCTGGCTTGTTCTCGCGGAATCTCATTGCTGGCCGCCCGGGCCAGCGCTGAATCTAGCCGTCCGGCCCATGGCGGACGCCTCCCTCACCATCGCGTACCAACGTGGTCAAGCCAGTCCACAGGGCACGCTCGGTTATGCGATAGTGACAAGAAGGAGCACGTCAGGGAGCACCCTGTAGCACGGGCTTCCCCCGATAGTGGCGACGCGAAGGTACGCGCGATGCCTGGTATTGACGGCGGGACACTGCGCGTTTGGCGCAGGTCGCGCGGCTGGGACGTGCCGGAGGTGGCACGGCAGCTCCGTCGTGCTGCCCGCGATGCGGGCGTCGATATAGCTGCCCCTGCGGGCCTGGTCCGGATGATTTATGCCTGGGAGCGGGGCGACCATGAGCTGTCCGAGCGGTACGAGCTGCTGTACCGGGCGCTTGGGCTCGGCACTAGCCGACGGTCCGGCGAAGCGCCTACACCGGATCGTGAGACGCTAACCCGGTCCCGCCTGGACAGGCTCTCAGCCGCTCAGCTTGATGAGCTGATTCACCTGGTGGATGGCCAATGGCATGCCCTGGTCCGGACAGACAATCTGCTCGGCCCGAGATATGCCCTGGGAGGGGTGCGTCAGCAGCTCAGCGTGATTGAGATCCTTCTTCGCACCGTGCGCCCGCCCGCCCGGCACCAGGTTCTTCAGCTCGCCGCGATGTACGCCGAGTCGGCCGCGTGGCTGCACGAGGATTCTGGTGATCTGCCCGGGTCCCGCTACTGGACCGGGCGGTCCATGGAATGGGCGCTGGAGGCCGGTGACCGGCTGATGATGTCCTGGGTGCTGTACCGCCGCGGCGAGCACGCCGCCGCCGCCGGGGACGGCGCCGCAGTCGCGGGCCTGGCTGCCGCGGCCCGCCGCGAAGGCGGAGACCTCCCGAACCCGATGGCCGCCGCCATCTTGCAGCAGGAAGCGCATGCCCACGCTCTCGATGGAGCCGAGGCCGCTTGCCTTGCCGCCCCTGGACCAGGCGCATGAACGAGCCGCGTCATCCGATGATCCCGGGGATGCGTCCGGCGGGCATGGCTCGTTCTGCACCCCGGCCTACGTGCAGATGCAGCGCGGCCGGTGCTGGCTCCGGCTCGGCCGGCCCGCGAACGCCGTGGCCGCGCTCGAGGACGCGATCAAAGCACTGCCTCCCGTGTACCGGCGAGACCGGGGTGTGGGCCTCAGCGCCCTGGCCGCCGCTTGCGCCGCTCTCGGCGAGCCCGGCGAGGCGGCCACCGTGGCCGCGGCAGGCCCTCGACGTGGCCCGCGATGCCGGGTCGGAGAGAATCGTCAGCATGGTGATACCGGTCGCGACCGCACTGGCTCCCTATCGCCACCTGGAAGCCGTCACTCGGCTTTACGAAGCCCTCGCCGATACCCGCGGCGCCTGATGGCCTCTCCTGCCGAGCTCGCCGCGATGCGGCGCGCCATCGCCCTATCCGCTGCCGGGCTCGGCACGACGAGCCCGAACCCCCCGGTCGGATGCGTCCTGCTCGGTCCTGCGGGCCAGATCATCGGCGAGGGATACCACGAGCGCAAAGGCGAACCGCACGCAGAGGCGCAGGCTCTGGCCGCCGCCGGGCCGCTCGCGGACGGCGCGACCGCCATTGTCACCCTGGAACCGTGCAACCACCAGGGCCGCACGCCTCCATGCCGTCAGGTCCTCATCGACGCCGGCATCCGGCGGGCTGTCGTCGCCGTCATCGACCCGACCTCCCGCGGCGAAGGCGGCGTGGCCGTAATGCTTCAGGCGGGCGTCGACGTGGAAACCGACGTCCTGGCCGATGAGGCCCGGATCATCCTCGGCCGGTGGCTCTTCGGCCTGAAGAACCGCCGGCCCGTCATCACCTGGCCGTACCTGATCACCTGCCACGGCGTCGAGCCTGCGCCCAGTGACATGAGCGGGACCCGCGATCTCCGGCTGAATGCCGACGCGGTGCTATACGCGGACGGTACCGTCCGCGAGGCTGTCCCCGGCACCCACGGCAAAGACATCCTCACCCTCAAGGACCAGCCGCACGGTACCGGCGCGGCAGAGGCCGTCCTGGCCTTGTACAACGGCGGTGTCCGGCACCTGCTACTCGACGGAAACCATGACGTGGCCAGGCCGTTCCTGGTTTCCGGCCTAGTAGACCGGGTAGTCGCGTTCATGCCCCACGGCGCCGCGTCCGACCGGCCAGCCGCCGGGCTGCCGTGGCCGCTGTTGCCGCCCGGATTCGTGATCGCCGGCGCCGCCAGGACAGACGGCTATGTCTGGGTCGACGGGCAGCCCGGCGAGCTACCCTAACGCTGCGCGTACCAAGCGTGCGATGCCCCGCCAAGTCTCAGACCGGCGGGACATCGGCTTGCCTGTGGACGTGGACGCTAACCGACGATTACGACGAACGAGTGCGGCAACCTGTGAGATCAGGCGGGTACGAGAACAGGTGCGTCACGTTCGATAGTCAGCGCAGGCGCTTCCCCTGAAAGCCACTGCGCTATCGGTTCGAAGTAGGCACGAAGCTGCGTTGCATCGGTCGGCCGCACCGGGAAGTCGCTCAAGACGGCATGCAGAGCCCAGGGCTGCGTGATCGAAATCACCTCAATCCCGACTACCTCGTCTGCCGCGTCCAAGTCGACAGACGTATTGTCGTCGAGGTCGCGCGTGCGGGCAACAGGCCCATCGCTGAGCCTGATGTAGAGAGCGCCGACGTTCATGTCGTACTTGAGCTGCATCTTCTCCCTCATTTGCTACTCGTCGGGCCAGGCCAGGGTGATGATCTCCTCCTGGTCCGGCGTTAGCACTATCTTCAGTATGCGGTTTCCGGGTGGCGGCGCGGCTGCCGGTTCCCGCGGCGGCCCGTTGACCGCGCGCTGGACCCTCACCCGACGGTGCCCGCGGACGGCGCGGGGGCGATAGCCGTGACCGTTCGGGTCGTACTTGCCGACGACCAGCCGCTGATCCGGGCCGGCCTGCGCGTGCTCATCGCCGACTGCCCGGACCTCGACGTCGTCGGCGAGGCCGGCACCGGCGCCCAGGCGGTCCAGATCGTCCGGCAGGCCCGGCCCGACGTGGTGGTGATGGACATCCGGATGCCCGGCATGGACGGCATCGAGGCCACCCAGATGATCACGGCGGGGGGCTCCGGGTCCGGGCCGACCCGGGTCGTCGTGCTCACCACGTTCGACGATGACGATTACGTGTACGCCGCGCTGCGGGCCGGCGCGAGCGGCTTCCTGGTCAAGGACATGGCGCTGGAGGACATCCTGGCCGCGATCCGCGTGGTCGCGGCGGGCGACGCGCTGATCGCGCCCAGCGTCACCCGCCGTCTCATCGAGCAGTTCGCCAGGCCAGCGCCGGCGCCAGCGCCCGAGCCGCCGCCCCGGCCGGCCCAGCCGCCGCGCGAGCTCCCCAGCGTCACCGACCGCGAGCGCGAGGTCCTCACCCTCGTCGGCCGCGGCCTGTCCAACGGCGAGATCGCCGGTCGCCTGGTCATCAGCACCGCCACCGCCAAGGCGCACGTGGCCCGGCTGCTGGCCAAGCTCGGCGCCCGGGACCGCGTCCAGCTGGTCATCGTCGCCTACCAGGCCGGCCTGGTCTCCCCGTCGGCCGGGCCGCACACGCCGCGGCAGAAATAGTCCCGGCTCCGCTGTCCCCCCGGGCACGCTCCGTTCGTCATGGGCACGACAAGATAGCTGCCAGGAGAAAGGAGCCGCAGATGCAGTACGCCTTGCTGATCTACAGCAAGCCGGGAGCCGCCGAGGCCCTCAGCGCGGACGAGCGGGAAGCCAACCACCGCGAGTACCTGGACATCAAGAAGCTGCCCGGGGTGGTGGGGGGCGCCTCCCTGCATCCGGTCGAGTCCGCCACCACGGTCCGCGTCCAGGACGGGCAGACGCTGGTCACCGACGGCCCGTTCGCGGACACCAAGGAGGTCTTCGGCGGCTTCTACCTGATCGAGGCCGACGACCTGGACCAGGCGACCGCGATCGCGGCGCGGATCCCGGCCGCCAGGATCGGCGGCTCGGTGGAGATCCGGCCGGTCGTCATCGACCGCGAGTAACGGGGCAGGAAACTGATCGAGCAGATCTTCCGCGACGAGTGGGGCCGGGTGCTGGCCTGCCTGATCGGCTACTTCGGCGATTTCGATCTGGCCGAGGAGGCCACTGCGGAGGCGTTCGCGGTCGCGGCGCAGAGCTGGCCGGGTGCCGGGATGCCGGACAATCCCGGCGCCTGGCTGGTCACCACGGCCCGCCACCGGGCCATCGACCGGCTGCGCCGCGACCGCGTGCTGGCCGCCAAGCTTCCCTTGCTCGCGCAGCAGCCACAGGAGGCGGAGGATGTCATGGACGGCCCGCCCATCCCGGACGAGCGGCTCGAGCTCGTCTTCATGTGCTGCCACCCGGCGCTGGCCATCGAGGCGCAGGTGGCGCTGACGCTGCGCGCGGTGGCCGGGCTGACCACCGAGGAGATCGCCCGGGCCTTCCTGGTCCCGGCCGAGACGATGAAGCGGCGGCTGACCCGCGCCAAGTCCAAGATCAAGGTGGCCGGCATCCCGTTCGGCGTCCCGGTCGCGTCGCAGCTGCCGGAGCGGCTCGCCGCGGTGCTCGCCGTCGTCTACCTCATCTTCAACGAGGGTTACGGCGACGCAAACCCGAAGACCCAAACGAGCCGCGGGCCAGGCCTGGCCGCCGACGCGATCAGGCTCGGCCGGGTGCTGGCCGGGCTGCTCCCGGCCGAGCCTGAGGTGCTCGGCCTGCTCGCGCTCATGCTCCTGCACGACGCGCGCCGCGAGGCCAGGTTCGACGGCCAGGACCTGGTGCTGCTGCCGGACCAGGACCGGTCGCGGTGGGACTGGCGGCAGATCGCCGAGGCCAGGGACCTGCTGGACCACGCGCTGCTGGACCCGGCCCTGCGAGCACGGCCGACCGCACGCGGTCCGTACGCCCTGCAGGCCGCGATCGCCTCCCTCCAGGCGGAAACGCCCCTCGACTGGCCGCAGGTCGCCGCGCTCTACGGCGAGCTCGCCGACCGGACCGGTTCGGACGTGGTCCGGCTGAACCGGGCCGTGGCGATCGCCGAAGCCGGCGACCCGGTCGCCGCCCTGGCCATCGTGGACGGCCTGGACCTGCCCGGATACCAGTACTGGCACTCGACCCGGGCCGAACTCCTCCGCCGTCTCGGCCGCACCGCCGAAGCCAGGGCCGCCTACCGCGAGGCGCTCGCGCTGGCCCGCACCGTCCCCGACCGCCGCTTCCTCGAACGCCGGATCGCGGAAACCTGAGCCCAGCGAGCTGTCCCCTCCGAGGTCACCCGCTCGTCGTGCCGGTGACCTTGCCCTTCCCCCGGGCCCAATCTAAGGAGGAACCGATGGCCCTGCCCACCCGGATCGCACCGGCCCCGGGCGACACGACAACCCCCCACGCCAGCTGGCTCATGCTGGCCGTGCTGCTGCTCGGCCAGTTCATGTGCATCATCGACGTCCTGGTGACCAACGTGGCCATGCCGTCGATCGCCGCCAGCCTGCACGCCTCCGGCGCATCGCTGCAGCTGGTGGTGGGCGGTTACACGATCGCGTACGCGATGCTGCTGATAACCGGGGCCCGGCTCGGCGACCGCTACGGCCGGCGCCGAACCTACCTGGCCGGCGTGCTCATCTTCACCACCGCGTCGCTGGCCTGCGCGCTGGCGCCGGACAGCCAGGCGCTGATCGCCTTCCGGCTCGTCCAGGGCGCGGGCGCCGCGGTGCTGGTCCCGCAGGTCTTCAGCATCATCCAGCTGAACTTCACCGGCCCGGCCCGGGCCCGGGCGCTGTCCGCCTACGCGGCAGTGCTCTCCACGGGCGCGGTGACCGGGCTTGTGCTGGGCGGTGTGGTGGTGACCGCGGACCTGTTCGGCACCGGCTGGCGCCCGGTGTTCGCCATCAACGTGCCGATCGGGATCGTGCTCGCCGCCGCCGTGCCCCGCCTGGTCCCGCCCGACGAAACCAGCACCGGCACTCGAGCCGCTAATGGGGCCGGCGGCCGGGCCGCCCGGCTCGACCTGGCGGGCCTGGCCGCCGCGGCCTGCGCGGTGCTGCTGATCGTGCTGCCGCTGGTGCTCGGGCCCGAGGAGGGCTGGCCGGCCTGGGGTTTCGGCTGCATCGCGGCCGGCGCCGTGCTGGCCGCCGGCTTCGTGCTCATCGAGCGCCGGGTGGCCGCCCGCGGCGGGGACCCGCTGCTGAACCTGGCCGTGCTGCGCGCCCCGGCCCTGTCGTCCGGGCTGGTCACGCTGGCCGCGACGCAGATCGGGTACGGCGGGCTGCTGTTCGCGTACACGCTGCACCTGCAGGCGGGCCTGGGCGAGAGCGCGCTGCGGGCCGGGCTGTCCTACCTGCCGTTCGCGGCGGTGTTCGGGCTGGCCGGGTACAACTGGCGGCGGCTGCCCGCCGCGGCCCGCCGGGTCCTCGTCCCGGCCGGGCAGACCGTCGCCATCCTCGCCTACCTGGCCCTCGCGGCGGGCCTGCACAGTGCTGGCTCACACGGGGGTATCACCGCGCTGACCTGGACCGGCCTGGCCGCGGTGGGCCTCGGCCTGGGGCTGTTGGTCAGCCCGCTGCTCACCCAGTCCCTGACGCACGTGCCCGCGGCCCGGGCGGCCGACGCGTCCGGCCTGCTCACCACCACCGTGCAGCTCGGACAGTTGCTGGGTGTGGCCGCCATCGGCTCGGTCTACCTCTCCCGCGCGGGCCGTCCCGGTGCCGCCGCGGCCTCGGCCGCGGCCATGTCCGGCACCGCCTGCTGGCTGGCCGCCCTGTCCGCCGCCGGCCTGCTGGCCGCCGCGATCATGGTCCGGGCCGCACAGGGCCGGTAGAACGCCCGTCCGAATGGGCTGCTAGCGGCCCATAGCTCCTGGCGTCCCGCTGGTGGCGGGGCCGCTACTGAACAGACGGGCCTGGCTGGATAAGTTCACTCACGTGAAGGCGATGAGCGTGATCCCGGGCCACCTCGGCTCGGAGCTGGTCGCCGAGCTGCCCGATCCGCCGCCAGGACAAGGCTCGGTCCTGGTCGAAGGGCTGCTGGCCGGCATCTGCGGGACCGACGCGGAAATCCTGCGCGGCGGCGGGCAGCCGCCGGCCGGCGGGCCGCGGCTGGTCATCGGGCACGAATCCCTCGGCCGGGTCCTCGAGGCCCCCGCGGACGCGCCGGTCCGGCCCGGCGACCTGGTCGCCGGGGTGGTCCGCCGCCCGGATCCGGTGCCCTGCGCGGCGTGCGCGGCCGGCCGGCCGGACTTCTGCGTGAACGGCCGCTACACCGAGCGCGGGATCAGGGGCCTGGACGGGTACGGCGCCACCCGCTGGCGGGTCAGCCCGCGGTTCGCGATCGGAGTCCCGGACCAGCTCGGCGACCTGGGCGTGCTCACCGAGCCGGGCAGCGTCGTGGCCAAGGCCTGGGAGCAGATCGACCGGCTGGTCCTGCGTGCCTCCACGGAATCTGGGCCCAGCCGGGTCGCGCTCGTCACCGGGGCGGGCCCGATCGGCATGCTCGCCGCCCTGCTCGGCCGCCAGCGCGGCTACCAGGTGCACGTCTTCGACCGGGTCACGGCCGGGCCTAAGCCGGCCCTGGTCGCGGCGCTCGGCGCGACCTACCACCACGGGCCGGCCGGCGCCCTGGACCTGTGCCCGGATGTCGCGCTCGAGTGCACCGGCGCCGGCGAGCTCGTGGCGGAGCTGGCCGGAAAGCTCGCCCCGGCGGGCGTGATGTGCCTGATCGGCATCTCCTCCGGCCAGCGCCCCCTGCCGGTCGATATGAGCCGCATCGGCGCGTCGATGGTGCTCGGGAACTCGCTGGTCTTCGGTACGGTGAGCGCGGCGCGCCGCCACTACGAGCAGGCCGTCGGGGCGCTGGCCCGGGCCGATCCGGCCTGGCTCGGCGGCCTGATCAGCCGCCGCGTCCCGCTGTCCGGCTGGCAGCAGGGGCTCGCCAGGCAGCCAGATGATGTCAAGGTCGTGGTGGACCTGACACAATGAACCCTTCATCCCGAACGGGCCGGGTGACTGCCCCTGTACAGGAACGGAGCATCAGATGGCGGACGCGGAGACCGACGCCAAGCCCGTCGATCAGGACGCGCTGGTGGCGGACATCGACCGCACCCGCGCGGAGCTGGCGCGCACCATCGACGCCATCTCCGACCGGGTGAGCCCGAAGAAGAACGTGAACCGGGCGCTGGAGCAGGTCCGCCGGCGCGCCAGCCAGGTCGACCCGCTGATGGCGGGCGCTGCCGCCGCGGCCGTCCTGGTCAGCGTCACCGTGATATTGCTCGTGCGCCGCCGCAGGCACTAGCCGGAATACCGTAATTTCACGGTACTGCCGCCGCGCCCGCGCGCCTTAGCCTCCGGACATACCAGGCGTTCGGAGGAAGCCATGAAGGTTCTACGGCGGAAGCGGCGGCTGGCCGGCTACACCGCGCTGGCCCTTATCCTGTCGAGCGCCGCGGCGGTCGCGGCCGGGCCGGCGCAGGCCCGAGTCTCCGTCATCCCCGTTGTTTCCCGTGTCGTGGCGAGCTGGGGCGACAACTCGATCGGTGAGCTCGGCGACGGGACACTGACCACCCGGTCGCTGTACCGCGACATCGCGGCCGGCAGCGACGTGGTGCAGGTCGCGGCCGGGAGGATCCATAACCTGGCGCTGCGGTCCGACGGCACGGTCTCGGCCTGGGGGATCAACGAGCACGGGGCGCTCGGCGACGGCACCACCACCGACCGGTCCACGCCGGTGCAGGTGAGTGGCCTGACCGGGGTCATGACTCAGGTAGCGGCCGGCGAGGAGTTCAGCCTGGCCCTGCGGTCCGACGGCACGGTGTGGGCCTGGGGCGCCAACCGGTTCGGCCAGCTGGGTAACGGCGCCCCGTCCTACAGCCCGGTCTCGGTTCCGGTCAAGGTCGCAGGCCTGTCCCAGGTCACCGGTATCTCCGCAGGCTCGGACTCCGCCCTGGCCGCCGAGGCTAGCGGCATCTCCGCGATCACCTCGGTGTGGGCGTGGGGCAACAACGACGACGGGCAGCTCGGCGACGGTACGACGACCGTCCACTCCACCCCCGAGCGGGTGACCGGGCTTCCGGTGTCCATCGCCGGCATCACCGTCGGCGCCCAGTTCGCCGCGGTCCTGGGCACCGACGGCTCGGTCTGGAGCTGGGGCTCCAATGCCCTGGGGCAGCTGAACATCGCGCCACCCGGCTCCGTGGTGACCCGGCCGGTGAACGTCATCGCGGTCGGCAGCCGGATCACCCAGATCTCCGCCGGCGCCGTTCACATGCTCGCGCTGAGGTCGGACGGCACCGTGCTGGGCTGGGGCAACAACCAATTCGGCGAGCTCGGCGACGGCAGCCCGGCGCTGGTCTCGGGTCCGGTGCAGGTCACCAACCTGGCCGGCGCCACGCAGGTGGCCGCGGGCCAGCTCTGCAGCTTCGCGGTCCACACCGTGCTGGTGCTGGCGGGACAGAGTTCGTGACCAGCCCTAGCCTGCGCTCTTGGTCAGCTCCTCGTACTCCGCGGCGGACAGCAGATCGGGCGGCAGCGCTACCTGCCCGTTGCCGTCCGCGGCGACGCGGACCCGGAACATCCAGCCGGCCGTGTAGGGCTCGGCGTTGACCAGCGAGGGGTCGTCCTCGAGCTCGCCGTTGACCTCGATCACCACGCCGTCCACCGGGGAGTACAGGTCGCTCACGGACTTGACCGACTCCACCTCGCCACAGGGCTCGCCGGCGGTCACGCTCGCGCCAGCGGCCGGCAGCGACAGGAAGACCACGTCGCCGAGCTGCTGGGCCGCGTACTCGGTGATGCCGACCGAGACCGTGGTCCCCTCGATCGAGACCCACTCATGCTCGGGGGTGTAGCGCAGATCGGCTGGAACGCTCATCGTTAGTGCCTCCTCCGGTAGAACGGCAAGTCAGTCAGCTGGACGGGCACCTGTGCACCCCGGATACCCACAGCCAGCTCATGATCATCCCCGTCGGCTTCCGGCTCCAGGTAAGCCATCGCGATCGGCACGCCGAGGGTAGGGGACGGGGCCCCGCTCGTGACGGTCCCGCAGGTCTTCCCGTCGGCCAGGACAGGGTAGCCGTGCCGGGCGATCCGGCGCGACTGGACGGTCAGGCCGACCAGGCGCCGGATGGGGCCGGACGAAGCGCGGGCGGCCAGGGCCTCGCGGCCGACGAACTCGCCCGGCTTGTCGAACTTCACCACCCGTCCTAGGCCCGCTTCGAAAGGTGTCACGTCCGGGCCGAGCTCGTTGCCGTACAGCGGCATGCCGGCCTCAAGCCGGAGCGTATCGCGAGCGGCCAGCCCGGCCGGGACCAGGCCGGCCCCGGAGTCGGCTCTAGTGCCACCCGAAGCGAGCGCCTCCCAGATCGGGACCGCGTCCTCCGGGCGGCAGAACACCTCGAAGCCGTCCTCGCCGGTGTACCCGGTCCGCGCCACCCAGGCCCGGTGCCCGGCCACCTCGCCGAACGTCCCGGCGTAGTACCTGATCGCGCCGAGGTCCAGGCCGCCGGCCAGCGGGGCGAGGATGCCGGCCGCCGCCGGGCCCTGGATCGCGACCAGGGCGTAATCGGCGGTCGCGTCGGTGACCCGTGCGTCGTGCCCGGCCGAACGGTCCCGGACAGCCTCGAACACCACGTCCGTGTTCGCCGCGTTGGCGATGACCAGGAACTCGTCTTCGTCCAGCCGGTACACCACCAGGTCGTCCAGGACGCCGCCGTCTTCCGCGCAGATCATCGTGTACCTGGCCCGCCCGGGCCGCAGCGCGGACAGGCTGCCGACCAGCGCGTAGTCCAGGGCCGCCCCCGCCTCCGGGCCGCCCACCGCGATCTCGCCCATGTGGGAGAGGTCGAACAGGCCCGCCGCGCGCCGTACCGCCAGGTGCTCGGCGGTCTCGCTGGCGTACCGCAGCGGCATCTGCCAGCCGGCGAAGGAGGTCATGGTCGCCCCGAGACGCGCGTGCACCGCGTGCAACGGCGTCTGCCTCGACCGTTCGGCTGATGATGTCATCTGCGAATGGTATGCCGTAACCATGAGCCTGCTCACCGAGACCCAGATCAGCGACGAGCTCGCCACGGTCCCCGGCTGGACCCGTGACGGCAGCTCCATCACCACGGTCACCGAACGTGCCGATTTCCGCGACGCCCTGCTCTACCTCGGCGCCGTCGCCTACCTGGCCGAGACGGCCAACCACCACCCCGACGTCACCATCAACTGGAACAAGGTGACGCTGACCCTGAGCACCCACTCGGCCGGCGGCCTCACCGCCAACGACTTCGCCCTGGCCCGCCAGATCTCCGCGCTCGCCTAAGGCCACGCCGGGCGCCGCCGGCCGCGCCCGTTAGGCCTCGTTTGGACGTTCAAACAGGACAGTGACCATAGTTTCGCCAGATTTACACAAAAAGACACCTCGAAGTCCCTTCTGAGCGCGATCAAAGCGTGGCATCGTGGGCTCTCGCGCGGTGCCGGCATGGCGGGGTCGCGCTTTTACGCGTGAGAGGAATAGCTCATGAGGAGAGGACGGGACGCGCACCGACGCGCAGGCCGCCAGGCGGCCTGGTTCCGCGTCACCGCGGCCGCCAGCTCGGCGGCGCTGCTCGGCACGCTGGGCCTGGCGGGGACCTCGATGGCCGCCACCGGCGCGGCGGCCGGCGCCGCGAAGCCCGCGGCGGCAACCGCCGACACGTCGTGCCACCTGGGCAACGGCGTCAAGCACGTGGTGACGATCATGTTCGACAACGTGCACTACTTCCGGGACAACCCGAACGTCCCGTCCGACCTGGAGCAGATGCCGAACCTGTTCAACTTCTTCCGGAACAACGGCACGTTCCTGTCCAACAACCACACGCCGCTCATCGCGCACACCGCCGATGACATCCTGACCACGTTCACCGGCCTGTACGGCGACCGGCACGGCATGCCGATCTCCAACAGCTACCAGGCCTACAACGCGGACGGGACCACCGATCCGGCGGGCTCGTTCGCCTACTGGACCGACCCGGTCTTCGACACGGCCAAGACCCCGAACCCCGCGCACGACACGAACCCGACCATGGTCTACGCGCCGGTGCCCCCGGCCACCGCGGCGCACACGGTGGCGCCGAACACGGTCACCCCGGCGCCGTGGGTGCCGTTCACCCGGGCCGGCTGCGACACGGGCCAGGTCGCCAGCGCGAACACGGTCCTGGAGAACACCGGCGTCGACTTCCCCAAGGTGTTCGGGGCCGGTTCGCCTGAGGTCCAGCAGCTGAACGCCGACACGGACTCGTTCAAGGACGCCGAGGTCGCGGACTACGTCGGCATCGGCGTGCACTGCGCCCAGGGCAGCGCGTTCTGCGCGGACGCCAAGGGCGTGAAGTTCGGGCAGACCGACCCGTCGGCGACCGCGGTGGCCGACGTGCTCCC
>WNGE01007538.1_pt1 | contig 22587 bp, 20 predicted proteins | sample 5400651 | NCBI WGS metagenome assembly WNGE01 (sample SAMN13153370, study PRJNA577476) | soil metagenome | isolation source: 60 cm soil or saprolite under grassland replicate 2 | place: USA:California | collected 2016-06-15
TGCAGGCCGAGACGCTGCAATCGATCTGTTTCCATGGTGGTGACCTTGTCTGAGCCGCTCACCGTGTGGCCAAGCTCAATCAGAAGCGCAGCAAGACCGCTCATACCGCTTCCAGCTACGCCAACGAGATGGATGCGGTGACGTTCCTGCGTCAGGAATCGCTGCAAATCGAGCGACTCCACGCGATCGACGGCCGCACCGCGTTCTTCAGAGGCGAGCTTCATGAGTCGTATATTTCTCCATCGTCGTAGCCACGCGCCCAGCCGCATCTTTCGGCGCGAGACGGGAACAATTCGCAGCCATTTGCTGGAGGTGCTGTGGGTCCTGGATCAATTCGCGAATCTTACGCGCGAGCAATTCACCTGAGACCTCTGACTCTTTGAGGAGAATCGCCGCTTCAACGCGCGCATAAATTTCTGCGTTGCGCGTCTGATGATCGTTAGTCGCGTAGGGAAACGGGATCAATATGCCGGGTAATGAAAACGCAGCGAACTCAGCCAGACTGGCCGCTCCGGCTCGCGCGACAACGACATCGGCGGCGCTGTAAGCTTCTTCCATTCGATGATGAAAAGCGGCGATGTACGCAGAGATATTTTCACGACGATAATTGTCTGAAACCAAACGCTCATCCCGCGCGCCGGAAAGGTGGATCACTTGCAGCCGTAGACCTTGCAGGAATGGCAGCGATTTGATTAGCGCCTGATTGATTCCGCTGGCGCCCTGGCTGCCCCCCATCACAAGCAACGTCGGCACATCCTCTTGAAGTCCGAGCTTTCGGCGCGCATCGAGCCGGTCCAAGCGCACTAATTCCGTCCGCACTGGCGTGCCTGTCACTTCCGTGTGCGATTTTGGAAAAAACGGCGCGCACTCCTTGAAGCCCAGCATGACGGCCTGCACCATCCGCGCCGTTAGTCGGTTCGCCTTTCCAGGGACAGCATTCGATTCGTGAATAAACGTCGCGATTCCGCGTATTCGGCCGGCCAACACCGGCGCGGTCGAAGTGAATCCACCCATGCCCAGAACGACCTGGGGTTTAAATGTGCGATAGAGAGACCGGCAAACGGACAAGCTTTCATAAAACCGGCGAGCAAAACCAAAGAGCGCTGGAGAAAACGCCGAAGGCAAGCCAATCGTAGGTAATTTTTCGACTCGGAAATTTGTGCGCCCGGAAAGCGCCAGCGCGTCAATATCCTTTTCGGAAATCAACAGCATCACTTCGTGGCCACGATCGCGCAGTACTTCGGCCACAGCGATGCCCGGGAAAAGATGGCCGCCTGTTCCTCCGCATGCGATGACTGCATTCATGAGCCGCTGCTCCAACTGGTTTGACGTGTCCGACTCATAGCTAAATCCGTGGCGTCACTCTGGCGTGCATCGCGGCGCGTTTCATCTGCGGCGGTTCAAGAATGCCCTGCCGATAAATGTTCAGCAACAAACCGATGCCGAACATGCACGTGACAAGATTAGAACCTCCGTAGCTGATAAACGGCAGTGGCAGCCCCTTGTTTGGAAGCAGAGACGTGGTCACGCCAATATTGACGGCGGCCTGAAGAGCAACAAGCGAAACAACGCCGCAACCCAGGAGCAAACCGAAACGATCTTTCGCGTGCAGCGCAATCATGACGCCGCAAACAATTATCACTACGAATAAAAAAACTACCAGGAGGCTAACGCGCAGACCAAGCTCCTCACCAATAATTGGAAAAATAAAATCCGTGTGCGCGTAAGGCAGATAAAGCATCTTCTGTCGACCGTTGCCCAAGCCAAGCCCTTCCATTCCGCCGCTGCCCCAGGCGATCAACGCCTGCATCTGTTGCAAACCAGCATCTTCCTTGAAGTTTTGCGGATGGAGAAACGCGGAGAGTCGCCCCATCCGTTCAGAGATTTGGGTTGCAACAATTAGAAGAGATCCCAGAGCAGCGAGCGACGCCGCGCCAAGCCACAAAGGATTTGTTCCGGCAACGAACATGACGACAAACGCGGTTGTTCCGATCAAAGCCGTTGTTCCCAAGTCGACTTCGCCCAGCACAAGTGCAGCTGGCAGGCTGAGAATTGCAAGCGGAAGAACAAATCCAAAAAGCAGCTTGTGGTTCGGTTGTTCGTATCGCGCGAACCATGAAGCGAGGAAAAAAATCGCGGCCAACTTTCCGAGTTCCGATGGCTGAAAAGTAATTGGACCCCAGCCGAGCCAGCGACGCGATCCGTTCAAGCGCATGCCGATGTGCGGCACATAACAAAGTGCCAAAGCCACCAGCGCCAACGCGAACCAAAGCCACCATGTCCGCTGCCAAAAGTGATAATCGATCAGCGCCGCAATGATGCAGACGAGAAGTCCAATCCCAAACCAGATCGCCTGTCGCTTAACAAAAAAATAAACATCTCCATGGCTGTCACGCGCATACGCGCTCGTGCTAAAAAGCATGACGATCCCGATTACGAGTAATCCCAGTACTGCGAGAAAAAGGATGTAAGCGCTCTTACGATGCATAGCTACGCTGTAAACCTTTGCGCTGTACCGCTGCTGTTACGCCGCGCCTTCATTGGTTGGCCTTCTTGGTTTTCGTTTTTGTCGCTTTAGCAGGAATCAACAGCTTTAGGCCGATCTGCAACCTGTGCGAGTCCTCGATATGGTTCAGAGAGATTAAATCGTCGTAAGCGACGTTAAGTTTCTTTGCGATTGTAACGGGATTGTCTCCCTTCTTAACAATGTAAGTCTTTCCAGAAGACGGAGACGTCCTGGCGTGTTCCTCTCTCGCAGGTGAATGTGAAGGTTTCGCATCGTTGCGCGGCGCGCTCTGCTTTTGTGGGGCCACTGCTCGTGCCTTGGCAACGTCCGCGCGAACTGGCGTTGCGGCCGTCTGAGCTATGTTCTTCTCCGTGTCAGTCGACGTCGTCGGTACGAATGACGTCTCGCGCGTCTTGATCGCGTTGAATGCGATGATTCCTGAAACGGCAACCACGTGCAAAAGCAGAACGATCAGTAACGCCCGCGACAACTTCATGTTTGGTTCGGGGATGTCGTCGAAATCGATTCCGCCAGAAGTAGCCGATGCACGGCGGGCCGCTGTGGCCAGCAGTTTTTTATGTCTCAAGAGTCGCGGAATTTTCATCGCTCTCTTTTGGGAAGGGCCTGCACGAGCGCGCGAAATTGATCGCCTCGGTCGGCGTAGCTCTTAAACATGTCAAAGGACGACGTACCCGGGGAAAAAAGAACCACGTCACCCGGTTTTGCGCTGGCATGTGCTCGCTCCACTGCGTCGGCCAGAGAATTTGCGATTTGCGATTGAACCGCGCCGTTCCACGAACGCCTGATGCTTTCGGCCATTTCGCCAATCAAGACCGTCAATTTGACTTTCTCCTTCACGAGTGATCGAAGTGCATCAAAGCTAAAACCTTTGTCCTTCCCGCCTGCAATGAGGATGACTGGCTTGCTTTGCGCACGTAGCGCCTTGTCGACTGCATCGAGGTTCGTCGCCTTGGAATCGTTCACGTATTCAACTCCGCTGAGTTCTCGCACAAATTCGCATCGGTGCGGACGTGGCTCATACACGCGCAGCGGCGGCACCATTTTGCCGAATGGCAATCCGCGCGCCATGCCGCCCGCGAGTGTCGCCATTAAGTTTTCGATGTTATGCAAGCCGCGCAGTTTTGTGTCTGCGAGTCGCAGGACCTCTTCGCCGTGGTAAACGATCGCGCCTTGTGAGACGCGGAAGTCTGCTTGATCGGTATACGCACTAAAGGTGATCTTGCGAGGTCGAACCGCGGGCAGCTTTTCGATGGCATTTACGACTGACACATCGCTTTCGTTTTGATTTTCGAAAATGCGCAGTTTGGCCGCGCGGTAATCAGATACGGAGCGATACCGGTCGAGATGATCGGGGGCGAAGTTGAGCCAGAGGCTGATGGATGGACGAAACGTGCGGATTGCTTCCAGTTGGAACGAGCTCACTTCGACTGTCAGCACATCGAATGGTTGCTTCTCGCGCGCTACTTCGGATAGCGGTTTGCCAATGTTTCCGCAGGCAATTGTTCGCTGACCGCAGGCGTTCAACATTTGAGCGAGCAATTCGGTAGTTGTTGTTTTTCCGTTCGTACCAGTAACCGCAATGACGGGAACCTTGCAGAACTGCCAGCCGAGCTCGAGCTCGCCGATGGTTTCGGTTCCGCACGACAAAAATTTGCGTGCCAATGGAGAAGCCGGATCGATGCCCGGACTCAAAACGGCCAATTGATATGCGCCTGAATCTTTATCGGCAGCGGCGCCGCAAATCACACGCACGCCGTGTGCTTGCAGATTGTCTATGGTCGATTTGAGTAAGTTCGTCTCCTTTGCGCTATCGAGCACCGTGACTTCCGCGCCCTCCGACCTCAGCAGAAGGGCCGCAGCGCTGCCGCTCAATCCTGCACCAAGAACCGCGATCTTTTGGTTGTCGTAGCGTCCGCTCTTCATCTCAGTTTCAGAGTCGCTAAGCCAAGCAAGGCGAAGATGATTGACAGAATCCAGAATCGAACAATCACAGTGCTTTCCTTCCAGCCGGTTAGCTCGAAATGGTGGTGTAGTGGAGACATCATGAAAAATCGCTTGCCCGTGAGTTTGAAACTCAACACCTGGACAATCACTGAGACGGCTTCGATCACGAAAACGCTGCCGACGAGCACCAAAAGCAACTCTTGCTTGCAACAGATCGCGACGACGCCCAGCATGCCGCCGATAGCGAGTGATCCAGTGTCCCCCATGAAAACTTTGGCTGGATAGCAGTTAAACCAGAGAAAGCCCAGGCCAGCACCGATGAGCGCTGAGCAGACAACTGTCAGCTCCCCGGCGAATGGATAAAACGGGACCTGCAGATATTCGGCGATGCGGAAATTGCCGGCTGCGTAAGAAAGCAATGCATATGCAAATGCCACGGGGATGGTGCAACCGATTGCCAAGCCATCCAATCCGTCAGTGAGATTCACTGCGTTAGATGAACCAACAATGACCAGCGCAAAAAACACAAACGTGAACCAGCTCATGTTCGCAATAACCGGCGCCTTCACAAACGGCACGTACAGAGAGCGCGCCTGCACTTCCAACAGCGGATTCGTCAGGAAAACGGCGGTGATAATCGCCGCAAGAGCAATTTGACAAACGAGTTTGATACGGCCGCTGATGCCCTCGGACTTTTTCTTTGTGACCTTGAGATAATCATCGGCGAACCCAAGGACCCCGAGATAAATCATGCTGAACAGAGCCAGCCAAACGAATCGGTTGTCGAGGCGAACCCACAGAAGACTCGACACAAAAACGGCTCCGATCACCAGCACGCCTCCCATGGTAGGCGTGCCTTGCTTGACGCCGTGCAGCTCGGCAAGCCGGTGAACTTCCGCTGCTCCGCGAATCGGTTGTCCCAGCTTAAGGGCGGTTAGTTCTCGAATGACGGCGTTTCCAAACATGAGTGTCATCAGAAAGGCCGTAACGGCTGCGGCAATAGCGCGGAAAGTGACGTAGAGGAAAACATTGAACCCGATGAACTGATCGCTTAGGTGATGGAGGTAGTACATCATGGTGAGGTGACGAATGGTCCTCCTTCGCGACGCTGCGGCGCGGCGAGCGAATAACAAAGCGCGAAATGCCCGATCACTTCCTCCGTTCGAGCGGCGCGGCTGCCCTTGATCAGAACAAGATCTCCAGACTGGACCATCTGACTCAAAAGTTCTGCAGCTTCCGATGTCGATTTTACAACGGCTGTGCTTTGTAATCCGGCGTGTCTTGCGCCGTCAGTAATCGAGGCGGCCACGTCTCCGATAGCGATCAACTTATCAATCTTTAACGCGGCCGCAGTTTCGCCCACCTCGCGATGTCCCCGCTCGGATTCCTCGCCTAGTTCAAGCATTTCACCCAACACGGCGATGCGTTTTCCATCGGCATCGAGTTCAACCAACGTGCGCAACGCTGCTTTCATTGAATCGGGATTTGCGTTGTAGCTGTCGTCAAGAAATTGCACGCCAGCTATGTCTTTGATTTGTAAACGGGCTTTCGTAAGCGGCGCAGCAGTGAGGCCCGCGGCGCAATCTTCGAGCGAGACACCGAACATGCGACCAGCGGTGACTGCCAAAAGCGCGTTTTGCACCATATGCAGGCCAGGCACAGGCAATTGCGCGCGACACCGATGCGCGCCCTCCAGAATCGTGAAATCTGTTCCCGTTCCGCTCTGGCTAATTTCGTCGGCTCGAATCATGCCCGCGGTGATGCCGGCCAAAATGACTTTCCCGCGCGCGCGAGCCGCGATCGTCTTGGTAAATGAATCGTCCGCATTCAGAATCACCCTCCCGTTGGCGCCCACCGCTTCTGCAAGCGCGCCTTTCTCCTCGGCAATTTTTTCACGTGAGCCCATGAATTCGATGTGCGCCACGCCTATATTTGTAATGATCGCTACGTCGGGAGCCGCAAGTTGCGCCAATGCCGCAACTTCGCCGGGGTGATTCATGCCGATCTCCCAGACAGCGACCTCGTCCTGCGACGTCGCCTCCAACATTGTCCGGGGGAGGCCGACATGATTGTTGAAATTTCCTTCTGTTTTCGTGACTCGAAACCGGCGGGCCAGCACTGCTGCGGTAAAATCCTTTGTGCTCGTCTTGCCATTGCTTCCAGTGATCGCGACCACGCTCAAAGTGAGCGATCTCCGGTAATTCGCCGCGAATTCCTGGTACGCTTTTAAAGTATCTTTTGCGCGGATGAGCGCGAAATCCTCCCGGACTTTCCCGCTCCAATTGGAGTCGACGATTGCTCCGGCTGCACCAGTGTTTGCGACCGACTCAACGAAATTGTGCCCATCGAAATTTTGACCACGCAACGCGACGAATAGTTCGCCGGGCTTGAGTGTGCGCGAATCGGTACTGACCTTGTTTACGCGAACAGAAGTGTCTCCTGAAAAACCTGAGGCGCCAGCCAACTTTGCAACTTGAGAAATCGTCAGCGGGTCCATGGCGGTTGAGGGAAATTCGATCGGTGCAAAGTGAACAGAATCATCATGACGAAAACTCCACGGGATGATCTTCAATCGCGCGTCGCGCGACTTGGATATCATCGAACGGGATCGTGTAGTCCCCGAACTCCTGATAAGTTTCGTGCCCCTTACCGGCAATCAACACAATGTCGCGCGGTCGCGCGAGCGCAACAGCACGATCGATTGCTTGGGTGCGATCGACGATTTTTTCATACCGATTCGAACGCAATCCCTTTTCGATCTCGCTAATGATGGCGTTTGGATCTTCCTTGCGGGGATTATCAGAGGTGATGATGGAGTAGTCAGCAAGGCGATCTGCCATCTCGGCCATGAGCGGGCGCTTTTGCCGGTCGCGATCGCCGCCGCAGCCGAAAACCGCAATCAAGCGCTGCGGCTCGAGCTCGCGCAAAGTTTTGAGAACGTTCCCCAGCGCGTCGGGCGTGTGCGCATAATCCACGAAGACTTGGAATTGTCGTCTGGCGGGTACGAGTTCCAGCCGTCCCGGCACCTGCGGCGCCTTAGCGAGACTCAATACAGCATTTCGCAGGTTGATACCCAGAGCGTTGGCCGCAGCCAGCGCCGCTACAGAATTTCCCACATTAAACCGGCCAATTAATGGAAGGCGAACCAGGTAACTCTTGCCATGGGCGTCCAGCTGATAGCACGTGCCGCTGAACTCGCCCCGATAGTTTGAAGCGCGAAAGTCTGCGCCCGTCCCCATTCCATAAGTCACAACTGCCACGCGTTTGTCGATTTTATCCAAGAGTCGCCGACCATAGCGGTCATCAATATTTACGATTGCAAAAGGTTTGCGCTTTCTTTTCTGAGTTGCGAGTGCTGCAAAGAGCTTCGCTTTGGCCTCGAAGTAGTTGTCCATTGTTCCGTGAAAATCTAGATGGTCCTGGGTAAGATTTGTAAAAACGGCGACATCCCATTCGAGGCCACGGGTGCGATCCTGCGCGAGCGCGTGCGAGGAAACTTCCATCGCCGCGGCTTTACAACCTGCGCTGGCGATCTGCGCCAGCAGCTCTTGTAGATCGAGCGATTCCGGCGTGGTGCGGATGGCTGGCAGAACTCGCTCACCAATTTCGTAACGAACCGTTCCAACTATTCCGCACCGCAGACCGGCATTTTCACAGATGTGCTTGATCAGAAATGTCGTCGTGGTCTTGCCGTTTGTGCCCGTCACTGCCGCCAGTTTTAATTTGCGCGCTGGATGCCCGTAGAGAGTCGCAGAGAAATCAGCAAGCGCGGTACGCGTGTTCTCAACAACCAGACACGTGACGCGCGGATCTTTCTGCTCGCGTTCAGTAACAATCACCGATGCGCCTTTGTCGATGGCTTGACCGATGAATTGATGTCCGTCGGTCTTTTCGCCCCGTAGCGCCACGAACATGGTGTGCCTTTGCACTCGCCGCGAGTCATACGCGATATTTTCCACCTGGCGATCAAGTGGGCCGATGACCTTGCGAACTGGAGTCGCGTCGAGAAAAGACTTGAGCTGCATGAGGCTTTAATACATCCACCACAGGACGGATTCGCTGCGGCGAGTTGGGGCGTGGCGTTCAATGGCGCGACGCATTGGTTAAGGCGACTCGTTCCGCCGACGCAGTTTTGCGAACTCGCTCTGCCGGCGGCGGTTTTTCGACGCGCTGCAGAGGAATCGCTTTGCGAATCTCCTCATGCGGCTCAAGATCCAAATAGCGGGCGGCTTTCTCCGCCAGACGCGAAAAGATCGGCCCTGCGACAAGCCCACCGTAATTCAACTCCGGTTTGCTCGTATGTGCGTCATCGAGCACCACTAGACCGACAAATTCGGGATGGTCAGCGGGCAGATAGCCGGCGAAAGAAACGACATACTTTCCCTGTTCATATCCGCCTCGCGGATCAACCTTCTGCGCGGTTCCCGTTTTTCCAGCAATGGTAAAGCCAGGCACAGCGGCAGCGGCCGCAGTCCCGCTATCGCTTACCACGCCGCGCAGCGCGTCACCAATTTCTTTCGCGGTTTCAGACGAAACGACCTGGCGCAGCACGACCGGGGAAAACGAACTGATCGTCTTGCCTTCCGCGGTCGTAATCGATTTCACGATGCGTGGCACGATTAGTTTGCCGCTGTTGGCGATCGTCGCCATTGCGACGGTCATTTGCAACGGAGTCACCCCGATCTCGTGTCCCATCGGAATCCGGGTGATGGAGATTTTGCTCCAGGATTGCGGAGGCCGAATGAGCCCGTTAATCTCGCCGGGCAATTCAATTCCTGTGCGCTCGCCAAATCCGAAGCGTCGAATGTACTCGTAAAATTTTTGTTCGCCGACAGTGAGTGCGAGTTTGGCCGCTCCGATGTTGCTCGATTTGATAAGAATGTCGCGCACACTCAGATACGAAAACGCACGATGATCGTGCAGCGCGGCGCCGCCGAAATTCCAAAGACCGTTCTCACAAAAAATCGACGAATCGGGTCGCAGCTTGCGTTCATTAAGAGCAGCGGCGGCGGCGACGATCTTGAAGGTTGAGCCCGGTTCCATCATGTCGATGATGGCCCGGTTTTTCATTTGCTCAGGCTTGGCCTCCGAGCGGAGGTTTAGATCAAAGTGCGGCCGATTGGCCATCGCCAGGATTTCTCCTGTCCGGGGCCGCATGAGAATAATGGTGGCTTTTTGAGGCGAATATTGCTGCATCGCCGCGTCGATTTCGTTTTCGACAATGTTCTGCAAACCAAGATCGACCGTCAGATGGACTTGGTAGCCGTCGCGCGGAGGCCGTTCCTGCCCGCGATAAGGCACGATCTCCTGGCCCGCGAGGTTGTGTTCGATGAAACGATATCCGTCCTGCCCATGAAGATACTGCTCCATCGAAGCTTCCACACCCTGGATGCCATGATGATCAAAATCGGTGAAGCCGATCACGTGACATAACATTGATCCATTTGGGTAGATACGGGTGGCGTCATCCTCGAAGTAGATTCCGCGCAGATTGTTCGCGCGAAGTTTTTCCCGCAGCGCCCTTGCAGTAGCAGCGGGCACTTCCCGCTTGATAACGACATAACGCCGCCCGCTGTTTAATTTTTCTCCGAGTTGCTCCGACGGCAGCCTGAGCTCTCTGCTTACCAGCTCGATTATCGCATCGACGTCGTTCAGATGCGTGGCGTCAGCCACCACCGTCTCCACGGGAATGTTGTGCGCGAGAACTTCATTGTTGGCGTCGAGGATGCTGCCGCGCTCTGCGTGAATAATCTGCTGGTAAACATTTTTCTTAGCAGCAAGGCCAGCGTACTCATCGTGCTTGATCGCCTGCAAATAAATCAAGCGAAACGAAAAAATGCTGAACAGGATGATCAAAACAATGCAAACCAACACGCAACGGACTCGGCTGTTTGGATTCATCTTGTTTTGGAAGGATTGGCAACTGGTTGAATCGCGTCTTCGTCAGTTGATCGGGCAGGAATCGTCAGCCGAACGATGTTTGCCTCCGAAATCGGGATCATCGTCAAATAGCCTTCTTTCAGCCGGCGCTGCAGAGCCGAGCGCGACGTCAAAGCTGTGATCTGCCCACTGGCTGTGTCGTTTTGCGCGTGCAGAGTGACTAGTTCATTTTCGATTGCCTTTCTGTGCTCGCCGAGATGATAAAGTTGCAGTGTTAAATAGACGTAGCCCAATCCCGCCAATGCCAGAAATGCAGTCATCACAATCCAGCGCGCCAGCGATGCCGCATTTACCTCGTTACACTTTTGTCGACGCGAGCGGTTCATTTGATCTTCTCCGCAACGCGCAGCTTTGCGCTACGCGAGCGCGGATTTGCGCGCTGTTCGTCATCAGACGGCTCCATCGGTTTCGGCGTCACCAAATTGAGGTCGTAATCGGGGTTGCGCTGTGGTGCCGGCCATTCCGGCTTGTCGAGCCATTCCCGGCCGTGATCGCGGAAACAATTCTTTACGATGCGATCCTCCAACGAGTGAAAACTGATCACGGCGATGCGGGCGCCGGCCGCCAGGCGTGCGACTAAAACGCGTAACCCTTGTTCAAGCGCGCCAAGCTCATCATTTACTTCCATCCGCAGCGCTTGAAAAACCTGGGTGGCTGGATGCTGGCGGCCGTGTCGTCCGATTAACTTCTCGATCGCTCGCGCCAGCGGCAGAGTTTCGCGAAACGGCGAAATCTTGCGCATTTTGACGATCAAGCTTGCAATCCTGCGCGCGGCCGGTTCCTCACCCAGTTCACGAAAGAGCTGAGTCAACTGCTCTTCACTGTACTGGTTTACGATGGTGGCAGCAGTGAGGCTTGTCGTCGGATCCATCCGCATGTCGAGGGGGCCGTTTCGCACAAAGCTGAAACCGCGCGCGGCATTTTCGAGTTGGCGCGAAGAAACACCAAGATCAAGGAGGATGCCGCCGACCGTGCGAATGCCGAGTTCATCGAGAACACAGCCTGCGTGCCTGAAATTCGCTTGCCGCACAATGACGCGGCGACCGAAATGTGCCAGCCGTTCGGTGATGTGCTGGACTGCGTCAGGGTCCTGATCAAGAGCCAGAACGTCGGCGCCGCTTTCCAATAGCGCTTCGGTGTGGCCACCACCGCCACATGTTGCATCTACAATCAGCGAACCCGATTTTGGTTTAAGTAACCTCAGCACTTCCGGCTGCAAAACTGGACGGTGATACACCGGCTCTTCTGTCGAATCCGCCTCATCGTCGGCAGCTCGCGCGTTAAGCGCGAGCCAGGCGGGCGGCTCACACCACACTGCACTGATGACATTTTGACAGAACATCGATTTATAAACCAATTGCACTTGCGACATGCTGATAAGTGGGCGTTTGCTCAATACGAGCCGACCTTGCCGGTCCGCGCCTGCATGCTGAGCGCGGGAATGCAGTTGGCGCAGAAAAATGCGGCGATCACGCGCGGAAACTGTTTGATTTGCTTGCGCAGCCGAACTCGTTTTCCCAAACTCCGTCGGAGACATAACGATGAGAAATTGATGAGTCGCCTCAGGCAAAAGGATGAACTCTTCAGGGCGACCGCGTCGCCAGCGAGAAGGAATGGTGATCCGATTTTTATTGTCGATCGAATGCCGGAACTCTCCGGCATACAAACGTTCGGGTTGAGAATCGGGGTCCATTGATCAGGTGGAGCAATCGTCCATTTTGCCCCACTTGACACCACTTTTAACCACCTTAACAACAGGCGGTCAATAAAAATTTTCAGCTTTATTGCACCCGGCCGCCTTCACCGTAAGATCCTCCACGGCATGAAATTTTACCACCTCAAGCTGGCACTTCTGTGCACGCTTCTCTGCGGCGGCGGCGCCGCCGGATTCGCCCAGTCTCCAGAGCAAAGTGGCACCGATGCTGTACGTGTGACCGTATCGATGCACCCTGACGGCTCACGCACCGTTTACAATTTCGACAATGCACAGCACAAGGCTGTGGCGACGACCACCGGCCCAGATGGCAAAATCCGCGAAACCATTCGTTATGAACTCGACAACGCTGGCCATTTTTCCAGCGCCGAAATTTCCGGGCCTGACGGGCGGCTTAGGCTCAGGAGTCGCTACAAGTACGACGATATGGGTCGCATACTCGAAGAAACCCAAAGTGCGCAAGACGGCACTCTTCTCCATAGAATCGTTTACAGTTATGATTCGTCCGGCAAGCAGACTGGTTATTCCATTTTCGATGCATCCGGAAAATTGGTCGGACACACGGGCGCGGCGAGCACTCGTCCGTCTCCGTCGCCGAAACCGCGCGAGAAAGCTCGGCGATAACTTCTCCGGTTGAGAGCGAACGAAAAAGTTCATCGTTGCTACTGATGGGCTGCGAAATGTCATTCGCTTGTTGGCTTGCCACGTTGGGGAAAGAGCGTTACAAAAACGGGCGTGATTGATTACATCCAAAAGGGCGGATTGTTGATGTGGCCAATCCTCGGTTGCAGCATCATCTCGATTGCTGTTTTCGCGGAACGCCTCTTTTACTTGCACCGCGCCACAATTCATGTGGGCGAGTTCTTGAAGGGATTATCGAATCTTATCCGTCGTCGCAATTTCGCTGAGGCGCTCCACGAATCGGCTGGGACACCCGGCCCTGTGGCACGGGTAATTCACGCCGCGGTCATCCGGCACGACGCGCCCCGGGCTGAGTTGCGCGATATCGTGCAAGAAGCCGCCCAGCTTGAGGTACCAAAGCTCGAGCGGTTTCTTCCCGTACTTGCTACGATTGCGTTCCTGACGCCGTTGCTCGGGTTGCTTGGGACTGTAACAGGAATGATCGACGCCTTCGGGACAATCGCTTCAAGTGGAGGTTATGCGACAGTAACTGAACTTTCCGGCGGTGTTTATAAGAGCTTGTTGACCACCGCAGCAGGTCTGGTCGTAGCAACTCCCACTTTTGTTGCCTATAGTTATCTATCTTCGCGCGTGAATACGATGCTTCATGATATGGAACGTGCCGGGATTGAGATCGTGCACATGTTAACTGAGAGTCGCCCCATCGGTGGCATCATCAGCTTCCAACCTGAAGAGGCCATTCGATCGGAAGCGCAGTTTGATTCCTAGACAGGCGATTCCGCTAAATCGACAAACCTGCAGCGCCTCATGAAGCTCAGCCGCACGATAAATTTTAATTTCGGCTGGCTTGTGCTCGTAGCGCTGGTGGATCTGGCATTCCTGCTCGTTTTCTTTCTGTTATTGAGTTCGAATTTTATTCTGCAACAAGGCATCTCGATTTCGATGCCCTTCTCGCGCTTTACACTCGGTCCCCAGGCTAACCGGCAAATCATTAGCATCACGGGCGGCGCAGTTCCGGCCATTTATTTCCGAGACCAGAGAGTCACCATGGAACAACTCGGGTCATTACTGGATGCAGCCAAGCGCAACGACCAATCAATTATTATCAAGGCCGATCGTTCAACTTCCTACGAAACGGTTGCCGAAGTAGCAAACGCTGCGCTTGAACACGGCGTCACTGCAGTTGCGCTGGCTGCGACTCCGCCGCGATGAACAGCCTCACCCTCGACAGCGTCACTGAAACACTTCTTTTTGACTGGGATTCGCCGCGGGGCCGCAAGGTAGCGATCACAATTTTCTTGGCGCTTTCGTTCGTTGGGCACGCGCTCTGTTTTTACATTTTTCAAATTGTTTATCCGCCAACGGTCGCGCTTCTGCCGCCGCCGGCGCGCGTCTCATTGATAAGCCCCGATTCCGAAGAAGGTCGAACACTGCTTCGCTGGATCGATGCGGAAGATCCTGCGCTCGCCTTCACAACTCGTCGTTCGCCGGATGCAACGCTCCGCGTCCTGCCAAAAACTGAGCATGTGCCATCGTATTCGTCGATAGAACCGACTTTGAAGGACGTTCCATCTTTGCAACGCGACCTGCGCATCCCAAGTTGCAATCCGCCTGGCGTGGTACGAATTGTTCGTCAGCAGTCCGCCTCGCCGACACGCGTTGTGGCAACATCCGTTTCGTTCTCGAACGAGTTTGTGGTTTTTGGCGCTCCGACCCTTCCGGAGCTGAATTTTGCCTCGAATGAAGGGACGCCTCAGATAGTCCGCTTTTGGGTGGCCGTTAACAAGCTTGGAGAAATTCGATATTGTTTACCACTTAACTCGTCAGGTGACACGGCATTGGACGAACAAGCCCGGTCGTATTTGGTCCGGTGCCGGTTCCCCCAAAACATTGCAAACGCTGGCAAACCCGATTCGTTTCTGGCTTGGGGAACCGCAACAATTCAGTGGGGCAGTGATATCGCGCGGCCGCAGTCGCCATCAGGAAGTGTTAAGCCGTGATTCGCGTCAGTCTTGCTACTTTGGTAACGATTTATCTGCTGCTTTTTCTTGCAGCAGTTTTCCTCTTCTGGATAGTTGGAGAATGGAATCGCCGGCGACGTGAGCAGCGGGCTTTGCAGCATCGGTTGCGCTGCGCGATTTGCGCGTTCGAATTTGAGGATCGAACGGACGCGCTGCTTCCCCGGTGTCCGCACTGCGGAAGCCTGAACGAACGATTTAGGATGGAGCGAATTTAATATGGGCATGTGGATAGGCCGAAACCGGAAGGCGCGTGTGACCTACGGGTTTGACGAAATCGCGCTCGTACCCGGGCGCGTCACAATTAATCCCAATGAAGTCGATATCATATTTCGTTTGCCGCGCAAAGAGGCCGAGCCGCTTGAGCTGAAGATTCCGATCCTTGCCAGTGCCATGGATGGAGTCGTCGATGTGCGTTTCGCCATCGCAATGAACAGATTGGGTGGACTAGCTGTTCTGAATCTCGAAGGCGTACAGACGCGGTACAAGAACCCGCAGGAAGTGCTGCAAAAAATCGTCGATGCCAATAAATCCGAAATTACTGCGCTGCTGCAACGAATTTACCAGGAACCCGTCCAGGAGGATCTGATTGCGGCGCGTGTTCGTCAGATCAAAGATGGCGGTGTGTTGGCAGCGGTCAGTTCTATCCCCCAGCGCGCCGCAGAATTTGGCAGGATCGCGGAAGAGGCCGGTGCGGATGTTTTCGTGGTGCAGAGCACGGTTTCCACGGTGCGGCATATTTCGTCGGAGTACAAGTCGCTTGATTTGGAAAAGTTCTGCCGTGAAATGCGCATTCCGGTAATTGTTGGAAACACGGTCGGCTACGACGTGACGCTGGAGATTATGGAGTGTGGGCCGGCTGCGGTTTTGGTCGGCGTCGGTCCCGGAGCGGCTTGTACGTCACGTGGCGTCCTGGGACTCGGTGTTCCGCAGGTGACCGCAACCGTCGATTGCGCAGCAGCGCGTGACGCTTACTTCAAAAAAACATCTCGCTACGTGCCAATCATCACGGATGGCGGAATGAGTAGAGGCGGCGACGTTTGCAAGGCATTGGCCTGCGGCGCCGACGCGGTGATGGTTGGAAGCGCGTTTGCGAAAGCGCACGAAGCGCCGGGCCGGGGTTACCATTGGGGCATGGCAACGCCGCACGCGAATCTTCCCCGAGGGACGCGCATTAGGGTGGGCTCGACTGGCTCGCTGAAACAGATTCTGTTTGGTCCGGCAGAAGTCGACGATGGCAGTCAAAACCTGGTTGGGGCCATCACCACTTGCATGGGAAACGTCGGCGCGCGTGACATTGCCGAATTTCAGCAAACGGAGATTATTATTGCCCCTTCGATTAGAACCGAAGGCAAACTTTTCCAAACCGTTCAAAGCGTCGGGATGGGAAAGAGCTAAGACGATTCAGTGATTTAGAGATTTAACGATTGACCTTGCGCAACATCGTTGAACCGTTTCACGCTTGAATCGCTAAATCACGAAATCGTTCAATCCTAAATGAACAACGATCGCAGAGTCGTTATAACTGGTCTCGGTGTCGTCACGCCGGTTGGCAATGACATCGAAACATTTTGGTCCAATCTTAAGAACGGGGTCAGCGGCATTCGCGCAATCGATGCGTTCGATACTGCCGGATACGATTGCAAAATCGGTGGGCAAGTTCGCGATTTCGATCCCAAACCATTCTTCAAAAATCCAAAGGACGTTCGCCGCACGGATCGATTTACGCAGCTTGCAATGGCGGCAGCGAAAATGGCCGTCACCGATAGCGGGATTGACATGGAAAATCTCGAACAACGTGATCGCTTCGGCGTCATCGTTAGCACCGGAATCGGTGGACTAAAAACGCTCCAGGATCAATTGACCATTTTGTTGACGAAGGGACCATCGCGAAATTCACCATTTACGATTCCAATGCTTATCAGCAACATGGCTAGCGGCTTCATCTCGATGGAGTTCAATCTGCACGGACCCAATTTGTGTATTGTCACCGCGTGCGCGACGTCGAACAACGCGATCGGCGAATCCTGGCGGATTATCAAATCCGGCGATGCTGATCTGTTCCTCGCTGGCGGTTCGGAGGCATCCATCGTCGAAATCGGCCTCGCAGGATTTTCAGCTATGAAAGCGCTCAGTACGCGGAACGATGAACCCCAGCGCGCCTCACGCCCGTTCGATCGCGACCGCGATGGTTTTGTGATGAGCGAAGGCGCGGGCGTTGTGGTGGTGGAGGAATTGGAGCACGCCAAAGCGCGTGGTGCGAAAATCTATTGTGAAATCACAGGATATGGCCTCTCGGCCGATGCGTATCATATGACTGCGCCGCCACCAGATGGCGAGGGCGCGGCGCGCGCAATGCAAGGTGCGCTGAAGCATGCCCGGATATCACCGGATCAGGTTGACTATGTCAACGCCCATGCGACTTCCACGGACATCGGCGACATATGCGAGACGCGTGCCATCAAGCAGGTTTTTGGCGAGCAGGCCTACAAAGTGGCCATCAGTTCTACCAAGTCGATGACCGGCCATTTGCTGGGAGGCGCAGGTGGAGTCGAGATGGCCGCGTGTGCGCTTGCTATCCGGGATTCCGTAATTCCGCCAACGATTAATTTGGAAAATCCGGGCGAAGAATGCGACCTCGATTACACACCAAACGCCGCCCGCGAGAGGAAAGTACGGATTGCGCTCAATAACTCATTTGGCTTCGGCGGACACAACGCCACCCTGGTTGCCAGCGCATTTGAAAAATAGGTGTTAACCTAAGGTGGCGCGACTGCTGCCTCCACGCCCCAATCCAGTGAGATCTTCGCCGCTTTGACTATTCACTCGTCACTTGTCACTATTCACTGTCCCGATGCGGGCATAGCTTAATGGTAAAGTTCCAGCCTTCCAAGCTGGCCATGCGGGTTCGATTCCCGTTGCCCGCTGAGATCAACGCGGCGTTGATCTGATTTTCGATGTGTTGCCATTTGGTCGCCTGTGGTACAGCGAGCCAAACGCAATCAGCAACGCAAAGTTCGAGAAACGCGTCAGCTTTCATCAGCTCGCACAACGAAACGCCTTTCGTCGTCGCGATGCGCGTCAGCAACGAATTTGTCTTGACATCTTTGACGCGTTTTGAGTACAGGGTGTTTGCCCACCGGAGCGGGAAATAAAGTGAAAGCGCACACTAGCCACGCGATCAAGGCGCATGTCTGTCGAGGCATGTTTTGCCTGCTTTTGTTTGTGGCCATCTTCGCGATCCCGTTCGCAGTGGCACAGCGAAACGCTACGAACTCCACTATTCTGGCTCTCTTTCATCCTGACGCGCCGACGAAGATTACTCACAGAACCCTCACGTTTGCAGAGCGCGTAGCTTATCAGCGAGCGGTTGAGGAAGTTTACTGGCGTCATCGGATCTGGCCAAAAGAGCGCCCAGATTCCAAGCTGCCCTTCGATGGAGTGATGTCTCACACGCGGCTTGAAAAGAAAGTCGCAGACTATCTGCGCGATTCACATGCGCTGGAGGATTATTGGCAACAGCCAATTACTGCTCAGCAGCTGCAGGCTGAAATGGATCGAATGGCGCAACACACCAGGCAACCCGATGTGTTGCGCGAACTCTTTGACGCCCTCGGGAACGATCCCTTTGTCATCGCAGAGTGTCTGGCCAGGCCTGTGCTCTCGGCTCGTTTGGTTGCGAACTTGGACGCTATGCAAACCAAAGTTGGAGTATTGAGGCCGAAGGTGATGGCACCGGCAAGTGCTAACTATATCCTGCCGAAAATATCAGAAGGCGCGGGCGGATGTACCGACAACACTTGGACTGCCACGACGATCACCAACGCGCCCGCCCACCGGGAACTTCATACTGCCGTCTGGACAGGCATCGAAATGATCGTCTGGGGGGGGAACAGCATCATCGCTTGGTTGAACACCGGCGGGAGATACAATCCCAGCACGGACTTTTGGACGGCCACTACCACTACGAACGCGCCGTCTCCCCGAAATTCTCACACGGCGGTCTGGACCGGCAGCGAAATGATAGTTTGGGGAGGATCTATGGGCATCACTTTTAACACCGGCGGAAGATACGATCCGGGGACAGATTCTTGGACAGCTACCAACACGACTAACGCGCCCTCTGCCCGAGCTTTGCACACGGCGATCTGGACAGGCAGCGAGATGATCGTCTGGGGAGGAACCGATGGAACCACTAATTATTTCAACACTGGCGGGAGATACAATCCCAGCACAAATAGTTGGACACCCACAAGCACCAGCAATGCGCCGTCTGCACGTGATTCGCACACAGCCGTCTGGACCGGAAGCGAAATGATAGTCTGGGGCGGAACTCAAGGTATCGGCACCAATTTGAACACCGGCGGGAGATACAATCCCAGTACGAATAGTTGGACACCCACCACCACAACCAACGCGCCCCAGGGGCGATTCTCTCACACGGCGGTCTGGACCGGCAGTGAGATGATTGCCTGGGGCGGAACCAATGCAAACGCTAATTATTTCAACACTGGCGGGAGATACAATCCCAGCACAAATAGTTGGACGGCCACCAGCACGACCAACGCGCCGGATGGGAGGGTGGATCACACGGCGGCTTGGACAGGCCGTGAGATGATCATCTGGGGCGGGGGCAATGGAGGCTTCTTTCCTTTCAACACCGGAGGGAGATACGACGCGGGGACGGATTCTTGGACAGCTACCAACACGACCAACGCGCCCTCTGGCCGAGCTTCGCAAACAGCGATCTGGGCAGGCCATGAAATGATCATCTGGGGTGGAACTAACGGCGGCTCCGATTTGAACACTGGCGGGAGATATTGCGCGCAAGGTGGCCCATCGCCAACGCCAACACCTACATCTGCGCCAAGTGCAACTCCAACTGCATCACCTACACCTACGCGGACGCCGACGCCTACGGTAACGCCCACGCCGACGCCTACGCCGACGCCATGCACAGGAAGATGTCCACCGACCCCGAGGCCGCGGCCAACTCCAAGGTTACGGCCTACTCCGCCTCCTCAAATAACACCGGTCCCACCTCCGTCTTCTCCGCGACTCACTCCGGTTCCACGTCCTTAGCGGCAAGGATGAAAAGTTGTAACCGCGACCGCGCGTAATGCCTGCTTACGAAGTCAGCCCGCGCAAAGATAAACGCGGCGCCGGTTCAAGTGCAAACCCTGTGGTTTAGCGTATCGGATTAGTTCGACCGTACCGCCGCTTCCAGTTCCAGGACGGCGTCAGCTTATGATCGACACGCACAATGAAACCGCCGTCTGTCGCGATGCTGGGTTTTCTAGCCGTCCCGATTACGGACGCGCGGAAATGTCTGGCGCTTCCGAACTGTACCGCGTCGCGATCAATCGTCGTCACTCAACAATTGCAGCGCAAGTGGTATCGTCGTTAACGCGCCGACGGCGACCAGCGTCCAGCCGATCGCTCGCCTCTGCTCAGCGCTCAGCTTTTCAGAAAGCAACAGCGCGATGCCGGCGCCCAGCATTGCACGCGTGCCCGCGATGAGACCGATTTGAGGGACGGTGACTTCGTGTTGTTTCATCTGTGGTTTGACTCCTTTAATCGTAATGCTAATCCACCACAGATGGGCTCGGGCCGCAAGCCGAGCGCTGCAGCTTCCGGTTCCAGAGACGCGGTTAGCTTTTCCCCTGCACGCACAACGAAACGCTTTCCGTCGCGATGCGCGTCAGCAATCTCGTGAAGGACGAGCAATCTGGATTGTCGATACACACGTTAAGAAATTGTCTTGACCCAAGGCATAGGTTTTATTAGACCCGTATACGGGGCGGCGGAGCGCAAGTATGCAAGACAAAGATGTCAATATCAATGTGGTCCGCTCCGTCTGGCGTCGAACGAAGAAGGGACACATCAAAGCTCGCGACCTGCAGCCACAAAAAGACGTCAAAGGTGGTGGCGGTGTTGCGGGCATTATGAGAACGTCCGGTTCGATCACCGAGGCTCCGCTACAAATTGCCCATAAAGCGCCACCGTCCTGGAGGACTCCACGCTGGCTGCATCAGTTAAGAGCAGCACGAGACGCTATGATTCGAAAGTTGTTCGAAATTCCAGCTGAGCCTGAGCGAAAGGCTCAGGCGGAGCGGATTGCAAAGGCGCAGCGGGTGTTCTCGCGGTGGCTGAAAAAAAGCAAGAAGTAGCAACAAAGTAGCGACGTTCCGACAAGCAAATGCCGGATGGCGAACTTATCGATCGCCATCCGGCATTCCGTGCTTTTCGCAGGCAACGCTGCGTAGCTGGTGAGAAAAACCGTCTTGTTTTTTCCTTTGCTATTGGCCGCTGACAGGTACCGCCAAATATGCAATTAACGCGCCGGTAGTTGGGTCGAAAGCTCTGCCTGTAATCTCTCCCTTATTATTTATATCTTTCGCGAGTGCGAGAAAGGCAGAATAGCTGCCTTTGAGATCGTTGAGGTCTGTTGGTGTGTTGCCGTGGTCCCAAATAACTGCGCGACAATCAACCTGGTCCGCGTCGCATGAGACACCGACTACCTGCCGGGCTTCATTAATACCGTAGGCCTCACTGTCTACATGTTTTGGTGTACGGTTTGGCAAAGGCTTTAGCTGTCGGATGCCATCCTCCCTGGTCCACATGAAAGCGTGTACGATGTCGCCTTCAACAAACGCCGGGTCGCCACCAAACCCGACTACGTCGCCTCTTTGATTGATTGCCGTCGGCGTATTCCACCACGGGGCTGGCGCATTTGGATAAATATCCGTCACGGTGCCATTTTGCCAAAGCACGGCATGCTTGGCTGTATGTCTCCCAACGGCTTGGTCGCAGATGCCCGAAATGCCCACGATTTGACCATTGTCGTTGATCGCCGTCGCAGCTCCTGAGCTGTCGCCGGAGATTAGTGGCAGGTCTTGAATCTGGTCCGGTGGTCCCAGAGTCCACACGGCTGGACGAAACTGGAGTACTTGGGTGCAGCAACAGTTGCGATCATGAACGCCATTCTCCGCCCACCCGACGACCTTACCCAAGTTGTTGGCTCCGGTTGCAAAGCCGTTATTGCCTCCAGGGAAATTGGGCAATCCTCTCATCTGGTTGTTTTGCCAAACGAACCCGAGATTGATGTAGCCGACGTTGTTAGGCGTGCTGTAGAAAGCCGCGCTACTCCAGCTCTCGCCGAGCAGCTGCGGGTCGGCAGTTTGGGAAATACCCACGATGATTCCCGCGGTATTTTTGACGTACCATGTTACACTGCTGTTTGGGCCGCCGAGTGTGCCGAGATCGGAAAGCACGCCGTTTCGCCACAGCGTAGCATGCCGGTTCCTATTCGGCAGCCTGGAATAGCCTGCCGCCCAGCTCTGATCATTAATGCTGTTTCCCCCGCTACTCGTTCCGCCAAAAGCAGGGAGGGTCGACACGTTATATTGTGTTTTTGCCTTTGCCTGAACTTGTCCCTGTGCGTGCACCGGAAGTAAACCGATGCACACAAAAGTCACGACTATTGAAAGAGTTTTGGTAACTCCTTTGGTTATAAGCTGTGCTGTCATATTTTCTGTTTGAATTTTCATGACCGCACTTTAGGCACTCGCGTCGAGACATCGCCAGAGCCACTTCATAGGTTTCGTACAGTCCATTTGATGAGATGGTCACCTGACCAGTTCAGCGGCGACTACAGAGGGATGCCGAATCAGTGCTGCGGCTTAATTCAATTTTGAATTAAGCGCCGTGGCGAACTTGCTAAGCCCCTCACGGATTTGCGCACGCGACCATGCGGCGAATCCAAATGTGAGCGCGGGCTTCGGCTCTACTTTCATAAAGCA
>WNGE01003465.1_pt1 | contig 22564 bp, 20 predicted proteins | sample 5400651 | NCBI WGS metagenome assembly WNGE01 (sample SAMN13153370, study PRJNA577476) | soil metagenome | isolation source: 60 cm soil or saprolite under grassland replicate 2 | place: USA:California | collected 2016-06-15
GGAGGGCACGCAGACCGTCGGCGTCGAGCGCCTCGTGCAGCGTGTCGCCGATCGTCTCCCGCACGAGCACGTGGTCGGGGATCTCGATGGGACCGGTCGCGTTGTCCTGGCACGCCGCCGCCTGCGGGAACACCGCGGCCAGGAGGTCGTCGGACTCCATGCGCTGGATCGGCGGCGGGTTGCGCCTCCCCATGCGGAAGCGCAGCACCATGAGGGCGCGGTTGAGGTTCCAGCGCCATCGCGCCTGGAACATCGGCGAGTCGAGGATGGCGTGCCGGAGCGTGTCCTCGACGGATGCGCTCTTGACGTAGTACGGCACCTCCTCGAGCGGGAAGCTGTGCTGCAGCCCGAGCGAGAGCACGATCGCATCGTCGGTGGCGGCCGCCTGGAGCTCGAAGTCGAAGGTGCGGCAGAACTTCTTGCGCAGCGCGAGGCCAAGGGCGCGGTTGATGCGCCCGCCGTACGGCGAGTGCACGACGAGCTGCATGCCGCCCGTGTCGTCGAAGAACCGCTCGAGGACCAGCTGCCGCTGGGTCGGCATGGCGCCCAGCGCGGCGCGGCCGGCGGCGAGGTAGTCGACGATCATCACCGCCGCTTCACGAGGCACGCCGGCGACGTCGATGAGCCACTGGCGGGCGCCGTCGGGACGGCCGTCGGCGAGCACCTCGTCGACGTGCCGGCGCAGCTCGGACACCTCGGCCGAGAGCTCCACCGTGCGGGCAGGGGCTTCTCCCAGCCAGAACGGGATGGTTGGCAGGGCGCCGGCGGCGTCGCGCACGCGGACGACGCCGGGCTCGATCCGGCGGATCTGCCACGAGTGGGTGCCGAGCAGGAACACGTCGCCCGCCATCGACTCGACGGCCCAGTCCTCGTTGACCGTGCCCACGAACGTGTCGTCGGGCTCGGCGACCACTCGGTAGTCCCCGGTCTCCGGGATCGCGCCGCCGGATGTGGCGGCGGCGATGCGCGCGCCCTTCCGCCCTCGGAGCTCGCCGTTCACCGCGTCGTGATGGACGTAGGCACCACGCCGGCCCCGGCCGGTCTCGATCCCGTGCGCCACGAGCTCGACGACCTCGTCGAACTCTTCGCGTGACAGATCCGCGTACGGAGCGGCGCGGCGGACGAGGTCGTACAGCTCGTCGGTGCGCCATTCCTGGGCCGCGACCTCGGCGATGATCTGCTGGGCGGCGATGTCGAGCGGCTGGTGCGGGAAGTGGATGGCGTCGAGCCGCCCGGCGCGCACGGCGACGAGCAGCGCCGCGCATTCGATGAGCTCGTCGCGCGTGAGCGGGTAGAGCCGACCCTTCGGCGTGCCGGTGCGCGTGTGGTTGGAGCGGCCGACGCGCTGGAGGAACGTGGCGATGCTGCGCGGCGACCCGATCTGGCAGACGAGCTCGACCGGCCCGATGTCGATGCCGAGCTCGAGTGACGCCGTCGCGACCAGCGCCTTGAGCGCGCCGGCGCGCAGGCGCGTCTCGACCCGCCAGCGACGCTCCTTTGAGAGACTGCCGTGGTGTGCGGCGACGACGTCGTCGCCGAGACGCTCGCCGAGTTGGTGTGCGAGCCGCTCGGCCATCCGCCGCGTGTTGACGAAGACGAGAGTTGTCCGGTGCTGGGTGACGAGCTCGGCGATGCGATTGAGGACGTCGGACATCTGCTCTGCTGAGGCCACCGCTTCGAGCTCGCCCTCGGGCAGCTCGAGAGTGACGTCGAGCGCGCGCTGGTGGCCGACATCGACGATCACCGGCGGCGGACGCTCACCGACGAGGAGATGCCCCACCCGCTCGATCGGACGCTGCGTCGCTGACAGACCGATACGCGCCGGCCGCCGGTCGCAGAGCGCCTCGAGCCGCTCGAGCGTGAGCGCGAGGTGGGAGCCGCGCTTGTCGCGGGCGACGGCGTGGATCTCGTCGACGATCACGGTCTCGGTCGTGCGAAGGGCCTCCCGCCCGCGCGTGCTGGTGACAAGGAGATAGAGCGACTCGGGCGTGGTGACGACGAAGCTGGGCGGTCGGCGCACCATGGCCGAACGCTGCGAGCTCGTGGTGTCGCCCGTGCGCACCGCGACGCGGATCTCGGGCGCGTCGAAGCCGAGCTCGGCGGCGACGTCGGCGATCTCGGCGAGCGGCTGTTCGAGGTTCTCGCCGATGTCGACCGCGAGTGCCTTGAGCGGTGAGACGTAGACCACCCGGGTGCCCGTGGACACGTCGACGCCCTGATCGTGCTCCCGGTACAGCCGGTCGATGGCGACGAGGAAGGCGGCCAGCGTCTTGCCCGAGCCGGTGGGCGCTGCGATCAGCGTGTCGGCACCACTGGCGATGTGGGGCCAGCCCTGGGCCTGCGCCTCGGTGGGGCCGTCGGGGAAGCGGCGCCGGAACCACTCGGCCACCGCGGGATGGAAGCCGTCTGCGGCGCCTCCGCCGGGGATCAGGGCGCGGTCCGTCAGCTGCACCATGTCGGTCATTGTGCCGCCAGGGTATGACGGCTACGAGCGCCGTGAGCGTGCGTTGGGACACGATCCGGCGCCATGCGCCCACATCGTGTCCCGACGGGCGGCCGCTACAGGGTGGCGAAGGCCGAGGAGGCGGCGAGGAGGTCGTCGGCCAGCGCCGGGTCCCCCACGGCCTCCCGAGGCAGCGCCTCCGGGGCCATGCGCTCGGACGCGACCCGGCACCACCCGACGACGTCGGCCGTGAGGACCACGTCGGGCGACTCGGTCAGAGCTCCGCCGGTCTGGCTGAACCCCAGCGGGATCAACCAGTCACCGCCGCCCTCGCCGGTGAGGACCACCCGCGCGGTCTTGCCCCGGTGCGCCCGCTCGACCATCTCGAGGGACGCCGGCATGGTGGTGACCGACAGGTGGGCCATCCGGTGCAGCACCTCCGGCGAAGGCGGCGAGGGCGCGCGATCGAGGGCACGGCGGATGTCGTCGGCGTGGGTCCAGGTCTCGAACGACCGCGACACGAGCATGGATTCGCGCGGGAACGGAAGACCGAACACGTGCACCCGCTTGCCGGCAGGCGCGTCCTCGGCCCACTGCGCCGTCGCGTGAACTGACGCACGCCACAGCGCCCGAGCCTCGCTGAGCGGCCGGCGACGGAAGCGCCCGATGAACTCGGCCGTGCGTCGCTCGATGTCCTCCTCGGTCACGTCGAGGGCCGTGGCTCGACCAACCGCTGCCGCCACGGCGCTCTCCATGGCCGCAAGATGGATCACCAGCTCGTGCACGGTCAGACCGTTGAACGTGAGCACGTCGAGCTGGTCTGCGGAAAGCGTGTCGAGGAGCGCGTCGAACCGCGCCATCTCACTCAGGTACGCGGCGAGAAAAGGGTCGTGGTCCGTGCGCGTCGGACGGCGGAGGCGCGCCGCCGACAGCACGGTGTCGAGGAGCTCGGGTGGCGGAGCCAGGGCTTCCGTGGCCCCGATCGCGGCTGCTGCGTTCCGCAGGCGCGCGAGCTTGCTGGCCGCGTGGGGCGTGTGCTCCACATACTCCTCGACAGCGGCGGCCTCCTCAGGCGCTACCGCGTCGAGCGCATACGCACCCAGCAGCTCGTCGAGGATCGCGTCGTCGGCCCTCATCGTCTCCTACTCGCTTCCTCGCTTGGTCGAGACCGCGGTGTTCTCGTCGTCCAGTGCGTCGGCGATGCGGCGTAGGCCGAGGCGTAGCCGGGACTTCGCCGTTCCCTCGGGGATCCCCAGCACCTCGGCCACCTGCCGATACGTCTTGCCCCCGAAGTACGCCAGCTGAATCGCCCGGCGCTGATCGTCGGGAAGCGTGGCCAGTGCGGCACGGACCCGCTCCGCGGTGACGAGCGCCATCGCCATCTCCTCGACGTCGGGCGCGGTCTGGGATCGGCTCGCCTCCTTGACGGAGCGCCGGCGCCGTGCCTCCTCTCGCCGGACGTGATCGACCGCCCGCCGGTGGGCGAGGGTGCCGAGCCAGGTGCGCAGCGAGCCCCGATCAGGATCGAACGCGTCGGGCCGCTCCCAGACGCTGACGAACACGTCTTGGGCCACGTCCTCGGCGGCGCGGGCATCGCCGATGACCCGCAGCGCCAACCCGTACACGAACGAAGCGAATTGGTCATAGATCTCGTTGAGCGCCGTAGGCGGACGCCTAGGAAATGCTCATCCGCCAATCAGCGGGGGACGAACAGCCCGTAGGCTCCGCGCGCGCGGCCAGGAGGATACAGGTGGCAGATCGATACGACCTCGTGATCGTCGGGATGGGCTCGGGCGGGATGGTGGCGGCCGAGTTCGCCGCCACCCTCGACCTCAAGGTCGCCGTCGCGGAGCGCAGCCGCGTAGGCGGCGACTGCCTCTGGACCGGTTGCGTGCCGAGCAAGGCGCTGCTGGCGTCAGGGAAGACCGCCCACCACATGCGCACGGCCGACGACTTCGGCATCGACCCCGTCGAGCCGACGATCGACCGGGGGAATGTGTGGAAGCGCATCCAGTCCGTGCAGCAGGAGATCGCCTCGACGGACGACAACCCGCAGCGCTACGAGGACATGGGCGTCGAGATCGTGTATGGCCACGCCAAACTCATCGACAAGCACAGGGTGCAGGTCGGTGACCGAACACTCGAGACCCGCTACGTGCTGCTGTGCACCGGGAGCCGACCCGCCGTTCCCCCGATCGACGGCCTGCAGGACGCCGGCTTCGTCACCAGCGAGAACCTGTTCGAGCTCGACGAGATCCCGGCGAGCTTCGTGAACATCGGCGGCGGCCCGATCTGTGTGGAGATGACGCAGGGCTTCACCCGTCTTGGCATCCCGGCCACACTGCTCCAGAAGGGGCCGCGCATCCTGCCCCGGGACGAGCCCGCGCTGGTGGACAAGCTCGTCGACAAGCTGCGCACTGAGGGCGTCGACCTGCGCTTCAACGTCGCGACGCAGAAGGTCACCGTAGAGAACGGCAAGAAGGTCGTGCACGGCACCGAGGACGGAAAGCCGACGACGTGGTCGGCCGACGAGCTGCTCGTCGCGGTCGGGCGCGTGCCGAACAAGGAGGGCCTCGGGCTCGAGGAGCTCGGCATCGAGACGACGCCGAAAGGCGTCGTCGTCGACAACCGCGGTCGCACCACCGTCGACAACATCTACGCGTGCGGCGACCTCGCCGGGCGGTACCTGTTCACGCACTCGGCCGCGTACGAAGGCGTGCGAGCAGTTCGCGACATGTTCTTCCCCGGCAAGGGCAAGGTCGTCGCCTCGGTGCCGTGGTGCACGTTCACCGATCCCGAGCTCGCGCACACGGGCAAGACCGAAGCCGAGGCGCGCCAACAGCACGGTGACGACATCGAGGTGTGGCACCAGGACCTCGAGCACAACGACCGGGCGCGAGCCGACGGCGCAGCCGAAGGCGCAATCATGATCATCACCGACAAGAAGAAGATCGTCGGCGCCCACATCCTTGCCCCCGCCGCCGGCGAGATGATCCACGAGTTCGCCCTCGCCATCGAGGAGGGCGTCAAGCTCAACGAGCTGTCGCAGTTCATGCACGTGTACCCGACGTACGGCACGTCGATCGGGCAGCTCGCCGGTGAGGCCGCCTTCGAGAAGGCCGAGAAGCTCCGCTGGCTGGTCAAGCGAAGGTGAGGACGGCAGCGGCGAGGTCGTAACGTCGCGCCATGCCGATCGAGCGGCTCGAGAACTCGCGCTGGGGCTTCGGCTCCAAGTGTTTCGTGTGCGAGCCCGCCAACCCTCGTGGCCTGCAGGTGCCGTTCTCGCACGACACGGACCGAGGCGTGGTGTTCGCCGACTTCACGCTGGGACCGGAGTTCTCCGGTGCGCCGACCTACGTGCACGGCGGCGCCACGCTCGCGCTCATGGACGAGGGCATGAGCTGGGCCACGATCGCGCTGAGCAAGAAGTTCGCCTTCACCAAGGAGACGAGCGCGACGTTCGAGTGGCCGGTGCGGGTCGACCGGCCGTACCGGCTCGAGGTACGAGTCGTCGACGAGGACGAGCGCCGGATCCTCACCGAGGCGGTCGTCCTCGACGCCAAGCAGCGGCCGTGCGTGACGGCGCGTGCCGAGATGGCCGTGCTCTCGGAGGCACAGGCCGTCGACGCGCTCGGCGTCCAACCCGGCGAGGATGAGCAGCAGTACCTGCGCTGAGCGCCCCTGTCCCCCTGCGCTCAGCGCACTACTCAGAGCTTCGCCGTCAGCGCCGTTTGGTTGTCCGCCTCGCTGGTCTTCGAGCCGTCTTGCGGGCCGCGCCCTTCCGAGCGGGGGCCTTGCGCGCGGGACGGCGGTGCGAGTTCGACGTCGTCTTGCGCGTGGCTGTCACCTTCCTCGCCGTCACCGGCCGGCTGGGCTTCGCCGCCGCGGTGCGGGCCGGCCGCGACTGCCGGCGCCAGCTCGCCTTCGCGCCGTGGAGCATGAAGGCGATGAGGATGTCGCCGATACCCCAAAGGATCACGAACGCGCCCAGAAGCGTCATGACGAAGTACAGCGTGACGTCCTCTCGCCCCAGCGCCAGCAGGCCCAGGCCGATGGAGGCGATGCCGCGGAGTAGGTATAGCCACCAGTGCCGCATGCCGTACGTGGCGAAGGCGGAAAGAAGGTCGAGGATCCCCCAGACGATCAGGGACCAGCCGATGATCACCGCCAGGATGAACAAGGTCACGTCGGGCCAGGCCACGGCGAGCACGCCGGCTCCGATCGCCAGCACCCCGCCGATCATGTGCCAGAGCCAGTGCGGGGGGCGGTCGACGAGCGCCCCGACGAGGTGGAACACCCCCCAGGCCATCAGGAACACGCCCACCAGCAGGGCGACCGTGTACAGACCGACCCAGTCGAGCACCAGCGAGAGCACGGCCGCCCCGAACAGGACCGCCAGGACTCCCGCTGCGAGGTAGATCCAGGCCGCTCGACCGACGTAGTCGGAGACGGCGTCCCCTACCCGTCGCTGACCGGCCGTCATTGTCGTTGCCATCGGGCACCCCTCCCCTGGTTGTGCCGCCCCTTCATCTTGAAGTGAGCGGGGCGCGAAAGGGTGGCTTTCGGGGCCCGTTTCCGGAGTTATCCACAGGGGGCCCCGGGCGAGGCAGCCCAGCGAGGTCAGGGTTTGGCGGGGAAGAAGCACGCCCCGACGGTCCCGGCGCCGGTGTGGGCGCCGACCGAGGGGCCGATCTCGTAGCGGACCAGCTCGACGACCTCGGGACGGGCGGCGAGGCGGGCCGCGTACTCGCCGGCGAGCTCCGGGGTGAGTGCGTCGCCCACCCCCGCCCGCTGCGCCTGGCCTGCGGCCGCCTCGACGAAGTAGTCGGTCATCGCGTCGACGGCCGACTCGACGTCCTCGACGTGCCCGACCACGTTCATCTGGCCCCCGGCCAGGGCGAGCACGGGAAGGCCCTCGCCCTCGGCGGCGTCGGCGGCGAGGCGACCCCCTCGGCGGGCGAGGTCGAGTGCCCCGACGATGAATACGTTTCCGACTCGGCCCGCCACCCGGCGTGCCACGTCGGCGGCGTGGGTCAGGTCTCCGCCCGCGTTGAGCACTTCGCCCGCGGCCCAGACGCAGCACGCGACCGCGAACGACGCCGTTTCCGTGTCGACGACCTCGACCGGCACCGGGCTCGATCCCGCCGCGACCTTCACCGCGTTGATCGTCGCCGACGTGTTGGAGCCGATGTGGATCGACAGCACCTCGGTCGCACCCCCAGACGCCGCCTGCTCGTAGACCTCGAGGGCCTCCCCGGGCGAGGGCGCCGCCGTCGACACCTCGGCGCCGCTCCCGAGACGCTCGTAGAACTCGGCCGACGTGATGTCGACGCCCTCGCGGTACGGGCGCCCGCCGACCACGACCGTCAGCGGCACGACGCCGACCTGGTATCGCTCCCGGAGGTCGGGCGGCAGCTGCGCGTTCGAGTCGGTGACGAGCCCGATCACGGTCCCGCTGGGTCGCCGTCGCAGGCTCCGTCTCCTGCGGCGACGGTCGGCGAAGCCGCCGTCGCCGCGGTTTGTCTCAGCGCGAGCTGTCTGGCAGCGGCGCGGAACTTGTACAGGATCATCGCCGAGCCGATCAGCGCGAAGAGGAGCAGTCCCACGGACGGGTCCGGCCCCCAGAGGTTCGGCAGGTCGAAGGCCCACCAGATCGCCGCCGCCACGATCCAGATGACAGCCGCCACTTGAGTGCCGATGTCGGCCCGGCGCGACCTGAGCGCGCTCGCACCGGCCACGATGAGGTCGATCGGGAAGTACGCGGGGAACGCGGCGAGGCACGCACCGGCCGACGTCGCCACGCCCTTGCCGCCGCGGAAGCGGCTCCAGACGGGGAAGATGTGGCCGGCGATCGCGGCGGTGGCGGCGGCGTACGCGCCCGGGTCGTCGCCGATCAGTCTTCCGAGGACCACGGCGACGGCGCCCTTGGCGATGTCGGCCGCCAGCACGACGAGGCCCCAGCGCGCGCCGAGCATCTTGATCGCATTGATGGCGCCCGGATTGCCGCTCCCGGCCTCGCGGAGATTGATCTCCCCGCGGGTCGCGAGCCAGGCGACGACGCCCGCAGAGGGGATCGTCCCGAGGAGGTAGCCGACCGCCGCTGCGAGGACCGTCAGGCCGACATCGGACACGACCAGAGGTTACGCACGCGACGCTTCCCGACTCGTGAGCGCGAGCACCAGGATGCCGACCGGCGCCAGCACGAACAGCCACATCCCAGCCGCGAGGCAGACTCGGTCGGCGGCGAGGCCGATGAGGGGCGGGATCGCGATGCGTGCCGTTGACAGCCCGGAGATGACGGCCTGGGTGGTGCCGACCTGACCGGGTCGGAGCCGGAACGTGGAGGTCTGGAGCGCGACCCAGAGCACCGCCGTTGCGGCGCCGAATCCGATGCCGGCCAGCGCGACCACGGGCGTCCATGGCGCGCTCACCATCACGACGGTCGTTATCAGGAGGGCAATCGATCCGACCACGAAGCGGGAACGCGCGGAGAACGGACGGCGGACGACGGCGAGCGTTGCGTACGTCACCATGCCGCCGACGACGACCGAAACCACCAACGCCGTGGCCGTAGCCGCCGCGACGTGGCGCGTCTGTTCGAGGTTGGCGATGAGGAATCCGATGAATGGCGCTTCGAGCACGGCGCTCAGCGCCCAGATCCCGGCGAGCCGCAGCACGCGAACGTCGCCGGCGACGGCGCGGACGACCGACCACGGCGTCGAACCGTCCGGTCGAGGAGGTGGCAAGGGCTGGGCGCCGAGCCACGCCGCGTAACCCAGCATCAGCGCACCGCCCGTGGCGAATACGGGGCGCCAGCCGAGGCCGGCGCCGGCCGCGACGGCGAGCGTTAGCGGACCGAGCAGCTCACCGAGCGAGCCGAGCAGGTTCGTGCGCGCCAGGGTCGCGTCGAGGTCGTGGCCGGCGAGCTCTGCAAGCGCCAGCTGCGTGGCGTGCACGAACGCGTCGCTCGCAGCGCCCCACACGAATGATGCGACGGCCAGCGCCAGGAATGATCGTCCGGCGGCAAACGCGAGCAGGCACAGCGCGAAGACGAACGCGCCGCCCGCGCCCAGCAGGCGGCGGCTGACGAAGTCCGCTGCCGCCATCAGCACGACGCCGAGCAAACCCCCGGCCGGCAGCAGCGCGAGGAGCACCCCGGCGTGCGCGTACGACAGCCCCAGGTCGGCGCGGATCGGCGCCATCGCGCCGGCAGGCAGGAACGTGAACCACTCGTCCGCCAGGTCGACGAGCAGCAGCGACGCGACCAGCCCATAGGGCAACCGCGCCGCGAGCGGAATGGCTCGGACGAGGAGCCGAGGTCACCGATGGCCGGGCATCGGCTCGTGAGCCTACGCCCGCCGACGTCGGCCCGCTCTGCCGTTTACTCGCCGGGGCGGTCGAACCAGGACTGCATCACCTGGGCGAGCATGACGTCGCCGGTGAGCTTGAGCTTGCCGCTCATGAACGCTTGCATGCCGTCGAGCTGTCCGAGGATCAGCCGCAGGAAGTCGGGGAGGGAGAGACCGAGCGTGACCGTCGGCGACTCGGCCTTCGCGTGCTCGACCGTGCACGTGTCGCCGCAACGGACCGTGTACGTCTCGACGCCCTCGGGCGTCGCGACGTCCCACTGGAACACCGCCTCCCGTGTGGCCTTGGCCGGGTTGTACGCGGCCGCCATGCCCTCGAACGCCTGGTCGAGCGAGGCCTTGTAGCCGCCGGGCTGAGCCGCGAGCACCTCGAGGAGGTCGTCATCGCCCAGCGACTGGACCACCTCGGCCAGCTGCTGGACCTGGTCCGGATCGAGTCGCGCGTCCGACATACAGCCTGCTTCTCAGCCGCCCGAGACGTCCTGCGGGCGGGCCTTGCCGGCGCCGATCCACGGCATCATCGCCCGGAGGCGCTCGCCGACCTCCTCGATCGGGTGCTCGGCCGACTTCCGGCGCAGCGCGTTGAACACGGGCCGGCCGGCCTGGTTCTCGAGGATCCACTCCTGGGCGAAGCGGCCGGACTGGATGTCGTCGAGGATGCGGCGCATCTCGGCGCGGGTCTCGTCGGTGATGATGCGGGGACCGCGGGTCATGTCGCCGTACTCGGCGGTGTCGGAGATCGAGTAGCGCATGTTGGTGATGCCGCCCTCGTAGATGAGGTCGACGATCAGCTTCACCTCGTGCAGCGTCTCGAAGTACGCCGACTCGGGCTGGTAGCCGGCGGCGACGAGCGTCTCGTAGCTCGACCTGATGAGCTCGGTCAGCCCGCCGCAGAGCACGACCTGCTCGCCGAACAGGTCGGTCTCGGTCTCCTCCTCGAACGTCGTGTCGAGCACGCCGGCGCGGGTCGCGCCGATGGCCCGCGCGTACGCGAGCGCGGTCTGCTTGGCCTTGCCCGTCTCGTCTGCCTGCACGGCGACGAGCGACGGGACACCGCCACCCTCCTCGAACGTGCGCCGCAGGAGATGGCCCGGCCCCTTCGGGGCGATCATCCATACGTCGATGCCCTTGGGCGGCCGGATCTGCCCGAAGTGGATGTTGAACCCGTGCGCGAACGCGAGCGAGTCGCGGTCGTCGAGGTTGGGCTCGATGTCGCGCTTGTAGACGGCGGCCTGCTCCGTGTCGGGGAGCAGCACCATGATCACGTCGGCTTCCTTGACCGCCTCGGCGATGGGCAAAACCTTGAGCCCCGCCTCCTCGGCCTTCGCCCAGCTCGACGACCCATCGCGCAGGCCGACGCGCACGTCGACGCCCGAGTCCTGCAGGTTCAGCGCGTGCGCATGCCCCTGCGACCCGTAGCCGAGCACCGCCACCTTGCGCCCCTCGAGCAGCGCGGGATCGGCGTCGTCGTCGTAATAGATGGTGGCCGGCATCGGCTTGTCCCTCCCCTTACTTGGGATTTTGGCGTCGCACAGCCCGGATTATTGGGGTCCTGCGACGCCAAAACCAGTCCTACGCGCCCCGGTCCTTGACCGCCCGTAGCTTGGTGGGCTGGCGGGCGAGCTTGGACAGGGCGATGCGGCCCGTGCGCTGTGACTCGATGATCCCGAACGGCGCCAGCAGGTCGCTGATGGCGTCGAGCTTGTCGGGGGTGCCCGACACCATGAGCGTCATGGCGTCGTAACCGACGTCGACGATCTTCGCCTCGAAGATGGCAGCCAACTCGGTTACCTGCGAGCGCGCCTCTGCGCCCGCCTTCACGGTTGCCAGCATCAGCTCGCGCTCGACGGCGTCATCCGGTGTGAGCTCGGTGATCTTGATCACCGGAATCACCTTGTTGAGTTGCTTGGTGACCTGCTCCAGCGGCGCCGACTCGGCGTCGACGACGATCGTCATGCGGCTCAGCCGCTCGTCCTCGGTCGGGCTGACCGCGAGCGAGAAGATGTTGTAGCCGCGCCGCGAGAACAGCCCCGCGACTCGCGACAGCACACCGAACTTGTTCTCGACGAGCACCGACAGGATGTGGTGCTGCCCGCCGTTCGCCATGACTATCTCCCCACTGCTTTGTCGTGCGCGGGATCGAGGATGATGTCGTCGTTCGAGCCGCCCGCCGGCACCATCGGGTACACCTTCTCCCTGTAATCGACCTGGAAGTCGACCACGACGGGCCGGTCGTCGATCTCGTTCGCCTTCTCGATGGTGGGCACGACGTCTTCGGGCGTCTCGACCTTGAAGCCCACGCACCCCATGGCCTCGGCCCACTTGGCGTAGTCAGGCAGGTCCGGCGACAGGTACACCTCGCTGTAGCGCTCCTCGTAGAACAGCTCCTGCCACTGGCGCACCATGCCCAGGTAGGCGTTGTTGAGGATCGCGACCTTCACCGGAATGCGCTCGGCCGACGCGGTCACGAGCTCCTGCGCCGTCATCTGGAAGCAGCCGTCGCCGTCGACGGCCCACACCATGCGGTCGGGCTTGCCGACCTTCGCCCCGATCGACGCCGGCACGGCGAATCCCATCGTGCCGAGGCCTCCGGAGTTGATCCACGTGTTCGGGTGGTTGAACTTCCACCGCTGGCTCGCCCACATCTGGTGCTGACCGACGCCGGCCACGACGATCGTGTCGTCGGGGCAGTTGTCGCGCAGCATGTCGATGCAGTACTGCGGCTTCAGCGGGCCTCCTTCCGGCTGCTCATAGTGCAGCGGGTAGCGCTCCTGCCATTCGCGCAGCTGCGTCCACCACGGCGTGAGGTCGGGCCACTCGCGCTTCTGCTGGTCGGCGCGCACAGCCTTGATGAGCTCCTCGATGACGAGCCGGCAGTCGCCCACGATCGGCACGTCGGGCCGGCGGACCTTGCCCAGCTCGGCGGGGTCGATGTCGACATGGATCACCTTCGCGCCCGGCGCGAACGCGCCGACCTTGCCCGTCACGCGGTCGTCGAAACGCGAGCCCAACGCGATCAGCAGGTCGCACTTCTGCATCGAGGTCACGGCCGTGTAGTTGCCGTGCATGCCCGGCATGCCGAGGCACTGCGGGTGGTCGTCCGGGAACGAGCCCCGAGCCATGAGCGTCGTGACGACAGGCGCGCCCGTGGCCTCGGCCAGCTCCTTGAGCGCGTCGGAGCCGCGGGCCTTGAGGATCCCGCCGCCGGCGTAGATGACGGGCCGGCGGGCCTCGCCCCACATCCGGGCCGCGTCCTTGATCTGCTTCGGGTGGCCCTTGACGTTGGGCTTGTAGCCCGGCAGGTCGACCGAGTCCGGCCAGTACCAATCCATCATCTGGTTCGAGACGTCCTTGGGCACGTCGACGAGCACCGGCCCGGGCCGGCCGGTCGTCGCCACGTGGAACGCCTCGCGGACGAAGCGCGGGATGTCCTGGGGGTCGGTGACGAGCCAGTTGTGCTTCGTGACCGGCATGGTGATGCCGACGGTGTCGCACTCCTGGAAGGCGTCGCTGCCGATCACCGCGTATGGCACCTGCCCGGTGATGACCACGATCGGCACGGAGTCCATGTACGCGTCGCAGAGGGCGGTGACGATGTTCGTGGCCGCCGGGCCGCTGGTGACCATGGCCACGCCGGGACGGCCGGTCGCGTGGGCGAACCCCTCGGCCATGTGGCCGGCGCCCTGCTCGTGACGGACGAGGATGTGGCGGATCGACGACTCGATCAGCGGGTCGTACACGGGCAGGATCGCCCCGCCCGGCAGGCCGAACATGACCTCGGTGCCCTCCATCTCGAGGCTCTTGATGAGGGCCTGGGCTCCGGTCAGCTTCATCGTGGTTCCTTCGTCAGTGTCCGATCTCGGGATATGAAAAGCCCCCCGCTTGGGCGAGGGGCGAAGGCGCGCAGGGCGGTGGGGCGGCTGCGCGCTAGGTAACGACTACGAGGATGCTCAAGCGATCCATGGGACGACCAGTGTGGCCCAACGGCGGCGCGAAGTGCAACTTCGATCCTTACGCGGGCTTCGTGCCCACGGCCAGTCGCGCCGTCGAGACACTCCGGATGCCATCGGTGAAGCGACGCTCGAGGCACCGACCGCATCTCTCTCGAGCCGCTGCCAAGTGTCGTCGTCGCTGATCCACCGCAGGTAACGCCCGCGGCCGCCCCACACCTGCCAGCCGTAGAAGTCGCCGGGAGACAACCCCAAGCTTGCTGGTACGCACGCGAGCTCGGTCGTCGCACCATAGCTGCGCGCAAGCTCGGCGTTCGACGGGTCGACAAGGACACGACCGTCGAGCAGCACGACGACCGGCTCCGTCGATCCCTCACGTTCAGATCGTCGCAGCACATCATCGCCCTCGGGCGAACCGCTCGCGTGAAAGACGTGTGGCACGCCATTCCGGGCAAGAAGGTTCCGGATCTCGTGGGCGCGCGGCGACCACGCGTCGGCCACGACGGTGATCTCTTGCGGGGCCGAGACATCGGCACGCGCCCATTCGTGGAGGAACTCGCTCAATGTCCGGTGGAAGAGCTCGTCGGGGGACTTCCACGGCTTCAGCGCGTAGTAGTCGGCGCGACCCAGTGTCATCGCCTCGCGCATCGCATCCGCAGTGGGCTCGTCGCCCCAGTCACCCCACCCGATGAGCAGCACACGCTTGGCCTCCGGATGCAATTCAGAGACCTTCCCGAGTAGCTCGGCGCCCGTGAGCTCGGGCATCCACTGGTCGGCGAGCACGAGCGCGACCCGATCGCCGGCCTCGCGCATCGCCTCTAGCTGCGCCTTCGCCTCGCGCGCTGACGTGCTGAAGACAACCTGATAGTCGCGGTCGTAGCGCCGCTCGAGCTCCGCGCTGATGTGCCCGATCGACGAGGGGTCGTCGTCAACTGCGAGGATGACCGGGCGCGAGTACCGGTTCACTCCCGTTCCGATTCGGCGTAGGCGAACAGATGCCAGTCGCCGGGGAGTCCCTTGAGCGTGTGGATCCCGCGATCCTCGAACCCGAGACGCGAGGTCTGCGCGAGAGCGCGGGTCGTCTCGGACACCAGGATCTCGTCCTCATCAGCCTGCGTCATGATCCGCGCCGCCTCGTGGACGGCCACACCGCGAAGATCGGAGCCCACGATCTCCACCTCGCCGACGTGCACGGCGGCGCGGACGTGGAGGTCCTCACGATTCGCCGCCCCTCGGATGGCAGCGGCCGCCTGAAGGGCCTGTGCTGGTCCCTCGAACGTGGCGAGGAGCCCGTCGCCGGTGGTCTTGACTTCTCGCCCGTTGAACCGCTCGAGCTGCGTGCGCGCCGACTCGAAATGCTCCGAGAGCAGCGTGCGCCAGGCGCCGTCTCCGAGCCGGTTCGCAATGGCGGTCGAGTCCACCAGGTCGGTGAACATCAGCGTGGCCAGGGCGCGTCCGTGTGCACCGGCGCGAGAACCCCAGAAGGCACGGCTGCCCGCCCACTCGATGGTTTCGACCGCTTCATGTCCGATGACGTAGCCGTCGTGCCCAGGCGGGATGTCAAAGACGTCGTCGGGACCGAGCTCGAACGTCGTGCCGTCCCGTAACCGGATTCCGAGCCGGCCCGACAGCATGACGCCGACGTGACGCGCCTGGCACCAGTCGCCGCCGACGTGCGGACGAACATGCGTCGACCATCGCCAGCCCGGCTCCAGCTTCTGCCGCCCGATCGTGAGGTCCCCCAGCTCGACCTGGCGCTCGGTGACACCGTCGAGCTCCATGGTCTCGTCCGGGTCACGAAAACTCTTGAAATAGGGAGACGTCACCCGCTCAACCTACCGACGGAGACGCCACGCCTGCCTCCTCGTATCAGTGCCCGCCCCGGCGCACCCGTGGCGAGAGGCTACGCGCTGACCTCGGTGTTCGCGCTTTCGCAGCGCGGGCCGCGATCAAACGGCAGGAACGATTCGGCGCTCAGCGCGGCAACCGCAACCGGCGGGAGGTCGCGTAACGACCGGTACACGAGGTATCTCGGCACCCAGCGCGGGTTGAACTTGGCGTTGAACGTGAGCAGCGACTGGATTTGGAAGTATGGGTTCAACCGCTTGATCAACCACGCTTGCGCCGACTCCAACGGCCCGAGATCGGCGTCTTCCTCGATCAATCCTCTGAAGGCAGCGAAGTTGAGCGAGACCTCGCGGATACCGTGCTCGCCGGCCCACATGACCGTCTCGACGATGAGCCGCTCGTTCACCCCGTTCGGCCCGACCGCGTCACGGCGCATCGCGTCGAGCGACAGGCCGCTTCCCGCCTTGCAGGCCACGTAGCGCTGAAAGGCGATGGGTGTCCCCTCGGCATCGCGACAGACGGCGATGAGGCTGTCGGCGTCGCGGCCCGTGAGCAGGCCGTCGAGCGCCATCGAGAAACCGCGCTCGGGCGCGCCGGCGAGGTGCCGGTCGGAGATGCCGATCAAAGCGCGGCGGAGAGTGGGTTCGAGCCCGCCTTCGCGGTGGATCTCGCCCGTGAGCCCGAAGTTCTTGGTGCGGTTGAACGCCTGCCTGACCGGACGCATGCGCCGGCCGTCGAGCGTGAACTGGTCGACGTCAATGATGGCCTCGTCACCGAGGTAGCGGGCGCGTAGTCCGGTCGACTCGTAGAGCGTGAGGCGATCAGCACGCGCGCCGATCACGGCCGGCCGCCACCCGCACTCCGCACACCGCTCCAGGAACCGGCCGAGCGCGTCGGCAAAGCCGGCGGGATCACCCACGGGGTCGCCGGACGCGAGCCCGGAGCCGTTGACGTACCGGTACGCGATCGCAGCGCGCCGGTCAGTCGAGAAGATGTACCGCTTGTCGTGCCGAAGCGCGAACGGGTCGAGTGTGTCGCCGTCCTCGCGCTGCACGAGTCGGCGCACCCACTCGCGTTCGATCGCAGGCGCCAGCGCCCGCTCGGCGACGGGTGCAAGCACGGCCGCGGCGATCACGATGACGGCGCAGAAGCCGAGCACCGTGATCGAGGCCGGGAACCAGCGCCCGAAGCCACCGCTCACGTGGAGAGGGCCGGTCAGCCCGATGAGCCGCGCCGCCGTCTCGTGAGCAGCCCTGAGGAAGCTGAACTCTGGCCTCACGCGGTTGTGGCGGATGGCGAAACCTGCGATCCCGTACGTGAAGGCGACGGGGACGACGGTGACCGTTACCCAGGCGGCCGTTCGCCAGCGTGCGGGTGGCGTGGGCGCCGTGAACAGCGAGCTCGACCGCAGGAGCAGCCCGGCGACTCCGAGGGCGATCACGGCCTCCTCGAAGTCCAGTCCCTTGACCACGTGGGTGAACGCGGAAACCGCCAGCAGCGCGAGCGCGGCCCGGTACGCCAGACGGCGGTGCCGGGCGATTCCCCGGCCCAGGAACAACAGCGCGACGCCGAGCAACGCCGTCGCGCCTCGGGCGAGGTGTGCGACCTCGGGCGTGAACGCCTCGGCGACAACCTCGAACCTCCCCCGGTACTGAGGAGTGAGCGCCGACACGATGTTGACGACCCCGGTGCCGGTGACGGCGAATGCGAGGAGCCGCAACCGGCGACGGAAGGGGGTGGGGCACCGAGTGACCGGCGTTTCCGTCGCGGGTTGCGTCAGGTGCAAGGTCGTTTCCCGTCCCGTGCCCGCCCGTTGTCGTGTGCTGCCGCGCAGCATGGAATCACGGCCATGAGAAGACCGTGAACGCGCTGGTCAGCGCCCTCCGAGCGGGAGCCGCAGCTGTACCTCGGCGCCCCCGTCGGGGCGGTTCTCGATCGCGATGCCTCCACCGTGCGCGGCCGCGATGGCGTCAACGATGGCGAGGCCCAGTCCCGCTCCGCTCGCGATGTGTGACCCCCGCACGAATCTCCCCGCGGCCTGTTCGAGCAGCTCGGGCGGGAAGCCCGGGCCATCGTCGCGCACTGCAACCACCGCGTGATCGCCGTCGCTCGAGACGGCGACATCCACCCGCTGGTTCGCGTGGTGCGCGGCGTTCTCCACCAGGTTGAGAACGGCCCGCTCGATCGCTTCCTCGTCGCCGCGGACCTCCGCCGAACCCGTCACCTCCACCGACACAGAGTCGGTGTCGCGCGCCCGGGCCACGGTGTCCGCCGCGCGCTGCGACAGCGCGCCCAGCTCGACCATGTTGGGCGGTGGCGGGCCGGCCGAGCGGGTGCGGGCAAGAACGAGCAGATTGACCGCGAGGCGGTCGAGCCGGTCGACCTCCTCGAGGGCAGAATCGAGCGCACGTGCGGCGTCGCTGTCGTCGTCGGCCTGCATGCGGGCAAGCTCGAGCTCGCTGCGGGTGATCGAGATCGGCGTGCGCAGCTCGTGACTGGCGTCGTCGAGGAAGGCGCGTTCGTGCTCGAGCGCGGCTTCGATGCGAGCAAGCAGGTCGTTGAGATGGCGCGCGAGGTCGGCGAGCTCCTCACCGCTCGGGGGCACTGACAGCCGCCGGCCCCGGCCGCGCGCAGCGACAGCTGAGATCTCGTCGGCCTCCTCGACGAGGCCGCGCACCGGTGTGAGTGCCGCCCCGGCGAGGAACCACCCGCCCACGGAGACGACCGCGGCCAGCAGCGGGAGCCCGATGACCAACACGAGCTCGAGCCGGTGCTGCGCTTCGATCGCCTCCTGGAGCGACGTACCAACCACGACTACGAGGCCGAGCCCGCGTTGTCCCGCCGGGCCGGCGAGCAGACGCGACCGCGGGGCGCCGGGCAAGGCCGTTCGCTCGATGGTGATCCGCGTTCTGCGCGCCTCGGTCAGCTCGCGCTTGGTCAGTACGCGCCGCTCGAGCAGCGCGCGCGGTGCCGCGTTCACGACCTCGCCGTCGGCGCCGACGATCTGCGCGAACGCCTCCGCGTCGGGAAGTGAGGGCTCGACCGCGAGGTCGCCACTCGTCGCGAGTTGGCCTTCGAGCTTCTCGAAGCGCGTGACGAGGCCGGTGTCGAGGGCGTCGCGGAGCGCGCGGCGGTACTCGAAGTCGACCAGCAATCCCACGAGCAGGCAGAGGACCGCGATGGCGAGTGCGAAGACGAGCGTGAGCCGGCCCTGCAGCGTTCGCGGTCGTAGTCTCATGGGAACGGGGCGGTCACGCGTCAGTCCGGAGCCGGTAGCCGACTCCTCGGACGGTTTCGAGCGTGGTGCGGTCGAACGGCCGGTCGATTTTCTCTCGCAGGTACCGCACGTAGACGTCGACGACGTTGGAGGTGCCGTCGTAGGCGAAGTCCCAGACGTGCTCGAGGATCTTGCTGCGGCTCAGAACCTCGTCGGGATGACGCATGAACAGGTCGAGCAGCGCGAACTCCTTGGGGCTCAGGTCGACCGCCCGTCCTGCTCGCGTCACCCTATGGGTGGCAGGGTCGAGGCCGAGATCGCCAACCTCGAGGACCGGCGGACGCTCCGGTGCTGCTCTCCGCGTGAGCGCCCGCAGTCGGGCGTAGAGCTCTTCGAACGAGAACGGCTTCGGCAGATAGTCGTCGGCGCCCGCGTCCAGACCGACGACGCGGTCATCGACGCTGTCGCGCGCGGTCAGGAGCAGGATCGGCGCCCAGCGGCCGTCGGCCCGGAGCCGGCGGCACACCTCGAAGCCATCGGGCTCGGGGATCATCACGTCGAGGACGATCGCGTCGTACTCGTTCTCGCTGCCCAGCCACACCGCATCCGTGCCCGTCGTGGCCACGTCAACCGAGTAACCCTCGAGTTCGAGCGCCTTGCGCACGAGCGCGGCCATCTTGGCCTCGTCCTCGACGACCAGGACCCGCACGTCGGCATGGTACGGCGTGACCGTCGAAGACCGACTCATGCCGACCGCCATTCGAGGATGACCCCCACGGCCGCGGCAGCGACGTGCTCGGACTCCGACAGGTGGTGCCCGAGCGAACTGGTTGCGACCAACTGGTATACGAAGAAGCCGAAGACGACAGCGAGGAGCGCGGTGGCCGCGATGGGGCCCCGGTGGCGCCACAGCACCACCCCCATGGCGCCGGCGACTCCGGCCAGGCCGGCCGACACGCCGTAATCGGGTGCGCGCGCCACATCGGTCGCGAACTGCCACCCGAGAGCGGCGCCGGGAAGCACCAACGCGGCGACGGCCAGCGTGGCGACGACGTGCCCACCGAGAAACCGCCCCACCGCCCGCCACGCGCCCCGTAAGACCACATAGGGCACGAGGATCAGGGTCATGGCGATCGTGGTCGGGCCCACGCTGCCCACCTTGGGCGGCAGCAACCCCGACAACACCAACGTCCACACCCGCCCGTGAACGAGCCGGTCAGGCGAGTAGTGAAAGAGCATCGTCGTCGCCGGCCGCGCGTCGGGATGACGTGCGACAACGCCCAAGGCGGTCGGAAGCCCGATCATCGCGACCAAGCCGACCAGGCGTCGCCATGGCACTCGGAGCGATCGCGTGGCGCCGGCCGAGACGTGCGCGTCGCGCAGGGGCGCGACCGTGCTCGTCACGCTGAGGACCTCGGCGGTCGGGTCGTGGTCCCGAAGCCCTGGTGCGCCAACCACGTGATCGCGTCCGGAAGCTCCGACCGCCAGCGTCCCCAGCCGCCATTGCCCGATCGTTCGACGAGCCCAGCGCGTGAAGCCGGTGGCCCGCTCTTGGCGTCTGTCGGGTCCAACGCGACGGCGTCGCGGACGCGCCGATCCTCCCGTGACATGGCGAGCGCGCCGTCCGCGCCGCGCCCGACACCCACGACGGCGATCTTGCGGACGTCGATGCGTCCCGGATACTGGCGCGCCAACGCGGGGAGCAGATCGCGGACGACGGACGCGAGCGTGGGCTGGTGGGGAACGTCGCGCCACCCGGCGCCGGGATCCTCGTAGCCGTCAAACGACGGGAACACCGCCGTCACCGGCGGAAGCGTGCCGCCGCGAATCCGATTGTCGAGGACGTCGGGGATCGAAGCGCCCGCCTGCCAGTCGTCGGGCGTGCCGGGGAGGTCGTGCAGGAAGACGATCACAGGGCGCGCTCCGCGCGATGCCGGCGGGAGGTACACGAGCGCGGTCTCGGGCCGGTGCTCGAGCAGCGCGGCCTCGTACGTGATCCCGGTCAGCGTGCCGCGGGGCTGACCGGGCTGAGCGGCCTGAGAAGGAACGGTCGATCCGGCATCACCGAAGCGCAGCGTCTCGGCCGTGGCATCCACGACCGCCGGCCCGAAAGACGTCAGCGCCGCCGTGACCGCAGCGACCACCCCGAAGAGCGCGAGCGAAGGCCGGGGGCGGCGAACGCGGTCGAGGACATAGCCGGTCGGGGCGGCGACGATGTGTCCCCAGTCGGCCATCTGATGATGGAGCGGCAACGCGAGCACGGCGACGGCGAAGACGAGAAAACGGAGCCGGCGACTGTCAGCGCGCGACGCCAGCGCGCCGAGCGCGGCGGCGATGGCCATCGAGCCGCCGTAGTCCATGTTCTGCGCGGCGCGCACCAGGATGGGTTGCCCGCTCCAACCCAGGGCGCCGGCGCCGACGGCGACAACCACGCTTCCCGTGACATGTCCGCTCACGGCCACCCAGAACGCGCGCACGTGCCCGGCTCGACGCTCGTACAACGAGATGGCAAGGAATAGGCACACGGGCATCGAGGCGGCCATGAACCAGTCGCGGGTGAGCACGAACGAGGTGCCGAGCGTCCACCATCGCCCGGCGTGCAGAGCGGGCCACCCGAAGGAGCCGCGCCCGGCGAGCGCCGGCGCGAGCTCGTGCGCGAACACGCCGGTCGCGATCGCGGTCGCGAGCACTGAGCTTGCGAGCGCGATTGCAACCCACGGGAAGTCGGCTTCGCGGTCTCGGCCGAGTGAGGCGCGTAGCGGCGCGCGGATCCATACGTTGAGATGCCGCGACGCCAGTGCGCGCACGACGCGATTCCGCCATACCGCCCGTGAGAGGTCGATGAGCGCCCTCGCGCGCCGCGTGCGTGCTCAGCGCTGGTGCGTCGGGCAGGAGAACGTCGTGCGGCCGGCCACGGTGCGGCGCTCGAACGGCGTGCCGTCCTTGGGGCACACCCCGCCGGGAAAGCGCTGCGGCATGTGGTCGCCGGTGTGCGCGCCGCCGCGCGCAAGCGTCAGCAGCACCGTATGGTTGATCGCCCGGTGCAGGCGGCGGCGCTCGTTGCGGTCGAGCTCCCGCGCCGGGCGCGCCGGATCGATGCCTGCCCGCCAGAGGACCTCGTCGGCGAGCAGGTTGCCGAGCCCGGCGATTCGGGACTGGTCCATGAGCACGGCCTTCACCGGGGCGCGGCTGCGCGTGAGCACGTGGTCGAGCTCGGCCTGGGTGATCTCGAACATGTCGGGCCCGAACCGATCCTCGTCGGGGTCGAGCTCGACACCGCCCAGCCGGCGGGGGTCGCGCAGGGCCAGCCAGCCCCCGTCGGCGAAGCGGATGGCGAATCGGTGCCACACCGGGTTCTCGAGGTTGCTGCCGTAGACGAGCGGGTCGCCCGCCGCCTGATCGTCGATCAGCACGCGGCCGCTCATGCCCAGGTGCAGGCCGAGCGTCGGGCCATCGCGGTCGGTCTCGAGCAGCAGCTGCTTGCCGCGGCGGCGTGCCGCCGTGAACCGGTGCCCGGGGAGAGCGGTGCCGAGGGCGGCGGCGGTGACGCCGCGCTTCAGGTACCACGCGTCGGGGGTTTCGACACCGGCGACCTTCCTGTTGAGCGCGCGCTGCTCGATCAACCGGCGCGCCTGCTCGACCTCGATCCCTTCGGGCAAGCGCGCTAGACGTTCGTGATCGCGCCGCGCTCGGCGCCCTGGGCGAGGCGGGCGTACTTGGCGAGGACGCCGCTCGTGTA
>WNGE01007752.1_pt1 | contig 22562 bp, 21 predicted proteins | sample 5400651 | NCBI WGS metagenome assembly WNGE01 (sample SAMN13153370, study PRJNA577476) | soil metagenome | isolation source: 60 cm soil or saprolite under grassland replicate 2 | place: USA:California | collected 2016-06-15
AGCGCCCGCTGAGCGACGACGGCGCCGACGGCGCCCAGATCTCCTTCAGCCCGGACGGCCGCACGCTCGTCGTCACCGAGCGCGGCACCAACAGCATCAGCGCCTACGCGGTCGACGAGCGGGGCTACGCGGAGGGACCGTCGACGATCCCGTCCGCCGGCCAGACGCCGTATGGCTTCGGCTTCACCGACGGCGGCGCACTGATCGTCACCGAGGCGTTCGGCGGCGATCACGGCAAGGCCGCAGCTTCGTCGTACGCAATCGCGGCGCCGGGTGAGCTGAAGCCGATCAGCGGCTCCGTCGGCGACGGGCGCAGCGAGGTCTGCTGGGCCGCCGTGACCAACGACGGGCGCTTCGTCTTCGTCACGAACTTCGGCGACTGCACGATCTCTAGCTACAGCATTGGCGAAGACGGCGGCATCGAGCTCGCCGAGCCGGTGGCGGCGTCGACGCGCCTCGGCAAGGCGGGAATCCGCGACGAGGCGATCAGCTCCGACGGTCGCTTCCTCTACGCACTCGATGCCGACGCGCAGCAGGTACACGGCTGGAGCGTCGGCGTGGACGGCCGTCTCGCAGAGATCGGCGCTTTCGAGGGCGTTCCGGCAACGGTTGCGGGGCTCGCCGCAAGCTGAGAGAGTCGCGGTATGCCACTGATCTCACGCGGCTTCCGCGGGCGTCAAAGCGAGGGCCCATCGGACCGGATACCTCCGGGGCAGCACCTGGTGGACGACTTCCCGGTGCTGTCCGCAGGCCCGACGCCGCACACGCCGCTGGAGGAATGGACCTTCACGATCGAGGGCGGTGCCGAGCCGGCGAACTGGACGTGGGAAGAGTTCCGGGCGCTGCCGAGCGAGGAGGTGACGACCGACATCCACTGCGTCACCAAGTGGTCGAAACTCGACACCGTCTGGCGGGGCGTCTCGCTCGACACGCTGCTCGGCCTGGTCGAGCATGACGCCGGCTACCTGCTCGCTTTTTGCGACGGCGGCTACACGACGAACCTGCCGCTCGAGCACGTCACGGACGGCAAGGCCTGGATCGCCTACGACTACGGCGGGGAACCGCTCGAGCCCGAGCACGGCGGCCCGGCGAGGATGCTGGTGCCACACCTCTACTTCTGGAAGAGCGCGAAGTGGATTCGCGGCTTCCGGCTGCAGGACGAGGACGAGCCCGGGTTCTGGGAATCCAACGGCTACCACATCCTCGGCGACCCGTGGCTGGAACAGCGGTACTGGGGCGACTAACTGAGGCGTCGCTTGCGATGCCGTCATCAGGCTGTGCGGGCTATGCCCGTGCAGCCGTCTGCGTCGATGACGGGAACGCGTGAAGTTGTCGCGGCTCCTCTGGCTCGTCACCGAGGTGACGGGAGCGGTCCAGGAGACGCCACGGGTTCGCACGCTGCTGCTCGACGCGGAGGGTTGGCCCGGGCACCGGCCCGGCCAGCACGTCGACGTCAGGCTGACCGCCGAGGACGGCTACCAGGCGGAGCGCAGCTACTCGATCGCGTCGGCACCCGGCGAGCCGCTGGCGATCACCGTGGAGCGGCTCGAGAACGGTGAGGTGTCCCCCTACCTCGTCGAGGAGGCGCGCGAGGGCGACGGCTTCGAGGTGCGCGGGCCGATCGGCGGTTACTTCGTCTGGGAGGACGACGGGCGGCCGATCTTCCTCGTCGGCGGCGGCTCAGGCGTCGTGCCGCTGATGGCAATGATCCGCTCGTCCTCCGGGACGACGCCGATCCGCTTGCTCTACTCGTCGAGGGCGCTCGAGGACGTGATCTACCGGCAGGAGCTCGAGGATCGTGCCGGCCACGGACTCGAGGTCTTCCACACTCTGACCCGCGAGCAGCCGCCGGGCTGGACGGGTTACAGCCGCCGCATCGACAGCGATCTGCTGCGAGAGGTCGCGTGGCAGGCGGCCGAGCAGCCGCACGTCTTCATCTGCGGCTCGACGCGATTCGTCGACGCGGCGGCCGACGGTCTCGTAGGGCTCGGGTACCCGCCGCTCTCGATCAGAACCGAACGTTTCGGAGCGACCGGTGGCTGACGAACGGCGCCTCGACGGCAACGCGATCGGAGGCATGATGCTCGAGCTCTTTGGCGTCGAGATGACGAACGCGACGGAGGTCTGCCGGAACTGCGGCACCGCCGACATCGTCGCCCGGCTCGAGGTGTACATGGATGCACCGGGTACCGTGGTCCGCTGCGCGCACTGCAAGGCGGTGCTGATGCGAGTCGTTCGTTCACCCGACCGAACATGGGTCGACTTCAGCGGCCTCGGCTCGATCGAGCTTCCGCGTTAGTGGTCTCGGAGCCGCGCTGGACCAAGCCCGAGTGGCTCGCCGGCGCCGAGGCCTGGATCCGCGAACGCGCCGATGTGGCCGGCGAGCTCGACCAGTTTCACGTCAGGTGGTGGTCGACGGTGATCCGCGTCCCGACCCCAAGCGAAGACCTGTACTTCAAGGCGGTCGCGAAAGGCTTCACGTTCGAGCCGCCCCTGACCGCCAAGCTCTTCGAGCTGAAACCGGATCGCGTCACCGCGGTCGTCGACGTCGACGTCGAACGCGGGTGGATGCTGATGCGAGACGCCGGCCGCCGCTTCCGCGAGATCGTCACCAGCCCAGCCGATCTGCGGCACTGGGAGCTGGCGCTGCCTCGCTACGCGGAGCTGCAGCTCGCAGCTGCGCCGCTCGCCGACGAGTTGCTCGCCCTGGGGGTTCCCGACGCTCGCTTGTCTGTGCTGCCCGGCCAGTTGCGTGAGGTGCTGGCGCAGCCGGTGCGCGGGCTGACGCCGGCGCAACAGGAGCGCGTACTCGAGGCGCTGCCGGAGTTCGAGGCGATGTGCCGCGAGCTAGCGGCCTACGGGATTCCAGAGACGATCCAGCACGACGACCTCCACGACGGGCAGGTCTTCCTCCGGGACGGCCGCTATCTCTTCTTCGACTGGGGCGACAGCTGCATCTCGCACCCCTTCCACTCTCTCACGGTGACCTTGAGGGCGAACGCGGCGAGGCTCGGGCTCGAACCCGGTGGCCCGGAGCTGCAGCACCTGCGAGACGCGTACCTCGAGCCGTTCGGGGATTTGCAAGAGGCCGCGAACCTCGCCTACTGGACCGGAACCGTCGCCCGCGCGCTCGCGTGGGACCGCTTCGTCCGCGGCGGCTTCGGCTACACCGAGCCGGATGACGACCTCGCGACGGCGTACGGCCTGAAGCTCTTCGTCGAGAACGGCCCGATCGGCTCCTGGAGGGAACCCTGAGGGCGGGGTCTGCAACGCCTCGCAGGGTTTCCGCCGTCCCGCGGACGCGTTAACGTCATTCCGAACCTGCGCGGGCGGATCCCCGCGTGTTTATCGCATGACCACCGGCCGCTCCATACCGCATCGCACGTGCTTCTGATCGCGCTCGCGACACTCGCCTCTCTGGCGACGATTGCGGTGTTGTTTTCAGTCCTCCGCGCGGTTCGGGCCCACGAGCCGCCCGCCCCGGTAACGCACGTGCGCCACGAGCGGCGGCGGGCCCACCCGGCAGCGCGAGACGCGCGCGAGGCAATCGCGCTTGTCGGCGACGCGCTCGCGGCGACGCATAACCCACGCGCACTCGTGCCGCTGATCCTCGAGGTCGTCACCGAGGCGACCGGGGCACGCGGCGCGCAGATGCTGCACGGAGGGGTCGAGCTCGGCTGGTTCGGAGAGGCGGGCGGCCGGACTCGCCCTCTGACACTCGACCTCGCGAGCGAAAACTCGGACTCCGACACGAAGCTTCTCCTCTATCCCCCCGCCCGGGGCTTCGACGTCGAGACCCAGAAGCTGGCTGAATGGGTCGCTGCACAGGCCGGGATCGCACTCGAGAACGCGCGGCTCCACGAAGAGGTGCGCCGCCAGGCGACGACCGACGAGCTGACGAACCTCGTCAATAGGCGCCGCTTCATCGAGGCGCTCGAGACCGAGCTCGAACGGGCGAGGATGTTCGACTCGCCGCTCTCCGTCGTCCTCGCCGACCTCGATGACTTCAAGCGGATCAATGACGATTACGGCCACCACGGCGGCGACCGTGTGCTGAAGTCCTTCGGGCAACTCCTTCGCGCGCAGGTGCGCGACTTCGACGTCGCGGCCAGGCTCGGAGGCGAGGAGTTCGCGATCCTGCTGCCACAGACGACGGCCGAGGCTGCGGCGGTCGTCGCAGCCCGGACCCGCGACACCTTGGCCGCGTCACCAATGGCGGTCTCGGACGATGCAACCGTTCGGCTGAGCGCCAGCTTCGGCATCGCCGAGTCGAGCCCGGCGCTGACAACTGACGAGCTCCTCCGCCGCGCCGACGACGCGCTGTATGCGGCTAAACGGGCCGGCAAGAACCGCTATGTCGTCGACGAAACCGCAGGTGTCTCATGAAAGTCCGTCTGGCAGCCGAGGAATACTCCAGACATGCGTCGCTATGCGCTCGCACTCCAACTCGTTGTGCTGATCTGCTGCGCCGTTGCCTCCGGGTACCTCTGGCGAGCTGCGTTGGGAACCGGCCGCGCTATTCGGTACGTCTCCGCGGGCACGCCGTACAGCCCGGCTTGGCCGGCCCCGGAAGCTCCGGGCCGTGTAACGGTCACCCACGTGCCGACACACGAGCCTGCGACAAGCCCCGGTCGCGCGGCTCGAACCGGGACTGGCGCTCGCTCGGCGGTCGCGACCGCAAGGCCGAGCTCGAAAACCTCCCACCCTGCGACTTCGTCGCCGGCGGTTGCCAAGGTCGGCGATCAGAGCCCGCCGCCGCAGAGCCCTCCCACTTCCCCGCCACCGCAGAGCCCCCCGGCATCTCCGCCGCCCCCCAGTCCTCCACCGCCCCCTGCACCGCCCCCCAATCCTCCGCCGCCCCCTGCACCACCCCCCAGTCCTCCTCCGCCGGCCTCGCCGCCGACGCGTGCTGCGTTGGTCGTCACGGCGCCGGCTAAGAAGGGGGAGCGTCCCGGATGGGGAAAAGGCGACCGCAACCACGATCACACTGGTCCTCCCGCGACGCCTCCGACACCTCCGACGCCTCCGACGCCTCCAACGCCTCCGACGCAACCCCAGCCTCCACAGCCGCAGACACCCGCCGATCAGCCGACGAACCACGGCCACCGGAAGAAATAGCCGCGGTTAACCGGATCGGCGTCTGCCCCGTCTGCGGGACCGAGTTTGACCCGTCGTCCTACCAGGTTCTCGTCTCAGCGCTCGGGCGCGCGCCATTCGACCGGATCGAATGTGCCGACGTGGCCCTGGCAGATCGCCGCCGCGCGCAGTCGGAGCTCGCTGAACAGCGCCAACGGCGGCGCCGCCGGCGCTAAGCAGTTATTCCGCCGGCGCTAAGCAGTTATCTCGCGGCGTCGCTTGCGATGCCGCTTAAGAGGGTGGCCGGGCTTCGCCCGGGCGCCCGTCTAATCCCGTGTGGGGATGGTCGGTGCGGTCTGTTCGCCGAGGCGGATCTCAGAGACTTGCGGAATGATCCGGTCGCCGTAGGCGGCGAGCGTCTCTTCCTGGCCGTGCGTCATCAGGTAAATGTTGAACTGGTCGACGCCGACTGACTCGAGCTCTCGTAGCTTCTCCGTCGCCTGCTCCTCGTTGCCGAGGACGCAGAAGCGGTCGCAGATCTCGTCCGTGACGAACTCCCCGTGCTTGGCGCCGACGCGGCTGTGTTCCTTGTAGTCGTAGAACTTGCGCGCCTTGACGAAATCGGTCAGCGCTGCCGGGATCTCGTCGGAGTCGGCCCCGTAACGCTCGATCAGGTCCATGACGTGGTTCGAGACCATCGCCGGGAACCACCGGACCTGCTCGCGTGCGTCGGCGAGATCGTCCGAGATGTGGCTCGGCGCGCAGACGATGCACTGGAGCGCGTCCGGGTCGCGGCCGTCCTCCTTCGCCGCCTTGCGCGCGGTCTCCATGATCCACTGGATGATCTGGGGGTCGGCGAGCTGGATGATGACGCCGTCCCCAACGCGCCCCGCGACCCCGAGCGCGCGAGGGCCGTAGCCGGCGACCTGCATCGGAATCTCGGGGAGCTCGTCGCGTACCCACTCGAGCTGGAGCTCCTTTTCGTTCCACTCGACCTTCCGCCCGTTCATCAGGTCCTTGATCATCCGGAGCCGGGCTTCGAACTCGGCGACCCGGACCGGCTTCAGGCCGACGACGCGGCGCGAGGAGTCCCCCCGGCCGATGCCCATCACCATCCGGCCGTTCGAGATGTCCTGCATCGTCGCGTACCAGCTGGCCGTGACGGTCGGGTCGCGGATGCCGGGGTTCGTGACGCAGTGGCCAAGCTTGATCTTCTCCGTCGCCGCGGCGACGAGCGGCAAGGTCGCGTAGGAGTCTTGCCAGAGGATGTGCGAGTCGTACGTCCAGCCGTATTCGAAGCCGTGCTCCTCCGCCTTCTGCATCAGCTCGATCAGCCGCGTGTACGGGGGATCGGGCAGAACAGTGACGCCGAAAGTAAGGGCCATCGTCGTGCGAGCATACGCCTAGGGACAGTCCCCCGGAGGGGGTCTGTCCCTGAAGCGGTTCTAGGGTCGCCGGCGTTTCAGGGACAGTCCCCGTCCGGGGACAGTCCCTGCGAGAATCGGCGGCGTGATCACGCACTTCTTGGCCTTTCTCGGCGTCTCGGCCATCGTGATCGTGACGCCGGGCCAAGACACGGCCCTCACGATCCGGAACACCCTCTTCGGCGGACGCCGGAGCGGCATTCTGACCGCGGCCGGGGTCTCTACCGGCCAGGCGATCTGGGCACTCGCGACGAGCGCGGGAATCGCAGCAGTCCTACGGGCTTCGGCGCCGGCTTTCGAGGCGGTCAAGCTCGCCGGCGCGGCCTACCTGATCTGGCTCGGGCTGCAGACGATCTTCCGGGGGTCCGGCGAAGACCGAGCAGCACCGCCCCGGGCCGGAACCTCGTTCCGCCAGGGCGTCGTCAGCAACCTCGGCAATCCGAAGATGGCGATCTTCTTTACGAGCCTGCTGCCGCAGTTCGCGCCGCACCCCGCCTTCGGAGCGCTCTTTGTCCTCGGCCTCGTCTTCTCCGCGATGACCTTTGCCTGGCTGACCGGCTACGCGTTCGCCGTCGCGAAGGCGGGCGACTTCCTTCGCCGGACCCGGATCCGCCAGGCTCTCGATCGCGTCACCGGCGCGGTGCTGATCGCGCTCGGCCTACGCCTCGCCGCCGAGCATCGCTAGCGTCTTGTCGGCCAGCCGGTCGAGCGCCTGGACCGAGAGCTGGAGGTGCTCCTCTTTCGTGTCCTCGAGCTTCGTGTGCGAAAGGCCGCGCAAGCTCTGAACGAACAGCATCACGGTCGGCACGCCCGCGCGGGCGACCTCAGCCGCGTCGTGGAGCGGGCCGCTCGGCAGTCGATGTGATGAGCCGGCGACTTCCGTGATCGACTCGTCGGCGAGCTCGATCATCCGCTCGTCGAAGAGGATCGGCTCGATGTTCCAGATCCGCTCCCACTCGACCTCGATGTTCTCTTCCTCGGCAAACCGCCTCGAGGCTGCCTCCGCGTTGCTCAACATCTCCGCCAGCTGGACGGCGTCGAGATGCCGCTGGTCGAGCAGGCACTCGGCGGTCTCGACGACCGAGGTGACGATGCCTGGTTTCGTCACCACCCCGCCCATCGTGCAGACGGCGCCTTCGCCGATCCGCTTGGCGATCTCACGGATCTCCAGCTCGAGCCTGGCCGCACCGGCGAGCGCGTCGCGACGCTTGTCCATCGGGGTCGAGCCCGCGTGAGCCGCTTGGCCGCGAAAGGTCACTTGGTGGCGCTCGACGCCGAAGGTCCCCAGCACAACCCCGAGCGGCAGGTCGAGTGCCTCCAGAACCGGGCCTTGCTCGATGTGGAGCTCGAGGTAGGCGGCGGCGTTCTCGAGCTCGCTTCGAGCTTCGAGGGCGGTGTCGAGATCGACATCGAAGCGCGCGATTGCGTCGGGCAGCGATACGCCCTCGGCGTCCTTGCGCTGCCGCAGCTCGTCCTGGTCGGCCATCGAGCCGGCGGCGGCCGACGAGCCGAACAGCGAGCGGCCGAAGCGCGCGCCCTCCTCGTCGGCCCAGTTGACGATCCGGACGGTGACCGGAGGCGACCCCTCCTCGGCGATCCGGCGCAGAACCTCGACGCCGGCCATCACGTTGAGGGCTCCGTCGAGCCAGCCGCCGTTCGGGACGGAGTCGATGTGGCCGCCGATCAGCAGCGCCCGTTCCGAGTCGCCCGGCAGCGTGAACCACTGGTTGCCGGCCGCGTCGACCGTCTCCTCGGCACCGGTACCGTCGAGCTTTCCGCCGAGCCATTCGCGGGCGCGCTGCCACGTATCGGTCCACGCGACCCGCTGGGCGCCGTTTTCGTCGCCGGTCAGCTCCTGAAGCTCTCGCAGCTCTGCGACTGTGCGGCCTGGATCGAGCATCTGCGCGATCGTAAACGGCTCCCGCGAGTGTGGTAAGAGATACGCGATGGCGACGATCGCGGCAGAGCAACCCGCCGGGCATCGTCGTGCCGCGGCCATCAAGAGCGCGGCCGAGCGGGTCGGAATGCTGGTGCTCGTGCTGGCGATCCTCTGGGGGCTCTGGGAGGGATACCGCTGGCTTTGGATTCGCGAGGGCTGGACGTGGCCGTTCGTCGTCGACTCGACGACGATGCCGCACATCTACGACATCCTGCGGCAGCTCTTCCGCAAGCCGACCTCGGGTGCCGGCGGCGACATCCTTCTCGTCCAGCTTCTGCACGCGGCATGGTTCACGGCGAAGGAGGCGCTGGTGGGGTTCGCGCTCGGCGCCTCGTTCGGCTTCCTGCTCGGCGTCGCGCTCTCGCAGTTCCGTCTGCTCCAGCGCGGCCTCCTGCCCTACGTCGTCGCCTCGCAGACCGTGCCGATCCTCGCAGTCGCGCCCATCGTCGTCGTCTACCTCGGCAGCCTCCATGTCGCCGCTTGGTTCTCGGTCGCCGTCATCGCGAGCTATTTGACCTTCTTCCCGGTGACGATCAACACGCTGCGCGGCCTCCAGTCGACCGACCGGCGGGCCCTCGAGCTGATGCGCTCGTACGCTGCCGGCCGGCTGAGCGTGCTCTGGAAGCTGAGGATTCCCGCGGCGCTGCCATACATCTTCTCCGCGCTCAAGGTGTCGGCCACCGCGAGCATTGTCGGCGCGATCATCGGCGAAGCGCCTTCGTCGATCCAGGAAGGCCTCGGCGGCTTCATCGTCAGCTTCAACCAGTACTACTCACTCAATCCCGAGAACCTCTGGGCGACCAACCTGATCGCGGCGCTGCTCGGGATCGCCTTCTTCCTCGTGATCGTGATCGTCGAGGCGATCGTCGTCCGCCGCGCGCCGGAGAACGTCGCATGAGTGTGGTGACGATTGAAGGGCTGACGAAGAGGTTCGGAGGCGGGACGACGGCGCTCGAGGGGATCGAGCTGGCGATCGAGGAACGCGAGTTCGTCTCGCTGATCGGGCCGTCGGGCTGCGGCAAGTCGACGCTCCTGCGGATCATCGGCGACCTGATCCAGCCGACGGCGGGGACCGTCCGAGTGAACGGGAAGCCGGCGGCGCAGGCCCGGGCCGATCGCGACTACGGCATCGTCTTCCAGGACCCCGTCCTCTACGACTGGCGGACGGTCGCCAAGAACATCTCCCTTCCGCTCGAGCTGGCCCGCTGGAATCGTCGCCGGCGCAACGAACGTGTCCAGGAGATGATGCGGCTCGTCGAGCTCACCGGCTTCGAGGGCCATTACCCTTGGCAGCTCTCCGGTGGCATGCAGCAACGCGTCTCGATAGCGCGCGCGCTCTCGTTCGACCCGGCGCTGCTGCTCATGGACGAGCCCTTCGGGGCCCTCGACGAGATGACGCGCGAACGGCTCAACCTCGAGCTGCTTCGGATTTGGGAGGCCAGCGGCTCGACGATGGTCTTCGTGACCCACTCGATCGCCGAAGCTGTCTTCCTCTCCACGCGAGTCGTGGTGATGTCCCCACGCCCGGGCCGGATCTCGAACCTGATCACGGTCGACCTACCGCACCCGCGCACCGCGGCGATCCGTGAGGATCCTCGCTTCTTCGAGCTCGTGACGAGCGTCCGCGAGGCGCTTCATCTCGGCTCCGACCTCGATCGGAAGCTGGAAGCCGAAGCCCCCGCCGCCGTTGAGGCGCAACCGTGACCACCGCCCCGGTAGCCGTCCAGGCGATCCCGCGCGGCACCCTCGCGGGCCGCGTCGGCCGGCGAGCCTTGGACTGGGTGCCGGCCCTGGTCGTGCTCGTGCTCGTCTTCGTGGTCTGGCAGGAATCGATCGCGATCTTCCACATCAAGCGGTTTCTCGCGCCCCAACCGACCGACATCGCGAGCACGTTCTGGACGAATCGGCACGAGTTGATCAGCGCGGGCTGGTTCACCTTCCAGGAGGCGCTGGGAGGCTTTGTGATCGGCTCGGGTCTCGCCCTCGTCGTCGCGCTCGTGCTCGCCCGCTGGCGCGGTGTCGGGCGGGCGCTGATGCCGTACATGATCGCGGCGAACGCGATCCCGATCATCGCCTTCGCTCCGATCATGAATGCCTGGTTCGACCCCTTCTCGAAGGGATCGAAGATGGCGATCGCCGCCGTCCTCTGCTTCTTCCCGGTGCTTGTGAACACGCTCCGGGGGCTGACCTCGGTGCGGCCGGAATCGATCGAGCTGATGCGGTCCTACGGAGCCGGAGAGATCGCGACGTTCAGGCGAGTCCGCATCCCCACCGCGCTGCCGTTCATCTTCACCTCGCTCAAGATCGCCACGGTGCTCGCGATGATCGGCGCTATCGTCGGCGAGTACTTCGGCGGCGCCTTCACGGCGCTCGGCGTCCTGATCGACAGCCGCAGCACGACGTTCCAGTTCAAAGAAGCGTGGGCTGGAATCGGGGTCGCCTGCGCCTACGGGATCGCGTTCTACCTCGCCGTTGCGGTCGTTGAGTGGCTGACCCTCCGGTGGGTGCCATCGACAGGCGACTGAGAGAGGTTCAGAATGGCGCCAGTTATCGAGACAGGAAAGGGGATCGCATGAGGCGGAGGTACTGGGTCGTAGCGACGCTTGCTGTCGTGGCGGCGATCGCGAGCGTGGTCGTGGCGGCGGCCACGACCGCCGGGGCGTCGACGAAATCGCAGAAGCTGACAATCTACGCGGCGAAGGCCAAGGGGTACTACAAGGCGCAGGGCATGGACGTCACGATCAAGCCAGGAGGCCCGAGCATCATCCCGGAGCAGGTCGTCGCGGGCGGCCAGGCAGAGTTCGGCATCGACTGGCTCTCGAGCCTGATGACGAGCCGCGACGCGGGGGTCAACATCGTCAACATCGCGCAGGTGTTCAACAAGAGCGGGCTGACGCTCATCTCGTGGAAGGACACCGGTCTCGATCGCGTCAGCGAGCTGAAAGGGAAGAAGGTCGCGAACTGGCTCGGTGGTAACGAGTACGAGGTGTTCGCCGCGCTGGCGAAGTTCGGAATGGACCCCCTTCACAACAAGGGAGTCACGATCGTCAAAGAGCCCTTCTCGATGGACTTCTTCCTCAAGCGGCAGGTCGATGCGGCCTCCGCAATGACCTACAACGAGCTAGCGCAGGTGCTGGAGGCGAAGAATCCGAAGACGGGCAAGCTCTACCAGCTGAAGAACCTGAACGTGATTCCGATGCAGAAGGTCGGGACCTCGATGCTCGAGGACGGAATCTTCGTCCGCGGGGACTGGATCAAGAGCAAGGCGAACCAGGCGCTTTCGAAGAAGTTCGTCGCGGCGTCCCTCAAGGGCTGGCTCTGGTGCCGAGACCATCAGGCGGCCTGCGTCAAGATCGTGCTGGCGAACGGGACCGCACTGGGGAGGGGCCACCAGACGTGGATGATGAACGAGATCAACGCGCTGATCTGGCCCGCCAAGCTGGGAATCGGGGTGATGGACCCGACTTCGTACGCACGCTCGGCGAAGATCGTGAAGACCTATGGGAACCTGAAGAAGCTGCCCGGGCACGAGGCGTACCGGACCGACATCGCCAAGGCGGCGCAGGCGATCCTGAAGAAGCAGCATCTGGACATCTACGGCCGTAACTGGCACAAGGCCAACGTCAAGGTCACCCCGGGAGGGAAGTAAACGGAGTTCTCGCGGAGGGGGCGCTCGACGCGTCCCCTCCGCACTGAAAGGAGCGTCATGTCGATCCTGATCAAGGGCGGTCGTGTCATCACGGCGGCGGACGACTACGTTGGAGACGTCTTCGTCGAGGACGAGCGGATCTCCCTGATCGGCGAGTCGCTCGACATCCAGGCCGACCGCACGATCGACGCCTCCGGCAAGTACGTACTGCCTGGGGGCGTCGACCCGCACACGCATCTCGACATGCCGTTCGGAGGCACGGTCACGATCGACGACGTCGAGTCCGGGCAGACCTCAGCCGCATTCGGCGGCACGACCACCCACGTCGACTTCATCATCCAGCCGCAGGGCTCGTCGTTCGCGGATGCACTCGAGGAATGGCGCGGCAAGGCGAACGGCAAGCAGGTGATCGACATGGGCTACCACATGGCGGTCACCGACCTGAAGGAGGGCGGCACGCTCGAGGAACTCGCGTCGCTGCCCGACCAGGGGATCACCTCCTACAAGTTGTTCATGGCCTACAAGGGCGCGCTGATGGTCGACGACGAGACGCTCTTCAAGACGATGCAGGTTGCCGCCGACACCGGCGCGCTCGTGATGGTGCATGCCGAGAACGGCGACGCCATCGACGTGCTCGTCAAGGAAGCACTCGCCGCCGGCAATACGGAGCCGAAGTACCACGCGCTGACCCGCCCTCCCGAGACCGAGGGCGAGGCGACGAACCGCGCGATCCAACTCGCCCGCGTTGCCGGCTCACCGCTCTACGTCGTCCACGTCTCCTGCGCCGAGTCGGTCGAGCCGATCCAACTTGCCCGCGAGAAGGGCTGGAACGTCTGGGGCGAGACCTGCACCCAGTACTTCTTCATCGACTACACGTTCCTCGAGCGTCCGAACTTCGAGGGCGGCAAGTACGTCTACACGCCGCCGCCGCGCGACAAGGCGAACCAGGACGTGCTCTGGAACGCGGTCCGCACCGACACGCTGAGCGCGATCTCCACCGACCACTGCGCCTTCCTCTGGGACGGCCAGAAGACGATCGGCAAGGACGACTTCTCGAAGATCCCGAACGGCGGGCCGGGCCTGGAGAACAGGCTGCAGATGATCCACGAGTTCGGCGTCCGCGGCGGCCGGATCTCGCTGAACCGGATGGTCGAGCTGCTGTCGACGAACCCGGCGAAGCTGTTCGGCCTGTATCCGCGCAAGGGCACGATCGCTGTCGGCTCCGATGCCGACATCGTTGTCTTCGACCCGGAGAAGCGGGTGACGATCTCAGCGTCGACGCACCACTCGAAGACGGACTACAACCTGTTCGAGGGCACTGAGGTGACCGGAGTCCCCCAGGTCGTGCTGCTCCGCGGCAACGTACTGGTCGAGAACGACGAGCTCGTCGCGTCGCCCGGGGTGGGCCAGTTCATCGCGCGGGCGAAGTTCGGAAAGGAGCTGCGGCCGGTCCCCACGACCGCCGTCTAGCGCCGGGCCGAGCCACTGACCCTCGCTCAGCTCGCGATCACGGTCGCCCTCCTTGGCGGGCTAGGGCTCGTGGCTTCGCGCGTCGGCCTATCGGCGATACCGGCGTACCTGCTCGCCGGTCTCTTGCTCGGCCCCAACGAGCCGAAGGTCCTCGCGCTGATCCGGCCGTCAGAAGTGACCGACTTCGTTGCCGAGATCGGGATCGTCTTCCTGCTCTTCTTCCTCGGCCTCGAGTTCACGCTCGGCCGGCTTGCGCGCAGTCACCGCCACGTCCTCGTCGGCGGCGCCATCGACTTGATCGTGAACGGCGCAATCGGTCTAGTCGTCGGAGTCGCGGCCTTCGGACTGAGTTTCGGCGCGCTCATTCTCGCAGCCGCGATTTACGTCTCCTCGTCGGCGATCACCGTGAAGGGGCTGATCGACTTCCGCCGCCTCGCAGACGACGAGACCGATCTCGTGCTTGCGATACTCGTCGTGGAGGACATCGTGATCGCGCTCGTCCTCGGATTCGCCTCGGGCGGCGGGGGCGAGCTCGTGAACACACTTGGGATCGTCGCCAAGGCAATCGGATTCATCGCCGCCGCTCTCGCGGTTTCGAAGTGGCTGCGGCGGCCTATAGATCTTCTCCTCGACCGGCTTCCGCGCGAGGTATTCCTCCTCGCCGTTTTCTCGTTCGTCGTCGGCAGCGCGGCCCTCAGCAGCGAGCTCGGACTGTCCGAAGCGATCGGTGCGCTGATGGCTGGTGTCGTCCTCTCCGAGACGGGGGCGCGCGAGGAGATCGAGGAGCGCTTCTTCAGCTTCCGCGACGTCTTCGCAGCGCTCTTCTTCTTCGTCTTCGGGCTGTCGATCGACGTCTCGGCGGTCGGCCGGATCGGATGGCTGCTCGCCCTCGCCGTGACCCTCACGGTCGCGAGCAAGGTCGGCGGAGGCTTCCTCGCCGGCATGGCCGGGGGCTACACGCGCCGCCAGAGCTTCAACGCGGGCGTTGCTCTTGTCGCGCACGGCGAGTTCACGATCATCCTCGCGCAGGTCGCAGCCGCGAATCCGCAGATCGCTCGCGCGACCCAGGACCGGCTCGTCGCCTTTGCCGGTCTCTACGTGCTCGCCACGGCAACGCTCGGCTTGATCCTGATGAAGGAGTCGAAATCCCTGGGCCGTTGGCTCCTCCCGGCGCCTAAACTCGTCGAGAGGACGTAGCGATGCCGATAAACCTCAGCGAGAGTCGACTACCCGGCGTCGGGACGAAGTTCACGCTCCAGCTCGACCGCGGCGCCCGGCTGGCCGTCATCCTCCACAACGACGGAACGAGGGAGCTCTACTACTTCCCGCATCCCGACGACGAGGAGCCGAGGGCCGTCATCACGCTCGACGACGACGAGGCGCGCCAGCTGGGCGCCGTTATCGGCGGCGCGTATGAGCGCCCGAAGATCGTCGAGGATCTCGAGATCGCTCTGGGAGAGTTGACAATCGAGTGGGTTGCCGTCCCGGATTCGAGCCCGGCGATCGGCAAAACGCTGGGGGAGTGCGGCTTCCGAGCGAAGACCGGCGTGACCGTGATTGCGATCCTCCGCGACCCCGAACCGGTGAGCGGGGCGCAGCCGGACGATGACATCCGTCGCGGCGACACGCTCGTCACTGTCGGCAAGGGCGGGCAGTACGCTGCCTTTCGGCGCCTATTGGCCGGAGAAGATTCCGGCCCGTCCTCCTAGCGTTTACTCGACGGTCAGCGCGTCTGCGGAAAACCGAGGTCGACCTTCGACGTCGCCGGATCCGGCCAGCGTGATGTGACGACCTTGCCGCGCGTGTAGAACTGGATTCCCTCCGGCCCGTAGACGTGCAGGTCGCCGAAGAGGGAGTTCTTCCACCCGCCGAACGAGTAGTACGCCACCGGCACCGGGATCGGCACGTTGATGCCGACCATCCCGACGTTGACGTCGAACTGGAACTGCCTTGCGACGCCGCCGTCGCGCGTGAAGATCGCGACCCCGTTGCCGTAGGGATTCTCGTTCACGAGCCGCACCGCCTCGTCGTAGGTGCCGACCCGCGTGACGCCGAGCACGGGGCCGAAGATCTCGTGCTTGTAGACGTCCATCTCCGGCTTGACGTCGTCGAGCAGCGTGACGCCGAGGAAGAACCCCCCGCCGTCGGGCGCGGTCTCGCGGCCGTCGGTGACGACGGTGGCGCCCTCGTCGCGGCCCTTGTCGATGTACGACGCGACCTTGTCGCGATGCTCGCGCGTAACGAGCGGCCCCATCTCGGAATCGGGCTGCATCCCGTCGCCGACCTTCACCTTCGGAAGGCGCTCCTTGATCGCCCCAATGAGCTCGTCGCCTGCGTCGCCGACCGCGACCAGCATCGAGACCGCCATGCAGCGCTCGCCCGCCGAGCCGTAGCCCGCCGACACAGCCGCGTCGGCGGCCATGTCGATGTCGGCGTCGGGCAGGACGATCATGTGATTCTTCGCGCCGCCGAGCGCTTGCACGCGCTTCCCGTGCGACGTGCCCGTCTCGTAGACGTAGCGTGCGATCGGCGTCGAGCCGACGAACGAGACTGCGGCGATCTCGGGATGCTCGAGGATCGCGTCGACCGCGACTTTGTCGCCGTGGACGACGTTGAAGACGCCGTCCGGGATGCCTGCCTCTTTCAGCAGCTCGGCCATGTAGATCGACGCAGACGGATCCTTCTCGGACGGCTTGAGGACGAACGTGTTCCCGCAGGCGAGCGCCGGCGCCCACATCCACATCGGGACCATGGCCGGGAAGTTGAACGGCGTGATCCCCGCGCAGACGCCCAGCGGCTGCCGGATCGAATAGACGTCGATCCCGGTCGAGGCCTGCTCGGTGAAGCCACCCTTCAAGAGCTCCGGAATCCCGCAGCAGAACTCGATCACCTCGAGTCCGCGCGCGACCTCGCCCTTCGCGTCCGAGAGCACCTTGCCGTGCTCGGCCGTCAGGATCTTGGCGATGTCCTCACGGTGCTCGTCGACGAGTGCGCGGATGCGGAAGAAGATCTCGGTCTTACGCGAGAGCGAGACGGCGCGCCACGAGGCGAAGGCCTCCTTCGCAGCCTGGACGGCGCGATCGACCTCCTCCGCGGAGGCGAAATCGACCTCGCCCGTCTGGATGCCCGCCGCCGGGTTGTAGACCGGGCCATTACGGCCGGAGCCGCCCTCGACGGCGCCCCCTCCGATCCAGTGCGTGATCCGCTTGAGCTCGTCTGCCCGCTTGGCGCTGGGTGCTTCCACTACTTCCGTCATCGCTGCCTCCTTCGTCGCCGCACCAGCCTAGCGCGGCCAAGGCATCGCTTGCGATGCCGCCCAAGAGGCCGCGCCGACATGTGCGCCGCGGCCGATGAACCCGCGTTTGGCTCGAGTGCCCGGATGAACCGCGATCCGGTGGTTGGGGCAGTAGGATCGCGATATGGCTGTCGAACAGGGCCTAGACACGAAGCGGATCCAGGAGCTCGACCAGCAGTACGTCCTGCACTCCTGGTCGGTGCAGAACCAGATCTCGCCGCTCGTGGTCACCGGCGGAGAGGGCCGGTACTTCTGGGACGCCGACGGCAACCGCTACCTCGACTTCGCCTCGCAGCTCGTCAACGTCTCGATCGGCCACCAGCACCCGAAGGTCGTCGCTGCGATCAAGGAGCAGGCGGACAAGCTGACGACGATCGGGCCGCCGATGGCGCATGAGGTGCGCTCCGAGCTCGCGCGGCTGCTGGCGGAAGTGACGCCCGGCGACCTGACGATGTCCTTCTTCACCAACGGCGGCGCCGAGGCGAACGAGAACGCGATCAAGCTCGCCCGCTGGTACACGGGCCGCGACAAGATCGTCGCGCGCTATCGCTCGTACCACGGTGCGACCGCGGGCGCGATCACGCTCACCGGTGACCCGCGGCGCTGGCCGGCGGAGCCGGGGATCCCCGGCGTCGTTCGCATGCTCGACCCGTACACGTACCGTTGCCCCGCAGGGCACCCCGATCCGTGCCCGGTCTGCACGGGCGGCCCGCACCTGGAGGAGATCCTCCAATACGAAGGCCCGCAGAACGTCGCCGCCGTCATCCTCGAGACGATCGTCGGAACGAACGGGATCATCGTCCCGCCCGACGGCTACCTGCAGTCGATCCGCGAGGTTTGCGACCGGCATGGGATCCTGCTGATCTGCGACGAGGTGATGGCGGGCTTCGGCCGCTCAGGCAAATGGTTCGCCTGCGAGCACTGGGACGTCGTCCCGGACATCCTCACGGTCGCGAAGGGGATCAACTCCGGCTACGTGCCGCTGGGCGCGATGGTGATCGGCGAGAAGATCGCCGACTGGGTGCGCGACAAGTACTTCGCCGGCGGGCTGACGTACTCCGGTCACGTGCTCGCGTGCGCCTCGGCGATCGCCTCGATCGAGGCGTTCCAGGAGGAGGGCATCGTCGAGAACTCGGCCGCGATGGGCGAGGTGCTGGCCCAGGAACTGCCCCAATTGCAGGAGCGGCACCCGTCGATCGGCGAGGTGCGCGGCAAGGGGCTGTTCTGGGGGATCGAGCTAGTGCGCGACCGTCAGACGCGCGAGCCGCTCGTTCCGTTCAATGCCACCGGGGAGGCGTTTGCCCCGGTTGCGAAGCTCGCGAAGGCGGCGATGGAACGCGGCCTCTACCTGATGACCCACTGGAACGTGATTATCGTCGCGCCGCCGCTGACGATCACCCGCGACGAGCTCGACGAAGGGCTCGGCGTGCTCGATGAGGTGCTCGATTAGTTCTGTGGGGTAGGCGGCGAGGCCCTCGCCGCAGCCGTCGGCGTCGCTTGCCCGCTAAACCCGGCTGAAGGAGAGTCGGTGTAGGCGGCGAGGCCCTCGCCGCAGCCGTCGGCGTCGCTTGCGAAGCCGACTGGAAAGGCCGCGCCGACATGTGCGGCGCGGCCGCTAAACCCGGCTGAAGGAGAGTCGGGGTAGGCGGCGAGGCCCTCGCCGCAGCGGGGCCCCGCCTGTTCTCTCACTGGGAGATCTTTCGAGCGCAGACCGGTTGCGTTCCCCCTCGCTCCGTCGCGCCGAACCTACCCCTACCTTTGAGATAGCGAGGTTCGGGTGAGAACACAACTCAATTCCCTCGAACGAGGGATCAAGAGCAGGGGGACGAGAGATGCCTCAGACTCGCGACGGCCGCCCTTGAGGAGGCGGCCGTCACTTTCATTTGCGCGCCGTGCGGGTGTGAGGGGAGAGGCGCGCTGCTGTGTGGAGAAGCTTGTTACGAGGGGCGGGTACCGATCGTCACCTGCGTGGTCTTCATCGTCCCGTTGCGAACGTACGTGACGGAGACCTTGTTCCCTGGGGCCCTGGCAGCCACAGCGGCGGTGAGGTCGTCCGGGCTCTGGATCGTCTCGCCTCCGAAAGAGGTGATCACGTCGCCGGCCTTCAGCCCCGCATCGGCGGCGGGAGAGCCACTCTTGACCTGAGCGACCTCAGCTCCGCTTCGGTTCGCCGGCGTCTGGACGAAGACGCCGAGATAAGGATGCTGGACGGTCTGGCCGTTGACCAGCTTCGAAGCGACCGTCGAGATCGTGTTCGAGGGAACCGCGAAGCCGACGCCTTCGTTTCCGCCGGAGTCGCTCTCGATCTGCGTCGTGATACCGACGACCTGGCCCGACATGTTCAGCAGCGGACCACCCGAGTTGCCATGGTTGATCGCGGCGTCAGTCTGGATCGCGCCCGAGATCGTGAAGTTGTTCGTCGAGCTGATATCGCGGTCGAGCGCGCTGACGATTCCGGTCGTGACCGTCTCGTCGAGCCCGAACGGGGCGCCGATCGCGACGACGCCGTCTCCGACCGCGAGCTTGCTCGAGTCGCCGAGGGTGAGCGGGTGCAGCTTGCTCGACGGCGCGTTCACCTTCAGGACCGCGAGGTCGGTCGAGGCATCGGTACCGACGACCTTGGCGCTGTACTTGGAGCCGTCGCTGAACATGACCGAGATCGAGGTCGCGTTTGCGACCACATGGTCGTTCGTAACGATGTGGCCTGAGGTGTCGTAGACCCAGCCTGAGCCCTGAGCCTGCGTTTGCTTCGAGCCCGAGCCGCCGAAGGGGAAGGGCGAGTTGTTGTCAGAACCTCCGGAGGTCGTCACCGTGATCTCGACCACCCCGTCGCGGGCGGCCCTGTAGACGCCGTTGACCGACATCGTCCTCGTCGAGGAGGCCGGGGAACCCGCTGCGACTGCTTGCTGGACCACCGTTGTCGTCTTGGCGCCGTCCGTGCCGAAGGCGGCATAGCTACCGGCGCCGGCCCCGGCGCCGGCGACGAGAGCGGCGACTGCGATCACAATGGGCGTGCGCTTCTGAAGCATGTCGGATTCCTTTCGAGCTGATTCGATTGCCGTGTCGCCGCATCAGACCAGTCACGCGTAAGAGCCCGATGAGGGACGGCTAAGAGGCTCCTAAGAATCCGCGGCCCACGGCTTCAAAGACTTCTTACAGCCGTCTTAGGGGTTTCTCAGATGCGCGTGCGAACCTGGCGTCGTGTGACTCCTTCCCCCATCCCTGCGGATAGCGGCAACCCCGCGGTCGACCTCCTGGCGGCCGCGGGTTAGCCGCCAGGGATAGAGCCCCTTCCACGATGAAGCACTGAGCCGCCGGGCCGCGCTGGACGGCCCCTGGCGGCGTCCTCAGTCGCGCCCGTATTCCTCATACGGGCACTCCCTGCGTCCTTGCCAGGAACCGACCATCGCACCCCGGCGACGAGGCCCCATCATGAAAGGGGCTCTCTCCAGTCGAGTCCACAAGCTCTTAGCCGGCTCTCAATCTTTCACGCAACAATGCGCGCATGAACAGCGCCCAGATCCTCGTCGTCGATGACGAAGCGGCAGTCCGCGAATCGCTGCGGCGCGCGCTTGCCCTCGAGGGTTACGACGTCGAGCTCGCAGCCGACGGATCTGAGGCGCTTTACCGGCTCGATATCGGCGAGGTCCAGCCGGACGCGATCGTCCTCGACGTGCTGATGCCGAACGTCGATGGGCTCGAGACCGCACGCCGGCTGCGCGGCTCCGGCAACAGGATTCCAATCCTGATGCTGACCGCGCGCGACGAGGTCGAAGCGAGGGTCGCGGGGCTCGACGCCGGGGCGGACGACTACGTGGTCAAGCCGTTTGCACTCGCGGAGCTGCTCGCCCGGCTACGCGCGTTGCTGCGGCGGACGACGAACGGCTCGGGCGAGACACTTCATTTCGCCGAACTCGAGCTCGATCCGGCGACGCGCGAAGTCAAGCGCGGCGGCGAGCCGATCGAGCTGACGCGCACCGAGTTCTCGCTGCTCGAGCTCTTCATGCTCAACCCGCGGCAGGTGCTGACCCGATCGCTGATCTTCGAGCGCGTCTGGGGCTACGACTTCGGACTCTCGTCGAATTCGCTCGACGTGTACATCGGCTACCTGCGCCGGAAGACCGAAGCCGGCGGCAAGCCGCGGGTGATCCAGACAGTACGCGGCGTCGGCTACGCACTGCGAGAGCCGTGAGCTTTCGCACCCGTCTGACCCTCGTCGCCGCCGCGGCGGTCGCGTTCGCGATCGTGGCCGCTTCCCTGGTCGTCTTTCTCGTCGTCCGCAACCAGCTGCGGGGACAGGTCGACAACGCCCTCACGACCCGGGCTAAGCAGGTTGAAAACGGGCCTCCGCCACATCTCGAGGTGACAGCCGGCGGACAGCGCATTCTCGACGTCGGTGGGCCACTGGGATTCGGGACCGGGGACTTTGTCCAGGTCGTCGACTCGAGCGGCCACACGTACCGCACGCTGTCGGATGTCGGAAAGCTTCCACCCAACGGCGATGCGCTCGCCGCCGCCAGGGGCCGGCCGGGGTCGAGCTTCAGCGACGCGCGCATCGGCGGTGAGGAAGTACGCGTCTTCACGATTCCGGTGCAGGACGAGCACGGCAACCAGTACGCACTGCAGGTCGCGAGATCGCTCGAGGAGGTCAACCATACGCTGCGGCGAGTCACGATCTTCCTGATCCTGATCGCCGCCGGGGGAATCGCGATCGCGGGCGGGCTCGGCCTCGCTGTCTCGCAAGCGGCGCTTGCGCCGGTTCGCCGGCTGACCAAGGCGACCGAGAAGGTGGCCGAGACCCGTGATCTCTCCGAGCGAATCGAGGCGAACGGCGAGGACGAGCTCAGCCGGCTGGCCGCGAGCTTCAACACCATGCTCGCAGCGCTCGAGGAGTCCGACCGCGCCAAGCGGCAGCTCGTCTCGGATGCCTCTCACGAGCTGAGAACGCCGCTGACCAGCCTGCGCACGAATATCGAGGTGCTCGCTCGGGACCGGAACATCGAGGACGACGAGCGGGAGAAGCTGCTCAACGACGTCGTCAGCCAGCTCTCCGAGATGACCGCGCTGGTGACCGAGCTCGTCGAGCTCGCCCGCGGCGAGACGCAGCCGCAGCAGGCCGAAGACGTCCGTCTCGATCTGCTCGTCGAGGAAGTGGTGGCGCGCGCGCGGCGAGACTTCCCGCAGGTCGAATTCGTGTCCGAGCTGCAGCCCACCGAGCTACACGGAGTCCCGAACACGATCGCTCGGGCGGTCTCGAACCTCCTCGACAACGCCGCCAAGTGGAGCCCGCCCGGCGGCAAGGTGGAGGTCACTGTCCGCGACGGGCAGGTGATCGTGCGTGACCACGGGCCCGGCATCGAAGACGACGACCTGCCGTACGTCTTCGACCGTTTCTACCGCGCGCCGGCCGCTCGGAAGCTGCCGGGCTCGGGCCTAGGGCTCGCAATCGTCAAGCAGGTGGCGGAGGCGCACGGCGGCGGCGTCGGCGCCGAGCGGGCGGAGGGCGGCGGGACGAAGATGACGCTTCGCCTCGCCGACTCGAATGGAGCGAGTCCGGTCAGACCAGCCGGCGCTCGAGAAAGGCCGCCAGGCGAGTCAGTGGAAACGAGATAAGGAAGAAGAAGACCAGCACCGCCCCGTAGATCGCGAACCCGTGCTGCTCGAGCTGACCGGCCGGTGGCGGCGCAGCCAGGCGCTCGACCTGCTGCT
>WNGE01002473.1_pt1 | contig 22559 bp, 22 predicted proteins | sample 5400651 | NCBI WGS metagenome assembly WNGE01 (sample SAMN13153370, study PRJNA577476) | soil metagenome | isolation source: 60 cm soil or saprolite under grassland replicate 2 | place: USA:California | collected 2016-06-15
CGCCGACGCGCGCTTGCTCGAGGCTGCTTCGTCGCCGAGTGAGACTGCGAGGGCTTCGAGCAGGCCAGCGAGCTGGTTGCGCTCCTTGCTGCTCAGTTCGCCGAGCAGGCGCAGCTCGTTTGCGACGTGCTCGGGGAGGATCGTCTCGACAAGATGCTTCCCCTTGCCCGTCAGCGCCACCGCCGTCGACCGTCCGTCGCTCGGATCGGGTTCGCGGCGGATCAGCCCACGGGCCTCTAATGCGGTCAGGCGTTTCGTCATGCCGCCGCTCGTAACCATCAACGCCTTGCTCAGCTCTGTCGGTTTCAGTCGATACGGTCGCCCGGACCGGCGGAGCGCGGCCAGGACGTCGAACTCGCCGCCGTTCACGCCGTGAGCGGCGAAAATCGGCTCGAGCTCGGACTCGAGTAGCTGTGCGAGACGTGAGATGCGGCCGACGACGCCCATCGGCGAGCGGTCGAGGTCAGGCGCCTCACGTCGCCACTGCTCTAGTACATGTTGGACGTGGTCCCTTCGTCGCATCCGGTCAGTTTACCTCTGTCCAGATTGCTTTCTAGAAAGCTATCTGCTAAGATATTTAGATCACACTACCAAGGAGCGACGAGCTATGCCGTACCCACCGGTGATCCAATTCGAGACGCGAGCCCTCGAGGCAGAGGCGCAGGCAAGACTGGCCCGCGAACACCCCGCCGCCCGCGTTCCGAACACGACCCGGGGGCTCACGCGCTTCATGAGCCGGCTGCCGTTACCCCGGCTCCGAGCACGAACCGAGAGCGCCTCTCTGACGAAGCTGAAGCCTACGGACTGCCAGGCTCACTAACACGGTCTGAAGCGCCGCCGAGGGCGATCCCGGAAGTCGGTGGACGTTCGGTGGACGCCGAGACCCAAGACCGCAGCCTCACCCGCAGCGGCGCTGGGAGGCGAGCCGGGGCGCCAGTCTAGGGCACGTATTCGAGGATCTGGCCGAGATTGCGGAAGCCCACGCCGGCGTAAAGGCGCTCCGCCATCTCTGTCGACTGGAGTGTCGCGGTCCGGCATCCGCGCGAACGCGCCTGATGGACGTGGAGAGCGGTCAGCGCCGTGCCGAGGCCGCGCCGCCTTGCGTGCTCGAGCGTCCCGACGTTGTAGATCCCGCAATCGCCGTACGTATCGAAAGCGATCGCCGCGGCGACATTCTCGCCCGCGACGCGCGCGACGAGGACGTGAAACGCTGTCGGATCGGTGCCCGCGAGCAGGCCGGACGGCAGCTCGAACGCATCGAGGAAGCGCAGGTAGTCACTCCAGAGCGCCGGAGTGAGCTCGACCTCTGGCTCGGGCCGGCGGACGTCGTCAAGTGCCATACCCATCGCGCGTGTTGACTCCTCGAGTGTGTAGCCGCGCTTTTCCAGCTCGCTACGCATCGCGCCCTCGCTTTCATGCACCCAGGCGGCGAAACGCGTAATACCCGCTGCCGCGTACGCTCCCTCCATCGAGTCCAGGGCTTCGCTGCGCTCGGCGGCCACGAGATCGCGCGCTAGGAACGCGTTGTTGTAGACGCCGCGCTCGGGCCCGTCCGGGAAGACGGCGATGACAACGCCGGGGTCCCGCCGCACCAGAGCGCCGGCTGCACCGCGTGCATATTCCTCCCAGGAGGCGATTAGGGTCTCGGCGCCACGGAGATAGAGCTCGGCGTCGGTGAAGGCGGTCATTGAGCAACAGGTTGTGATGAGCCGATGACTACGTCGTCCACTGCGACCACGGGACGACCCGCCCCTCGGGATCGGGCGGTGAGTCGAGCATCGCCAGGTATTCGAGCAAGTGGCCGTCGGGATCGCGGAAGTACACCGCTGCTGCAGGCATCCAGCCGATGACGCTCGGCTCGGTGGTTTCTGTCGCGTGGAACGAGAGCGGCGTTACGCCCGCCGACCGCAAGCGCTCGTTCGCGCCCAACACGTTCTCGAGCGACGTCTTGAAGGCCACGTGCAGTGACAGTCCCATTGGTGCCGACCCGAGCGACCAGAGCCCCAGCATCGCCTCGCCACGAGCTCCGATCCAGAAGAAAGCGGCGCCGATTTCGGGCGCGTCGAGCGCGACCGGCAAACCGACAACATCACGGTAGAACGCTGCCGAGCCATCCAGATCGCGTACGGTCAGGTGCGTCTCGAAGAGGCCGCCCACCGGTACCGGATCGATCATGAGTCTGGTGCCGGAACCAGCGCGGCGGATGTCGTTGGAAGATGGGCGAAGGGGTGGTAGAAGGCATCGAGAGCCTGCTCACGGGCGACGGTGAAGCGCAGAGTCTCCTGGGATGTGCGTTGCCAGACTTCGACGCTCGTGCTGTTGTCGCGCGCGCTCCAGAAGAGCGCGACCTCGATGCCGCCGCTGACGCGACGCGCGAGCTCGCGTCGCGGGTGGAGGATGGTCGTGGCGGTCATGGCAGCCTCGCTACGGCAGCTTGGCTGCGAGCACGTCGACGTGTTCGATCGCCGGCGACTCTGCGAGTAGTTCGTTCGCTCGCTCGACCAGCGCGGCGGCAACGGCCCCGTCGAGGTGCGCCTGGCGGCCCTCGTCGTCGGGGAAGACATCGACGATCGCGAATGAGGACGCCGCCGATCTGACCGCAAACCAGGCGACCGTCTGCGGCTCCTCCTGGACGAGCGGCAGCGCGCCGTGCAGGAATGCCGCGAGATCGTCTTCGCGACCGGCTTTAGCTTCGAGCCGAACGATGAGGCCCTTGGTGACCATGTGTCTGCTCCTTGTCTCGTTGGTGTCGTTGTGGCCGAGGCTCGTGTGCGCTGACCTCGCCTCCAGTGCGATGGTGAAGCGGATGCTGTCGCGCACGGGGATGCCGTCGACGGAGAGATGAGGTGGGTAGCCCGTGGCTGGCGTGAACGCGTCCTGCACGACCGACTCGGGGCGGAAGCCGCAGCGCTGATAGAAGCGAAGGTTGTCGATGTCGGCGGCGGCCGTGGCCACCGTCACCTCGCCGACCTGGTTGCCGCGGCACTCGGCGACGGCGCGCTCGACGAGCTGACGGCCGACGCCGCGGCGCCGGAACCCCTCACGGACGGCGAGGCTCTTGATCTCGGTGACGTCGTCGCGGCTGGTCGGGATCAACTGCAGGTGGCCGACGATCTCGCCCGTGGCGTCGAGCGCGACGATCACCTGCCCCAGGTCGATGTAACCGTCCAGTTGTTCTCGCGAGTCTTCGGCCAACTCGAACAGATCCCGTAGTTCGGCCCGCGGCCCGTGATGCCACTTGATCGTGCAACCTGAGTCCGCCACGCCGCTCACGCGAACCTCACGGCGGGGTGATCCTGCAGCACGCCGTCGACGTAAAGGTCGACCTTCTCCGTGTAGAAGGCGACGAGGCCGGCGATCTTCTGGCTCTCGGGCAGCGGAGTGCGATATGACCAAGCCAAAACGGCGTTGTTGTCGTAGGAACGCAGCGACCAGTACTCCGCCTCGCCCTTGTACGGGCAGTCGCTCACGTTGTCGCTCGGCGCCAGGAGCTCCATCCGCACGTGCGTCCTCGGCACGTAATAACGGACAGGTAAGCCAGTCTCGAAGAGCAGGGTCGGCTGCGACGTCTCCGCGACCGTGACGCCGTCTACATCGACCCGCACGTGCCGCGAGCTCGGAAGGATGTCGACGCGGGTGTATGGGTCGCGGGGGTGCGTGTACACCTGCTCGTCCTCCTCGAACCATGCGTCCATTGCGTCCCAGTCGAGTCGGATCGCGTTGCGCAGCTCCTCGAAGGGTGACTGCTCGTATCGAAGAGCGGCACCCGCCGCCTCTCGGCCGCCGGCAGCGACGGTGAAGGTGCGTGCGTCTCCGCGGCTGGGCGAGTGTGTCACGCCTCCGTCGGGCGAGAGCAGCCCGGTGCGGACGTCGGCGGCCGGGAAGTAGTAGGTCGGGTAGAAGGGCTTCTCCCAGACGAGGAGGGGGTGTGTCGTGTCGGCGACGAGCTCGCCGCCGAGGTAGGCGCGGATTCGCTTCGCTCCGGGTTCGACGCGTACGCGTCCGCGCGCTTTGGTCGTGTGGCCTGCCTCGACAGTCACGGTGGTCTCCCCGTTTCGTGGGTCGTCTTGCGTTCGACCTGCCGAGGGTGGCTGTCGCCGCTGAGCGGCAGCTGACTCGCCGCTGAGTCGCCTCGCCTAGGGCGGACGCGTTTGGCGGTGTTCGCTTCGATCCTGGACGAGGCCGAGGATGCGGGTCCGGCCGTCGATGTCGAGGGCGTGCAACGAGATCTCCGTCGGCAGGAATGTGCCCTGTTTCGTCCGGCACGTGAGCTTGATGGTCGAGGCCCGTCCGTTTCGCAGCACGCGTTCGAGGAGCTCGTTCAGCTCGGGCAACTCGGAGGGATGGATGCGCGAGATGGGAGTCGCGAGCAGCTCTTCACGCGTGTACCCGAGTAGCTCACAGCCCGCGTCGTTGGCGGCCAGGATGCAGCTGTGCTCTGGGTCCATGACGTAGGCAGGCTCGCTGGAGTGCTCGAACACGGTGCCGGACATGATGTTGCGGTCGGAGTCCATTGCTTTATCCGGCTTCGGCACCGAGTACGTGGCCGATCGGTGCCTGAGGGAGTTCCGTCACGACATGCCCCAGCCGTTGGCGCAGGAGGCGTTGCCGGGCGGGGGAGATGCTTTCGAGCAGCACCTTCCGCACGAGGTCGTACCGGAAGCGGAAGCGGGTGCCGTCGATGCGGAGGATCCGGCGTTCGCACAGGCGCTCGAGCTCCTCGGCGAGCTCGGCCGGGTCGGTGCCCAAGATCCCTGCGAGCAGCTCGGGGTCGAAGGGTTGTTCGCCGACGGAGGCGGCGGTGAGAATGCGGAAGCCCCATTTGCCCTCCGCTCGACATTGCGCGACGAGTGCCTCGCTCAGCGTCTTCGACGGACCCATTTGGCCGCACCTGAGGGCCTCGTCGACGAAGCGGGGGTTGCCGCCGGTGGACGCGTGTAGCCCGGGCATCCCGAGTGGCGCGAGATCGGCGGGGGAAAGAGGCTCGAGCCGGACGAGGACGTCGGGTCTCAGTCGAGAGAGCGGGTGGTCGGGTGACACTTCGGCGGCGCAGGCCGTCGTGACGAGCGCCGCCCGGCGGCCTGCCCCGCGGCGGCGCAGGTACCCGAGGGCGGCGATGGTGTGCGGGTCGGCCCACTGGAGATCGTCGAGGAACAGAACGAGCGGAGCATGATCGGCGACAAGCGAAACGAGCGCCTCGAGCACCTCGACCTCGTCGAACTGCGACCTCGGACTGCCGAGCGCAAGTTCGGGGAAGATCTCACACAGCGCCGGGAGCCGCTCGACGTCGATATCGACATCCGAGAGCGCGTCACGGAGCGCCGTTGCAAGCGGCACGTAAGGGAGGTGCTGCTCCAGTGCCGAGCAGCTCGCACAGCCCACACGCACGTCCTCGAGCACCTTGTGCAACTCGTCGAGGACGCGCGTTTTCCCGAGCCCGCTCTCTCCCTCGATCTGGACCAGCACGAGGTCACCGTCGAGACCGCTCCGCGTTGCTGCGACCAGCGTCTCGAGCTCGTCCCTGCGGCCGAGCAGTTGCGAGGCTCGGCGGTGGGTGCCGCTGGCGTGGGAGATAGGTCGGGGTAGCAGAGACTGGGCGTCTTCCTGTCGGAGGATCGCCGCCTCGAGGGCGCGCGTCTCGGCGGTCAGCTCGAGTCCGAGCTCTTCGTCGAGCAGAGCACGGAAGTTGCGATAGCGAGCCAGAGCATCGTGCTGACGTCCCAGCGCGTAGAGAGAGAGCATCGCTCCGCGGTGCGCGCGTTCGCTGAAGCGATCGAGAGCGGCGGCGGCTTCGCAGTGTGCCATTGCGTCCGAGAAATCGAGCTCCGCGAGCGCCGCGTCGGCTGCGTCGAGATGCGCGCCGAGCACACGCCCTTGGTAGCTGCCGCGGAGATCGTGCGCCCAGACCACGTACGGCTCGTCCTCGAGAACCTCGCCGCGCGCGAGCGAGAGCGCCTGCTCCAGCGAACGCCGAGCCGCCCGGGTCGGCTCCCGCGCCGACCGCTCGAGCAGCTCGTCGAATCTGTCGAGATCGAGCTCGACCAGGTCTGTGGCGAACCGGTAGGCCTCAGCCTCCGTGATCACGAGCTGTCGTGACCGCTCCCGGTCCGCGACGAGTCGCCGCCGTAGGACCGACACGAACGTCTGGATCGAAGCACCCGCGTCCGTGGGGCGGTCTTCGCCCCACAGCAGCTCGGCTATGCGTTCCGTCGGGACGTGGTGGCCGCGCGCGGCAAGCAGGATTTCCAGGACCTGCTTGGGGCGCGACCCACCGAGATCTCTCGGGCCGAGCCTGCGATCGCCGTCCTCGATCTCGAGCGCTCCGAAGAGCCTGATCACAGGATGCCGCTGGCGTTGCCGATGGTGCGGCACGTTAAGTATCAACGTCGGCGGCGTCATTGTTCTTCCTCGGGCGCATTACAGATCGGTGAAGTCGATCGCTCAGGCGTCGCTCAGACCGGACTCAGCTCCCCTTCCTAGCTTCGCCACGACCCCGCAACACAGCAATCTCATCCGGCTCTGCCGGGCGAAAGGAGACGTGCATATGAAGGTGCTGTCGAAACGTCGGCTGCTCGGAGCCGCCACGCTCGGACTCGTCGTTCTCGCGGCGGCGATGGGGAGCCAGGCGCTTGCCGGCTCGAAGGACGGCTCGGCCTCGGCGAAGGGACTCGGTCCGATCAGCGGACTGCTGCCCCGGGACCATCTGACCGAGGAGAGCGCGATCCAGGTCGACTTGAGCAAGGAGTCGGTCCGCTTGCCGCTCTACCAGGGCGTCGCGTACAAAGGGACGCCGAACGAGGAGAAGGTGTGGTTCGTGCTCCTCGACGCGTCGGATCAGGGGCTCGCACACGATCTCGGCGTCAACTACGCGCCCAAGCTCGCGAACATTGGCATCAACGATCCGGACGCCGTGCAGACGGTGACGCTCGAGTCGCCGACCCCCGACCAGAACAAGTTCGGGCAGGCGGTCGTCGATTTCCAGGGCGCACCGGATTTCAGCCCGACACGGATCGCGGAGCCCGGCCCGACAGGCTTCCCATTGGCAAGGTTCCAGCCGGGTGCGGTCGCGGGGCCGGGCTACAGCCCGTTCATCCGGATCGCCGGCTCGCAGACCGTGTACAGCGCGCCGATCGTCGCGACCGGTGACGGCCCCTTCGACGTCGACCACCACACGAACACCGGCGACCGCGTGCTCGGCGTGCACATCGCCGGTCCCTCGGCTCCCGGCCAGTTCACCGAGTCCTGGGTCGACCTGCTCTTCGTGAAGGGCTTCGACGCGGGGCAGCCGATCGTCTACGTCTCGACTGACGCAGGCCAGCCGCTGACCTCGGTGCTCGAGCGTTCGACCTACGTGCCTGCGCTCGACAACGCGCCCTACCACGGCGGCGACGACTTCCTCGGGTCTGCGCGCGAGCGCCTGTTCGGCTTCATCAACGGCCAGACCGGGACCGAGAACAAGGAGTCGCAGGGCTTCGTCCACCTGATCAACGACGGGCATGCCTCCGAGGACGCCAGCGCCGGTAACACCGCGCTGATCGACGCGCTCCGAAACGGCGGCGACCTGCTCAACGTGTTCGGCGACTTCCCGACTGAGAAGGACCCCCGCCACGCCGACGCGTACAGTCCGCTCTGGGACGCGCAGCTCGGCCTCTGGACCGACAAAGCTGTCAAGCAGGGACTGAACACGCGCCAGATCGACGAGGTGCAGGTCTTCAACCTCGCCGCCACGCGCCCCGACCTGCTCACGGGCGTCAACCCGGCGACCGGCCAGCCCGCACCGTACGGCTCGGTCGGCGTCGACATCAACTGCGCGGTGATCGGCTTCACCGACAAGGCCCCGACGGCCAACCTCGCCGACCCCGCCCCGAACTCGCAGTTCCCGCCGCGCTAGGCGGATCAAGAGACGGCGGGCGCCTTTCCGCCCGCCGTCTCATCAGCATCGACCGACCAATTGCAAAGGAGTGTCGTGAAACCCCGTCCTGATCCTCACCCTCGCAGCGATCGCCGTCTCGTTCGCCGTGGCGCTCAGCAGCGCGTCGGCATCGACGCACTCGACCGCACGAGCGACCACCATCGCGACGCGGCTCTCGTCAGTCGGCCAACGATCGAGGGCGACGGCTCGTAGATGATCCTGGCGATCTCAGGAAGCCTCAGGCGCAGCTCAGTCAACAGCTCCGCTCTGCGTGCTGCCGCGACGGCGGCGGCACAGGACGGCAACCTCGTCTTCATCACGGACTCGGCCCGCATACTGCCGCCGTTCGATCCAGACTTGGAAGCGGCCCCGCCGGACGCGGTCCTGCGCTTCAGGTCTGCGTGCCGGAACGCCTCCGCTGTTCTGCTTGCCGTTCCGGAGTACGCCTTCGGGATACCCGGCTCGTTCAAGAACGTGCTCGATTGGACGGTCGGCGACGGCTCCCTCTATCAGAAGCCCGTCGCGCTGCTCAGCGTCGCGACGGCCGGGCGCGTCGCCTACGTCATCCAGGCGCTCGAGCTCGTGCTGCGTGCGCTCGACGCCGACGTTGCCCGGTACTCGGTCCCGATCGCCGCCGGTGACCGCGACCCCTCCGGCGAGATAGCCGATCCACGGCTCGTCGAAGCGCTGCATGCCGTCGTGGCGGAGCTCGTCGTGCGTGTGGGCCAATCTCCTCGAGCCGGCGGACCGGCTCAGCAGTCGCTCAGCCCGCGCTGAGCCGGGCGCGGCACTACTTGCTCTGCAACCGGCTTCGGAGCCGGCTTCCTTTCCCGCAACTCCTAATCGGAGGTTCCCTCATGGCCACAGCAATCCAGGCATTCGTCGGCAGCTACGACATCGATCGCACGCACTCGACGGTTCAATTTGCGATCCGACACCTGAACGTCTCGACCTTCCGTGCGTCGTTCGGCGAGGTCGACGGTCGCCTCGCGGTCGAGGAGGACTCGATCTTGCTCGAGGCGCAGGCGCGAGTCGAGTCCGTCTCGATCGTCGAGCCCGCGTTTCGCGACCACGTTGTCCGAGGAATGGATTTCTTCGGCGCGGACGCGCATCCACTGGCCACCTTCCGCTCCACCAGCGTCGTGCTCGAAGACGGCGGATCCGCGGTCGTCGCCGGCGAGCTCACGATCCGCGACGTCACGCATCCGGTGACGGCGGTCGGCACCTACCAGGCGCCGACTCAAGACCCTTTCGGAGTTCACCGGGCGGGCCTCGAGCTCCGGGCGACGATCGATCGCAGGGACTGGGCGATGGACTGGCAGGCGCCCCTGCCCGACGGCGCCGACGCGCTCGGCTGGGAGGTCGACATCACAGCTCACCTCGAGTTGACAAGGCAGGTGTGATGCGGTTGCTCGCGATCAGCGGCAGCCTCCGCGCAGGCTCGTACAACAGCTTGTTGTTGCAGGCCGCGGCGGCGGAGTGCCCGACCGTGGAGCTCGTCGTGTGGCGCGCTCTCGCCGAGATTCCTGCCTTCGACGAAGATCTCCTCGTGGTGCCGTCTGCAGTCGCCGCTCTTCGAGACGCGATCGCGCAATCCGATGCTGTCCTTATCGCCACGCCCGAGTACAACGCCTCCGTGCCGGGCGCACTCAAGAACGCCCTGGACTGGGCGTCGCGGCCCTTCGATGCCAATGCGCTACGGGGCAAGCCGGCGGCGATCATCGGTGCAAGCCGCGGACTCTTCGGCGCCGTCTGGGCACAAGCAGAGCTACGGAAAGTCTTGCGGGCGATCGGCGCGGACGTCGACGAACGCGACCTTCCCGTTCCCCGCGCGCACGAAGCCTTCACACCCGACGGACGGCTCCGCGACCCTCAGCTCGCCGCCGCGCTCAAGACACTCCTCGACCGGTTGAGTCAGCGCGCACGAAAACGGGCGGCCTGAATGCTTGCCCTGACGACGAAAACGGGCGCGCCGTACGTCGGGCTATTCGAAGTCGCCGAGCCGGAGCCGCTCCCGAACCAGGCGCTCGTGCGCGTTCGGGCGTCCTCGCTCAACCGGGGCGAGGTCCTGGCACTCCGAGAGCGGCCCGAGGGAACGCCGGCCGGTTGGGATCTCGCGGGCGTCGTCGAGCGTCCAGCCGCGGACGGGAGCGGCCCACCTGCGGGCATGCGCGTCGTCGGCCTCGTCAACGCGGGGGCATGGGCACAGCTCGCTGCCGTCCCGACTACGAGGCTCGCCGCGATCCCAGGGGCGGTCTCCGACGCGCAGGCTGCGACCCTGCCGACCGCGGGCTTGACCGCGCTACGGGCGCTCGGGGTCGCCGGCCTGATGATCGCGAAGAACGTGCTCGTGACCGGCGCAACGGGAGGCGTCGGACGATTCGCCGTGCAGCTCGCGCGCGAAGGCGGTGCGAACGTCACCGCACTCGTCCGTGACGTGACAGCCAACGAGCGGCTGCTGCGTCGGCTCGGAGCGGTTGTCGTCACGGACTCGGTCGACGAAGACTTCGACCTCGTCGTCGACGCGGCCGGAGGAGCGATCTTCGCGCTCGCAATCGAGCACCTCGCGCCACGCGGCATCGTCGTCAACCTCGCGACGGACGACCACCACGAACTCGTTTCTTTCCGGGCCGCGCGGTTCGACCGGGCAAAGGGCGCCCGGATCTACACGTTCAATCTGTTCGACGAGCTCGAGGGACGTGGCGCGTGTGGCGACCTCGCACGGCTTTGCGCGCTGATGGCGCAGGGGCGTCTCGACGCCCAGGTCGAGCTCGAAGTAACCTGGCACGAAGCCGGAGCCGCAATCACGGCGTTGCTCGAGCGGCGGGTCGGCGGCAAAGTCGTGCTCCACATCGACTGATCGCAGGACTCGGCGCGCAACAGCGCCTCGTCGAACGCCAGACGGGCCCGTATTAGCTGGTGCGCTGTTCGCGGGCCAGCGCGATCAGGCCTTCGTAGTCCTCTGCGCAGGCGGGACAGTTGCGCAGGTGCTCGGTGACGGCAGGGAGCAGCTCGCGGACGTTCCGGCCCTCGAGTTCGCCCTCCACGTACTCGGCAAGCAGCGCCAGGCCTCCCTCGCAACCGGCGTCCTCGCCAGGAGTGCCGAGCAGCCGCGTGACCAGATCTCGTTCGCTCATGTCGCTTCCAGCTGCTCCAGATGCCCTTCGCGCTCGAGGCGCATACGGAGCTTCCGTCGTGCGTCGTGGAGCACCTTGTAGATCGCGCCGCGGGTCGACTGCAGCTGCCCCGCTACAACGTCGATCTGCACGTCGTTCAGTGCGACGGCGACGAACACCTCGCGTTGACGCGGTGTCAGCTCCTCTGTGATTGCGCGGCGCAGCGCGCGCAGAAGCTCGGCGGACTCGACGTGGGACTGGGCAGCGGTCGCGCCGCCGGCCAGCCGATCCCAGGTGACGTCGTCGTCGGCGGTCGGGATGCTGCCTCCACGCCAGGCGTGCCTTCGCAGCTTGACCGAGACCTCGAAGATCGCAAAACCGTACGCCCACGTCGTGAAGCGGCTGGCGCCGCGGTAGCCGTCGAGCTTTCGGGTCACCGCGAGCACCGCGTCGTCGGCCGCCTGCCCGCAGAGGTCGTCGAGCTCGGCGCCGCCGATCTCCGGGTAGAGGTGCCGGCGGCGCCGCGCCTCCGTGTGGGCCGCTCGGAGCAGGAGATCGTGCAATCGCTCCAGTGCTCGGGCGTGCTCGAGTCCGGTTGCTCGTAGACCGTCGATCCAGTTGCGCGATTCGAGGTCGAGGCGGCTCGGCGCCGAGTCTGAGGCGATCTGCACCCGCTCCGATTCCACGACGACGCCAGCCTAGTCATGCACCCGCATCAGCGTCGTTCACGCCGGTCTTCTTACGAGTGCGGGGTAAGGACCGCACTCGCCCGGACGCAAATCGCCTGACAGCAATACCACGACATCCAGAAGGAGCGACATGGTCACCCATCGGATAGCCCAGGTCGACGGACTCTCAATCTTCTACCGCGAGGCCGGAGATCCGGCGAATCCCAAGCTGCTGCTGCTCGGCGGCTTTCCCGCCTCCTCGCACCAGTTCCGCAACCTCATCCCGGCGCTCGCCGACCGCTTCCACGTCCTCTCCCCCGACTACCCGGGCTTCGGCAACAGCGACATGCCGGAGGACTTCGAGTACACGTTCGACCGCCTGTCGGAGATCGTCGAAGGCCTGCTCGAACAGACGGGCTTCCATTCCTTCGGGCTCTACATGCAGGACTACGGCGGACCGGTCGGCAACCGCATCGTCGGACGTCACCCGGAGTGGCTCGAGTGGCAGGTGATCCAGAACTCGAACGCCTACGAGGAGGGCTTCACAGCCGCGTGGGACGGGATCCGGCACGCGCTCTGGGTCGCTCGCAGCCCCGAGACGGAGGCGCCCCTCGCGCCGTTCCTCCAGCTCGAGGGCGTGAAGCTCGTCTACACGCACGGGCACCGCGACCCGGACCGGATCAGCCCCGACAACTGGAACATGGACCTCCACTTCCTCGAGCGCCCCGGTGCACGCAAGGTTCAGCTGGATCTCCTGTACGACTACCGCACGAACGTCGAGCTGTATCCGCAGTGGCAGGCGTTCCTGCGCGAGCGCCGGCCGAAGACGCTGATTCTGTGGGGCGAGAACGACATCTTCTTCACCCCCGAAGGCGGGCGGGCGTACCTACGCGATCTCCCGGAAGCCGAGCTGCACATGCTCGACAGCGGACACTTCGCCGTCGAGGACTCACTAGAGGAGATCGTCGGGCACGTCAAGCGCTTCCACGACGAGAAGGTCGAGGGTCGTGCGGACGTTGAGGCGGTCGAGCCGGTGGGGAGCACCCGATGAGGGTGCTCTCCGTCAACGTCGGTCTTCCGCGTGAGGTGATCTGGAGGGGAAAGCCGGTCACGACCGGGATCTACAAACAGCCGGTCCCCGGTCGTGTGCCGATCCGCGCGCTCAACCTCGACGGCGATCGCCAGGCGGATCTGCGCGTCCACGGGGGACGAGACAAGGCCGTGTACGCCTACCCATCCGAGTTCTACGAGCTCTGGTCACGAGAGCGTCCGGAGTTCGACTTCGGCCCGGGCACGTTTGGCGAGAACCTGACCACCGAGGGCCTCCTCGACGATGACGTCAGCGTCGGCGACCGTTTCCTGGTCGGAACCGCCGAGCTCGTCGTGACGCAGCCGCGGCTTCCCTGCTTCAAGCTCGGAATCAAGATGGGCCGCAACGAGTTCGTGACCGAGTTCCTCGAGCGCGGGCTCCACGGCTTCTACCTCGCGGTCGCCCGCGAAGGGGAGGTTGAAGCGGGCGATCCGATCGTCGAGCTCCACCGTGACTCGCGCGGTTTCCGCGTAACCGAGGTCGCCCGTCTCTTCGCCCGCGACAAGGACGACGTCGATGGCCTGCGACGCGCAGCCGACCTCGATGTGCTTCCGGAGGACTGGCGCGAGTACTTCCGCAGGAGGGCGTCCGCACGGGCGGCATGAGGCTTCACGGGCGGATGCGGTGGGTCGCTTGGGTGTGGCTCATCCGAGCAAGTACGCCCGAGGGCCCTCCGTGCGAGGAGGTACTCCGCGGTCTGAGAAGCGTCTACTGAAGCCACGAGCCGGCAGCAATCGTGGTGCGCGCGGGCTCGACGAGCCGGAGGCGGCGGCGCGCGCCGCCTCCGCCGCCTCGGCCGAGGCGGTGATATCTCAGCGCAGGACGAGGCCGCTGAGCGCCTCGGTGGCGCGCGTATCGGGGCGCTCGAGCGCGATCGCGGCCGCCAATTCCGACGCGACGTCGCGATACGTCGATTCTGCATACAACCGCGTCAGCGCCTCTGCGATATTCGCGGCGGGCGCATCCGAACGCAGTGTCAGCCCTGCGCCAAGCTCGGCGACGCGGGACGCATTGAAAGGCTGATCGCGACCGAGGGGGAGGATGAGCAGGGGACGGCCGTGGGCAAGCGCCCGAAGCGTTGTCCCGAGACCTCCGTGCGTCACGACGACGTCGCAGAGCGGCATCACATCGTCGTGATCGACAAAATCGACGGTCTCGACGCCGGCGGCGTTGTGGATCCCCGAGCGGGCCACGGCGGGCCCGCGCGTGAACAGACCCTCCACGCCCGCGAGCTCGAGCGCGGCGCAGGCGTTCTCCACGAGGCGCTCCTGGCCCTGCATGACCGTCGTGCTGAAGGCGAGCAACGCCTGGCGGCGGGACGGGACGCGGCTGTCGGCGCTGTGCGGACGGACGCCGAGCGGGCCGGCGTGGACGATGTGCGCGGGGAGCTCGCCCGGCGCGTCGAACCACCGCGGGAGCGTGGCGAGAAGCAGTTCCGGTGACTCCCAGGCGTCCAGGTTGCCCGCTGTCGGCTGAAGTCGCAGCTCGCGGCGCGTGGCGTCCAGTGTGGCACGGTCAGTCGTCCACGCGCCGCCCCGGCGTGTCATGACGGAGCGTGCGTGGGCGTACGGAAAGTGGACGACCGAGACTGTCGGCAGGCCGGCCGCCTTACCCGCGGCCAGCGCGGCCGGCAACATGCAGTCGACCACGAGCAGGTCGGCCGCCGATTCCCGCACGACCTCGAGGACGTCACGAGCGAGATCGGTTCCGGCCGCTTGCGCCGAGAGCTGCGCCGCCTGACTCTCGAATGGCGCCGTTTCATCCGGCTCTGGCGCGCGCCGGTACGCGAGCGTCGGGAAGCCGCGCTCGGATGCGGCCGTGCGCGTCGCCTGCGAGGCGAGCACATGGACGCGAAAGCCGCGGGCCGACAGCAGCTGTGCGGCCGCGAGTAAGGGGGGCAGGTTCCCGCCGCTCGCCCACGTGACGACCAACGCGCGTGGGTCACTCGAAGAGCTCACCTTTGATGGACGGTCACTGGCGGCATTTAGCCGCGGCCCTCGCACGACCCGTCAGGTCGATTGCGTTGCTCCGGTGCACGCCGACACACGTAGCACGTATGGCCTGCCAGCAAGCCGGCCATTTTCGGACGAGACCTGCGATTCGAACGAAGTCCGGCGATCTGGTCGCTGTGCTGAGATAGAAGCGATTGATTTCCGTACTTAGGTACGGGTCTATAGTCGCGACGTGAGAGTCGGCGAGGTCGCGGCGCGTGCGGGAGTCAACGTTGAGACCGTTCGGTATTACGAGCGGCGGGGTTTGTTGCCGACGCCCGAGCGAGAGCCGAGCGGTCATCGCCGGTACGACGAAGAGACGGTTCGCTTCCTGCGTGCGATCAAGGAGGCGCAGGAGGTCGGCTTCACGCTCGCGGAGATCACGGAGTACCTGCGCGCCTCGCGCCGTTCGGGATCGCCATCGGAGAAGCTGCGCGTGCGGATGGCGGCGAAGATCGACGAGATCGATTCGCGGATCGCCGGTCTGCGGCGGATGCGAGAAGAGCTCGCGCGCGTCGTCGGCTGCGCCTGTGACTCGCTCGACCACTGCACCTGTGGCGCCGCCTACCTCGCCCGGCGGGGGCGGGAGTCGAGCGCGCGCCCGCCCGTCCTGCACGTGACGAACGGTGAGAGCGCCGGCAACACGCTGCGGCAGACCTCGATCGGTGGTGCGGTTCTGCCGTGGCAGGATGTTCTTCACGAGGGACCGGTGCAGGCGGTTTCGCGTCCGGAGCTGCTGCGGGCGCGCGCGACATTTCTCTCGGACTGCGGCTGGGGCAGCCGGCGCGCGATCCTCTCCTCGCTCGAGCGGCGCGACCGGCAGTTCGCCGAGGCGCTGCAAGATGGGCTGCAGGTGGTGCTCTGGTTCGAGCACGACCTCTACGACCAGTTGCAGCTGCTCGACGCGCTCGCCCTCGCGCGCGAGGTCGGCGAATCACCGGAGTTGATCGTCGTCGGCTCGTTTCCGGGCAGGCCGTCGTTCCGCGGGCTGGGTGAGCTGAGCGTCGACGAGTTGGAGACGCTGTGGCCGACGCGGCGCACAGCAATACCGGAAGCACTCAACGCGGCAGCGACCGCCTGGGACGCGTTCCGCGCGCCCGAGCCGACGGCGCTCGCCGAGTGCGCGGAACGAGGATCGCCACAGTTGCCATTTCTCAGGCCTGCGCTGCGGCGACTGCTCGAGGAGCTGCCTGCACCGGCGGACGGCCTCTCCGGAACCGAGCGGCGCGCGCTTGAGGCGATCGCGGCCGAAGCTTGCACGCCCCGGTCGGCGTTCGTTGCCGCCCAGCGACTCGAGGATGCGCCGTTTCTCGGCGACGCATGGTTCTATCGAGCCCTCGCCGCGCTCGGCCGTGGCCGCGTCCGGCTCGTCGAAACGCATGAAGGCGAGCCGCTACCCGCACCCCCGCCACTCAGCGACGGACAGATCTTCGCGCGACTCCCGCTGCGGTTGACGGCGGAGGGCAAGCGAGTTCTCCGCGGCGAGTCCGACCGCGTCGACCTCCTGGGCGTCGATCGCTGGATCGGCGGCAGCCACGTCACGCCCGAGAACACATGGCGGTGGGATCGAACCGGGCACCGGCTCCTTGCCCCACCGACGAGTGGAGCCGGTGAGACTGGTCAAGAGTAATTGCCCACGCCTGCGCGTGCATGGTGAATGTCTCGCGCCGGATTGTGGGGCCTTTTGACCGGGTCAGTTCCAGAGCCGGTCGACGGCGAGCGCGACGTTGTCGTGGATCTCGGCACCGACAAGCGTCGCCTCGGGCTCGGTCGGTGCGGTCATGTCGCAACTGGCCTGGACCTCGTCGCTCAGAAACCGTGAGAGTTTGCCCAGTCCGTTCGTGTCGTCGTCGCCCTGTGGGCGGTGGAAATAGCGGAGCGGCGCGTATACCCGCAACGAGTGTCGCGCTCGTGTTAGCGCGACATAGAGCAGCCGTCGCTCCTCGTCGAGTCCGTTGCGGCTCGTCAATGCCATGTCGGAGGGCAGGTTGCCGTCGGAGGCGTGGATCAGGTGGACGATGTCCCACTCGAGTCCTTTGGCGGAGTGGATGGTGCTGAGCACGAGGTAGTCGTCATCGAGGTGCGGCGGACCCGCCAGGTCGGCACTGGATTGCGGCGGGTCGAGGACGAGGTCGGCGGCGAACTGCTCGAGGGTTGCGGCGCGTCCGGCTTGGCCGCTGAGTAGACGCAGGTCGAGCAGCCGCGTCTCGGCGTCCGGGTAGCGGCGGCGGATGAGCGGTGCCAGCGCGGCTTGCAGCAGCTCGGCCTGGGGTCCGGGCCTGGTGATCGTCTGCGCGCGCGTCGCCGCTTCGATCAGAGCGGTGCCGTCGGTGTGTGCGCTAGTCGGGAGATCGAGGTTTGCCCATTGCTCCGGCCAGCCGGCGGGATCGTCCGGCTCGAGCGTGTCGAGGATGCGTCTGGCAGTGCGTGGGCCGATCTGGTCGAGGAGCTGCAGGATCCGGAACCAGGCGGCCTCGTCGGCGGGGTTGATCACCAGTCGCATCAGGGCGAGGAAGTCCTTGACGTGAGCGGCTTCGAGGTAGCGGATGCCGCCGTACTTGACGAAGGGGATGCGGCGGCGGCCGAGCTCGAGCTCGAGCAGATCGGAGTGGTGGCCGGTGCGCATGAGGACGGCCTGGTCGCGCAGGCGTGCCCCTTGCTCGTGGTGGGCGAGGACGCGGTCGGCGACCTCGTGCGCCTCCGCGGCTTCGTCTCGGCAGAGTACGAGCTGCGGCCGGCTGCCCTGGCCGCGTTCGCTGCGCAACGTTTTCGCGTGCGCGCGCTCGGCTTGCGCGGCGACGAGGTTGGCCATGTCGAGGATCGGCTGCGTGGAGCGGTAGTTGCGCTCGAGCGTCACCACCTCGGCATCGGGGAAGGGCACGCTGAAGTCGAGGATGTGCTCGGCGCTGGCGGCGCGGAAGCCGTAGATCGCCTGGAAGTCGTCGCCGACGACCGTGAGACCGCAATTGCGCCCGCGGAATGCTTTGATGATGTCGACCTGCAGGCCGTTGACGTCTTGGTACTCGTCGACGAGGACGTGGTCGAACATCGCGGCGAGCTTCGGTCCGGCTTGTTCGTGGACGGCGAGGGCGCGCCAGTAGAGCAAGAGATCGTCGAGGTCGAGCAGGTGGCAGGCGCGCTTCCGTTCGCCGTAGGCCCGGAAGATGCCGCCGATCTCCTCGACGTGGGGAAGGCACCAGGGGAAGTGCTCGGCCAACACCTCCGACAGCGGAGACTGCATGTTGACGGTCCGGGAGTAAATGTCGGCGAGCGTTCCCTTGCGCGGGAAGCGGCCGCCGGAGTCGGCGAGGCCCAGTTGCTGGCGCACGACGTCGATCAGGTCGGCGCTGTCGGAAGCGTCGATGACGCTCAAGCGCGGCGGCAGGCCAAGCGGCTCAGCGTGGAGGCGAACCAGGCGCCACCCGATCGCGTGGAACGTGCCCGCGACGACCGCGGCGCGCGGGGCGGCATCGGTCCGCTCGAGCAACGCCCGTGTGCGGACGATCATCGCAGCGGCCGCGCGGCGGGTGAAGGTGAGCAAGAGAATCCGCTCGGGCCGGACGCCTTCCGCGATCAGCCAGGCGACACGGGCCGACAACGTCGTCGTCTTGCCGCTGCCGGCACCGGCCAGGATCAGCAGCGGACAGTCGGCGGACGCGGTCGCGGCGCGAAGCTGCTCCGGATTCAGATCTTTCAGCCAGGCGCCAGCGTCGGAAGCCGCGTCGAACATATGTTCGAGTATAACTCGGCGCGGCGCGTCGGGCGTCGCCGCACGAGCTGCGGCGACTCGTAGCGGCTCAGGCCGAGCGCGACCGCGATCGCGGTTGAACGGGCGCTTGTGGAGTTGATTGCGAGCGAAGGCAGCCAGCTGCTCAACAGCAGCGAGGCACCGCTTCGTCCCGGTCTCGTCCAGCTGTGTGAGAAGCTCGAGCAGGGACGCTCGGGTACGGTCTGCGTCGGCCTGCAGCGCCGGCACGAGATGCTCGGTGTCCTCTGCCTGCATCGTGTCGGGGCTGGCCCGTTCGAGGCCTGGGAGGCAGCGGACGCGGAGCGGTTTGCAAGCTTCGCTGCGCTCGCCCTGCACCAGATGGCAGAACGAGAGCGAGCCGAGCGGGACGAGCTCACGGGCATGCCCGGCCGGGCATTGCTCCTGCGGGCGCTTGACGAGCGGCTCGCGAGCGGGCAGCCGTTCGCGCTCGCATGCGTCGACTTCGATGGCCTCAAGGCCGTCAACGACAGCCTCGGCTACGAGGCCGGAAATGAGCTGATCCGTGCTGTGTCCGCGGCGATCGCCGGCCTTCTCAAGCAGGGAGAGATCGTCGGCAGGCTGCACGGGCGCGGCGGCGACGAGTTCGTCTGCTTGCTCGGCGAACGCGACCAACCCTCACTGGAACGACGCTGCCAGTGCTCGAAGCGGCGTTGGACCGGGCAGCGGTGCCTGCAGCGCTTGCTAGCTCCTATCTCGGCGTCTCCGTCGGTGCCGCGCTTGCAAACGGCTCCACCCCGGCCGGGTCACTCTTCACCGCAGCTGAGAACGCAATGCGCGAACGAAAGCAGGAGCGCCGCCGCTCACAAGGCCGCTCGGCCGCACCGCTGCCGGCGGCCCGCTGATAGCCGGCGAAGTTGATCGAGCTCGCGGCGTGAAGTTCATTCGCCGTCGCGGGCGTCCGCTCGTCCTCGCTCGCTCTGCGGGCTGAGAGACAGGCTTCTCGGGCGGCCCGAAGGCGGGCCGCCCGTCTTCGTGAATCAGGAAGTGATCAGGAGAATCCGCCGACCTGCAGCATCATGATCTAGGCGCTTCCCACCGTGCTGGCGGCCTGCGAGCGACACCACAGGCTCACCTCCCCGCCGCCTGCAGCGACTATCGCTCCTCCATTCATCGACAGCGACTGAACAGCAAGAGCGGCGCGCGCGTGGAACCGCGAGAGGACACGATCAGCGGAAGGCAGAAGATGAACGGCCGCCGGTCGGCGAACCCTTGTCTGCGAGAAAGCCCCAGGTCTAGAGTCGTTGTCGTGAAGCTCGCGCCCGCGCTGGTCGCGGTGGTTGCGGCGGCGTCGGGTGGCTGGCGATCGGAGCCGCCGCTCCCGGTCGCTCGCACAGAAGTGGCTGCGGCCGTTTCGGGCGGCGAGATCGCGGTCGTCGGCGGCTATCTTGCCGACGGCTCGACGACTGCGCACGTCGATCTCTATCAGCCGATCCGCCGGACGTGGCGGCAAGGGCCGGATCTGCCCGTGCCGCTGAACCACGCCGCGGCGGCTTCGCTCTCGGGACGGGCCGTCGTCGTCGGCGGGTACGGCGCCGGCAGGCCGACCCGAACGGCAGTCGCGCTCGATGGAGGCCGCTGGAAGCGGCTTCCTTCGCTTCCGTACACGCGCGCGGCTGCTAGCGCCGTAGCGCTCAACAGCAGGCTCTACGTCGTCGGCGGCGTGACGAACGGCGGGCTTGCCCGCTCGATGCTGATGTACGTTCCCAAGACCGACCGCTGGATGACGTTGCCCGGGCCCACGCCGCGGCAACACCTCGCTGCGGCCGCCGCTCGTGGCCGCGTCTATGCGATCGCCGGGCGCCTCGCAGGCTACGACACGAACGTGGCCATAGTCGAGTCGTGGGCGCCGGGCGAGCAGCAGTGGCGCCGAGAGGTGCCCGTGCCCGAGGCTCGGGGCGGCACAGGGGCGGCGGCTCTCTCGGGAATGATCGTCTCGGTGGGGAGCGAGGCCCCGGAGGGGACGAGCGGTGCGGTGTTCGGGCTCAACGTCCGCACCGGTCGCTGGAAGCGGCTCCCGGACCTGCCGACGCCCCGACACGGGCTTGGCGTTGTGGCTTTCGGCGGCGCCGTCTACGTGATCGGCGGCGGACCGCACCCGGGGCTGAGTGTGAGCGGCGCGAACGAGAGCTCGCGTTTCGCGCCGTGAGGCGCTGAAGTACAGCAGGTGCGATTGAATCCCGGCGGCTTCGATTCCCGCCGGCTCCCCATTTCAGGGAAGATCCCTGCGACTCAGGAGGAATCCGCCGGGTAGGTCGTCTCGTAGCGTTGTTCGACGTGCGATCCCGAGCCAGAATCGCCGCCGCGGCTCTCGGAGCCTGCGCGGCCGTTCTCGTCGCCTCCGCGGCGGCCGGCACCGCCGGTCGCCAGAGCCCGGGGCTCGTCACGCAGTTGCAGCGCGGTGGGCTCGTGCTCGTGCTCCGGCACGCCGTCACTGATCAGTCCAAGCAGGACGAAGATCCCGTCGATCTCGCCGACTGCTCGACGCAGCGGAACCTTTCGGCCGACGGCCGCGCGCAGGCGCGGACGATCAAGAGCGCCGTCCGGCGGTTGAAGCTCCCGATCGGGACCGTGCTGACGAGCCGCTTCTGCCGGACGCGCGAGACGGCGCGGCTCGCTTCGGGCGTGGGAAGGTCGCGGCCGCGCTCCTGAACACGATCAACGCCGCGCAGGACGCCGCCTGGCGCGAGCAGATGCGCGCCGCGCGCCGCATGATCGCGACGCCGCCGCCGGCGGGCAAGCTCACGGTTCTCGTCACGCACGGCGTCGTCGTCAGCGAAGCTACCGGCCTCACGCTTGAGGAAGGGGAGACCCTCGTCCTCCGGCCGCTCGGAAACGGCCGCTACCGGCTCGTCGGCCGCATCGCCCCGGACGACTGGATTGCTCTCCGCAAGCCGGCATCCGCTCGCGTCCTTCGCGTGAAGGAGTACCCGGTGCCGCGAGGGTCCGGGCCGCACGACGTCGCGCCCGCGCCGGACGGGACCGTGTGGTACACGGCGCAGGCGGCGGGGAAGCTGGGGCACCTCGATCCGGCGACCGGCAAGATCACGGAGGTTCCGCTGGGCGAAGGCTCCGCGCCGCACGGAGTGATCGTCGGGCCCGACGGCGGCGCGTGGGTGACGGACGGCGGGCGGAACACAATCGTCCGCGTCGACGCAGCCACGCTCGAGGTGAAGCAGTACCCACTGCCGGCCTCGAGCGGGTACGCGAACCTCAACACCGCGACGTTCGACCGTCGAGGGCGCCTGTGGTTCACTGGCCAGAGCGGCATCTACGGGAGCCTCGATCCGCGCACCGGCGAGCTAAGGGTCTTCCGCGCGCCGGGCGGCGCGGGCCCCTACGGCATCACAACGACTCCCCGTGGTCAGGTCTGGTATGCGTCGCTCGCCGGCAGTCACGTGGCGCGGATCGATGTCGGTACCGGGAGAGCGACGGTCCTTCGCCCGCCCACGCCGGGGCAGGGCGCACGGCGGATCTGGTCGGACTCCCGCGGCCGGCTCTGGGTCAGCGAGTGGAACGCAGGCCGGGTTGCCCGCTACGACCCCGCGGCGCGCCGATGGCGCGAGTGGCGGCTGCCGGGCGCCGCTCAGCCGTACGCCGTCTACGTGGACGACCGCGACGTGGTGTGGCTGACGGACTTCGCCGCGAGCGCGATCGTCAGATTCGATCCGGCGGCGCAGCGCTTCACGCGCGTGCGCCTGCGGGCAGGCGCGAACGTGCGGCAGCTGCTCGGTCGTCCGGGTGAGCTGTGGGGCGCCGAGTCGGGCGCCGATCGGCTCGTCTCCGTCTCGACATGATTCGACCTGTGGGTGCCGGAAACTCGAATCGACGACGGTGGCGCGCGACCTGCCCACCTGAGCGACGGTCGGCGGTCATTGCCGAGGTGTGCCGCGAGAGCGCCTGGTTGGTGGGGGTTCGCAGACCCGCTCGGCGAGCTTGACGACCGCCTCGATCAGTTTCTCCCCCTCGAGCAGGGCGAGGTCGTTGTGGTCGGCGCCCGCGATCTCGACGAGACA
>WNGE01007652.1_pt1 | contig 22552 bp, 22 predicted proteins | sample 5400651 | NCBI WGS metagenome assembly WNGE01 (sample SAMN13153370, study PRJNA577476) | soil metagenome | isolation source: 60 cm soil or saprolite under grassland replicate 2 | place: USA:California | collected 2016-06-15
TTGCATGGTGGGCATCGAATGAATGGTTGCAAAGTTTTGCATATCGTATTAATATCAGCTGGTGGTTGTTTGCTATTGCAGGATTGATTGCTATAATTATTGCATTTGCCACAATCAGCTTCCAGGCAATAAAAGCAGCAATCGCAAATCCGGTGAAGAGTTTGAGAACGGAATAAAAGCCAATGTACTGATATGCAAATGTACAAATGAAGGAAATGTGCAAATGACTAACCAAATCTTAAAATTCAGAAGATAAAACTTCTTATATGTTCCGCAATTATTTCAAAACAGCTATCAGAAATTTCAAACGTAATAAAAGTTATGCTGTTATTAATATACTCGGACTTGCAGTAGGCATTGCCGCAGGTGTGCTGATATTTTTAGTGATTCAATTTGAAACCAGCTTTGATAATTTTCACAAAAAGAAAGACAGCATTTACCGTTTAGCTACTGAATTTCATAACCAGGATGGCGTTGATTATACTGCCGGTGTTTCATTTCCTGTAGCTCGGCAACTGCGCGTTGATTTTCTGCAATTGAAAGAAGTTGCTTCTATTTTCAGAATGGGCGAAGGGCAAATCATTATTCAAAACCATGCAACCAATCAGCAAAAAAAATTACATGAACACAATATTTTTTATGCTGAGCCTGAATTTTTCAACATGTTTGATTTTGAATGGCTGGCAGGTAATGCAAACACTGCTTTAACAGAACCCAACAGCGTTGTGCTTACACAGGAGGTAGCAGAAAAATATTTTGGCAACTGGAGGTCTGCGGTTGGAAAAACAATCAGGCACGATAATAAATACACTTATAAGGTAACAGGTATTTTAAAAAACGTTCCTGCAAATACAGACTTCCCATTGAGTGTTGTTGTGTCTTATTCAACGCTTAAAAATACAAACTTTGCAAACAGCCTGAATGATTGGGTGGGTACATTCGTAGATGCATATACTTTTGTTGTATTGCCTCCCGAACTTTCAGAAGATAAATTTAATGCCGATCTGAAATCGTTTTCAAAAAAACATAAACCTGCAGAAAATACAAATGATCTATTCATTGCACAACCTCTTAGTGAAATGCATTACGATGATCGTTTTGGAAATTATCATAACCATACATTCAGCCATGAACTTGTAAATGCGCTTGCTCTAATCGGCATTTTTCTCATTGTCATTGCATGTGTAAATTTTGTCAACCTTGCCACAGCACAGGCTGTCAACCGTTCAAATGAAGTGGGCGTAAGAAAAGTTTTGGGCAGTAATCGTTCGCAACTTGCTTTTCAATTTCTTGGTGAAACTGCATTGATAACAATTACATCGGTAGTTATCGCTGTCATCATAACAGCAACTGGTTTACCTTTTCTCAACAAGTTGCTTGATACAAAAATGACAATGAATTTTATTGCTGATCCTGTACTGATCTTATTCATAGCAATCACAGCAGTACTTGTTACATTGTTATCCGGTCTTTATCCTGCAATTATTTTATCCGGCTTTAGTCCCGTAACTGCTTTAAAAAGTAAGATAACCTATAAAACGATCAGTGGCATTTCTTTGCGCAGAGCATTGGTCGTTTTACAATTTGCTATTGCTCAAATACTCATTATCGGAATGTTGATTGTAGTAAGCCAAATGGAGTATTTTAGAAATGCTTCTCTTGGTTTTGATAAAGCTTTTGTCATCAACATTTCAATACCTAACGACAGTACCAGTCATACGAAAATTAATTATCTGCGCAACAATTTGCTTAACAGCCCTGATATAAAAAATGTAAGTTTTAGTTATACAAGCCCTTCTTCCGATGACAATTGGACAAGTGATTTCAGATTCGATCATTCAACAAAACGCACGGACTTCAGTGCCAATCTTAAATGGGCAGATGCCGATTACTTTAAAACATACAATATGGAGTTTGTTGCGGGTCGTCCATATTATAAAAGCGATACCACTCGTGAATTTGTAGTAAATGAAACACTGCTTGCAAAACTTGGTATCGGAAACCCAAAGGATGCGATTGGTAAAGAAATAAATTTTAGTGACAAGGGATCGGGTGCACCTATTGTTGGTGTAGTTCGTGATTTTAATGCTTTATCGTTAAAGCAACCCATGGCACCTGTTGTGTTAAGTACATGGAAGGATGTTTATCAAATCATCAACATAAAAATAAAACCGGGTACAGAAAAATCAACACTTGCTTTTGTCGAAAGACTTTGGAACGAAGCGTTTCCTGATTATGTTTATCAGTACAAATTCCTTGATGAAACTATCGCAAACTTTTATAGACAGGAAAATCAGCTTTCTGTGTTGTATAAAATTTTTGCAGCGATAGCTATATTTATTTCTTGTCTTGGTTTGTACGGACTTGTTTCATTCATGACTGTGCAGCGTACAAAAGAAGTCGGCATTCGCAAAGTGCTTGGTGCATCTTCCCGAAACATTGTTTATCTGTTGTCAAAAGAATTTACGGCGCTTATTATAGTTGCATTTGCTATTGCTGCGCCAATTGGATATTATGTTATGCATCAGTGGTTGCATAATTATACATATCGCATACAATTGGGCGCATCCATATTTCTATTAGCAATCATCAGTTCCATCGTCATTGCATGGATAACGGTTGGGCATCGTGCAATAAAAGCTGCAATTGCAAATCCGGTGAAGAGTTTGAGAACGGAGTAAACCCTCTAAATCTCCCTAAAGGGAGACTTTGCGTCACCAATTGAAAAAATATATATTCCAAACATTCGTAAAGAACAAGCAGATATCTTGAAACTCAACAGAGCCGTCTTTTTAGATTTAAACGGAACTCTTGTCTTGCCACTGAAACAAGAGTCACTTTCTGAAATGAAAATAATTCCAGGAGCTGATTTGGCGGTTGCTAAACTTATTGAAGGAAAATTTATATGCCCGGTGATTACTACTCAATCAGGAATTGCAAAAGGGCGATTTACAGAGTACGAGTTTCGTAATTGGTTTTCTGACCTTTTCTCAAAAGTAAAGTTAGACATACAAGGACCCTATATCTGTCCGCATAGATTTGCAGAACACTGTATATGCAAAAAACCGAATTTGTTTTTATATGAACAAGCAGCAAAAGAATATTCAATTGATTTATCAAAGTCTTATGTAATTGGAGATACAACTTTGGATGTAATAGCAGGAAAAAAAATGGGGGGAGCCGGTTGCCTTGTAAAAACTGGTTGGGGATCGAATGAATCTGAATATCAAAATGCCAAACATAGTGCTTCATATATTGGACATACACTTGGAGACATTGTCAATTGGATTCTTAGTGATAAGGAAAAATAATACAGGAGTATTTATAACGTAGAATTTTTTGAAGATGCTTAAGAATTATTTCAAAACCGCGTGGCGAAATCTTGCAAAACAAAAGTCATACACCACTATTTTCTTTATAGCCATTAATTCAATATTTATAATTCATTGTTCTAATCCGGATAAACCCATTAAAACAGAAAACAATACTTCCCCAAAAAATATAATTATCAATAAAGTTGATTCAAAAAAAGTGGACGATTTTGTACATGCGGAAATGAAAAAAGCTAAGATGCCTGGTATGTCATTGGCTATCGTGCATAAAGGCAACGTTATTTATAAAAATGGTTATGGGTTAGCCAATTTAGAATTTTCAATACCGGTTACACCTCAAAGCCCTTTCAAAATAGCTTCACTTACCAAACCTTTTACTGCAACAGCCATCATGCAGTTGGTTGAAAAAGGTAAAGTTTCACTTGATGAAAATGTAAGTCATTATCTTGATTACTTACCAAAAGAATGGAATACAATCACGGTTAGAGAATTATTAAGCCACACCTCAGGTTTGGCGGATTATTTTCAGGCGCCCGACTGGTCATGGAAAAATTCATGGCGATTAGATTTAAGCCATGATGAGTTTATTAAAATGACTGAAAAATCACCGAGGATATTTAATCCTGGTGAAAAAATGCAATATTGTAACACGGGTTATTATTTATTAGGTATGCTGATTGAAAAACTAAGCGGTGAGCGTTATGAAGATTATTTAAACGAATATATATTTCATCCGTTAGGAATGTCAAATTCAAGACTTGATCATGCGTACGCAATTATTCCTAACCGTGTAAGCGGATATACCCTGGAAAAAGGGGAATGGAGAAATGCAGAATTTACCAGTGACACATGGGCTTATTCCGAAGGTGGAATAATCACGACTGCGGAAGATTTAGCAAAGTTTGATAGTTCATTTTATACGGAAAAGCTATTAAAGAAATCCAGTATAGATCAAATGTGGACACCATCTAAGCTTTCTAACGGCAGCTTTGGAATAATAGGAGACAATGGTGCCGGGAAGCCAAACTATTATGGTTTAGGCTGGTTTATCAGTGATTATAAAAATCATAAACTCATCCTCGCAGGAGGTGATAAGCCGGGATATACCTGTACCTTTTTTCGGTTTACAAATGACGACCTTACAATAATAATTTTATCAAATCTTTCTTCAAGTCCGCTTTATGGTATTGCAGGAGGAATTGCCGAAATGTATTTAACAGGATAATATTTATATCAGAAATGAATTTTAGTCAGGCATCATCTCTCGCAAAGGATGATGCGTTGGATAATTATTTTTATTTACTAATCAATCAAACTATGGTAATCAGAAAATACTCAAACTTAGTAATGCACTTCTACCCTAAACCGGCTTTCATTTATTTTAAATAAATAAACTATATGTTGAAACTTATATCATGCATACCTGTAATTCCCAGTGCCAATCTGGAGAAAAGCCTGCGCTTTTGGGTTGAAGGTCTCGGTCTTACCATGGACAAGGAAATGAGATATGAAGGCAGGCTGGTCGGCTGCATGGTTCACAACGAACATATGTACTTCTGGCTCAACCAGAGAGCAGGGACACCGATCAAGCCGGAAGACTATGAAGGCATCCGGCTTTACTGGGCGCCGGCTGACATTCAGGAGGCAAGGGAGCGTTTGAAGCAACTTGGATACGAGGTGTCAGACATTGAACATAGAGAGTATGGGCAGACTGAGTTTTTCCTTACTGACGACGATGGTTACTCCCATTGTTTCGGGGTTGCTACAAAGGCATAGATAAATAACTAATAATTTCCGTATATGCAGTTACAAAAACTAAGTCCGATTTTATGGACGAAAAATTTACAGGAAACCATTTCTTTTTATGAAACAGTATTAGGTTTTAAAAGCCGCAGCAACTTTCCAAATTTTGCTGCGCTTTATAGAGATAATGCTGAAATCATGGTAATAGTGCCAACAGATGAACAAGATAGTAGAGATGATTTTTTCCCAAAACCGCTTTTGACAGGAAGCATTTATATTTTCACAGAGGACGTTGATGAATTTTGGGAAACTGTAAAAGATAAAGCCATTGTAAAATCTCCCATCGCCGACAGGCAATATTGGATGAGGGATTTTTCCATCGTAGATAATAATGGATATGAAATTGTTTTTGGTGAGGATATCAGCAACCGTAATCAATAAATTTCAACATGGAAAATTCAAAGCTTTCAAAAGAGCAATGTGAAGCAGTTGATAAAGCAATTCTTAACGGCGATGCGCGTCAGCTTGAACAATTTCTTATTGCATTTAAAGATGATTCTTTTTCCAGCCAATGGGATGAAGCATTAAGAGCGCATGCAAAAGAATCAACGAACTTTTATGAAAAAGCCTGCACCATTATTGCCTATAAGCATTATTTCAATAGTTGGTCTGATTACGAAAAATTTAAAGAAGAAGCAAATAAAGAAGACAGTGCTGCTGCATTGTTTGAAAAAGCTGCTGATGCTGTTGTTGCAGGAGATGCTGTTACACTTAAAGAATTACTTCATCAAAATCTTGATTTAATTCATGCACGTTCTGTACGCAATCACCATGCAACGCTTTTAAATTATGTTGGTGCAAATGGTGTTGAGGGTTTTAGACAGAAAACACTACCAAATGCTGTTGAGGTTGCGGAAATATTATTGAAAGCAGGTGCAGATGTTGATGCTGTTGGTGATATGTACAGAGGCACTACCACGCTGGGTTTGGTAACAACAAGTGTTCACCCGGTTAAAGCGGGTGTACAAAAAGAGTTGGTAGATATTCTATTGAAATATGGTGCTGATATTAATCATGCTGTAGCACCTGATTATACAGAAGGCAATCTTATTCTTGCCTGCCTGCATAACGGTCGTGGTGAAATTGTTTCTTATCTCGCAGAGAAAGGAGCAAACCTTGATTTGGAAGCCGCTGCGGGTGCGGGCATTCTTGATGAAGTAAAAAAATACTATAATGAAGATGGCTCTTTAAAAGAAAATGCGGATACAACAAAAAGAGATTTAGGTTGTATTTGGGCATCTTGTTATGGACATAAAGCAGTCGTTGAATTCATTTTAGAAAAAGGCTTTGATGTATCAACAGTTGCAGACGGTATAACGGCGCTTCATGGGGCTGTTCTTGGTGGTCATGTTGATATTATACAATTATTGCTTGAACATAATGCGCCACTTGAAATAAAAAATTATTATGGAGGAACTGTTTTAGGGCAGGTGTTATGGTCAGCATATAACGACCCAAAACCACAATATCCTTTAATTATTGATATGCTCATTAAAGCAGGTGCGAAAGTAGAAGAAGGCTGGGATAAATATATTGATGAAATTAAGAGGCAGTATGCATAATGTATTATGAAGGATAGAAATTTTAAAAAAGATTATATAGCTGTGTTCGTTGCAATAAACTATGCACTAAGTATTCTGTTGTCTTTATTTATAGGAATAACCGGCGGGCATAAAAGTAAATTTATTGGTTTAGGATATATTTCAATGTTTATTCCTGCCGTTGCTGTGCTGATAATGACGAAAGAATTTAAAGTTCCTGTAAATAAATTTGATTGGAACAGGTTTCCTGTAAAGTGGATTATACCTGCTTTGTTTTTAATGCCTGTTGTTATACATGCAGCTTGCCTTCCATTGCTAACCGTTTTAAATAATGGCAGTTTGCCCTGGCAAGCATGGTTGTATGCAGATAATCATGGACTTTACCATGTGCCTGCAGATAAAGGCTGGGGCACATTAACCAGCGGAGAACTTATAATAAAAATTATTGTCAATGGTCTAACTGGTGTAATCATCGTATCTGTTCTCGCTTTTTTTGAAGAAATAGGCTGGCGGGCATGGATGCTTCCGCGGCTTATAAAAAAATTTAATGTAAAGAAAGGCATAATTATCGGCGCTTTTATTTGGGCTTTATGGCATGTTCCTTTTATTCTTAGCGGCATTTCTTATATCAACAATGTGCCGTATATAATATTATTAGTTCCGGTCGGCACATTTGGTGCAGGCATAATTATAAGCTGGCTTTGGCTGAAAACAAAAAGCATCTGGATTGTTTCGTTGGCGCATGGCTCATTAAATAATTGGGGACAATATGCTTTTAAATACATGCAGGATTCGAAGAGTTCAGATTCAATACTGCTGTTAATTGGAGTTGAAGCTTCTTTATTGGTAATGGGGCTTGTCATTTTGCTTGCAATGAAAAATAATTACAACATTTATGAAAAAAGTAAATAGTATATGCGCCTGTTTGAGTTATTTATTTTTTATGTAACCAGCTAAGGTACTTGTGACATCGTCCCTTGCGTTACTCACTTGTACTATATATTTTCATGGTGGCTACGATTTCATTATCTAAATGCATAATTAATTCGAACAGCTTTTAAATATTTTAATACTACAACAAATCTTTATCATGATACAGCCAAACGAATTGAAATTAAACCTGCCGATGCAAGTTGGAAACGGAACCATTTCAACCACAACAAAAGTTTGGAAAATACTTTTGGCAAGCCATGATGGTGATTTACAAAAGGTAAAAGAACTAGTTAATGAATGCCCTGGCTTAATGTATGCGCAATATAATTACGCGTCACCGATACATTTTGCAGTAAGAGAAGGTCATATTGATTTAGTAAAATATTTTTTAGACAACGGAGCACATGACCCGGATTATAAATTTTATCCCTTCCAGGAAAGCCTGCAAACAGTAGCGAATGACAGAAGTTATTTTGAGATTGAAAACTTGCTAAATGAATATGCCGCTGATATAAGCAAGCATAAATACAAAGGTGACAATGGAGAAATATTTTACAACAGAACTCCGCTGCAAACTGAATTTGAAAAAGCAGTTGGTAAAAATGATTCGGATAAAACAGAAAAAATCTTAAAAGAACATCCTGAGTTTGCATTGGATGAAACCTATTTTTGGAATGAAGGCATTTTATTGTTTGCCGCTAAAAAAAACGATCGTAAAATGATTGACTTGCTGATGAGTTATGGAGCAAAAGTTCCTTCGTTATTGAAGTGGGCACAGTTCTATTATTTTGAACGGTTAGATGGCGCAACATATATAATGGAAAGAGGAATGAATCCAAACACTATGAGCTGGCAGCATGTAACTATTCTTCACGACATGGCACAAAAAGGATTTATGGATAAAGCAGAGTTGCTGATAAAACATGGAGCTGATATAAATCCTGTTGATGAAGCATATCAATCAACGCCGTTGGGTTTGGCGGCAAGATGGGGTCATGTTGAAATAGTTGAATATTTATTGAAACAAGGTGCAGATGTGAACAAATCCGGTGCATCATGGTCAACACCATTGGCATGGGCTAAGAAGAAAGGACACAGTGAGATTGAAAATATTTTAAGAAAAGCAGGAGCAACGTAAATAACAATAAATAAGCATTATGAATACAATCATACATTATAAGATAAAAAAATGAGCCCACAACTTCTTGTGGCTGATATTGAAAATTCTATCGAATTCTATACAAAAAAGCTCGGCTTTGACTTGGATTTTCGTTATGAAGATTTTTATGCAGGCATCGTTAAAGAAAGTTTTTCAATTCATCTTAAAATGAGTAAGTCTTCAATTGGAGAAAAAGAAAACAGAAGAAACAACGAAGATATTGATATTATATTTTCAGTTGATGATATTGAAAGTTTATACAAAAAGCTTTTAAATAAATCTGTAGCATTCACTCAATCGTTAAGAGAGATGCCTTATGGAAAAATGCCTTATGGAAAAGAATTTTATGTAGCAGACCCGGACAATAACATCATTGCTTTTTTAGAAGAAGCGTAAACGTTTTGCTTGTTATAGCAATATAATTCTTAAGTACAATTATGAAAAGAACATATTTACTGACCGCAATTTTTTTATTGGCAGTACTTTTTAATACAAATGGTCAAACGGTTAAAGTGCCTTCCAAACTTGATGCATGGAATACAGTTTTGGCCGCAAAGCCTGTTCAGGAAACATATATGGGTAAACCATGTCTTCGTCTTGATAGCGGAATGATAGTTGTAAAAGGTGCCGAGTTACGTGATGGCACTATTGAAGCCGATATTAGTTTTTCTCAAGAAAGAAGTTTTCCGGGTTTTGCAGTGCGGATGCAGGACACTAATAATTTTGAAAATTTTTACCTGCGTCCCCATCAGTCAGGCAATCCTGATGCAACGCAATACACACCTGAATTCAATGGGCAGACCGGCTTTCAATTATATTATGGCGAAGGTTACGATGGTTCCTTCTCCTTCAGATTTAATCAGTGGCATCATATAGAAATAGAGTTGCATGGTTTACAAGCGGAGTTTTATATTGATGACACGCCGGTGATTAAAGTGAAGGAACTGTTGACAGGTTGGAAAACAGGAAAGATTGCAATTGGTACAGATGGAGCGCCTTTGCGCATAGCCAATGTACAATACACTGTTAAACAGCAGTCTGCCCCATCTCCTCCATCGGTGCCGGTAAACGGTACGGATGGAATGGTTACACGTTGGCAGGTCTCGAATCTGGTTCATAGCGACTTGTTTAAAAAAGTGTACACGCTAACACCGGAAATAAAAAAGAAACTTATATGGACAATTCAAACAACAGAATCTTCAGGCACAATTAACCTTGCCCGGTTTGGAGGAAGCCCGAACGACACAGGCAGAACAATGGTTGCAAGATTGCTCATTGAGTCAACTTCAGACCAGGTGAAAGAATTCTCTTTTGGATTTAGCGATTATATAAAGATTTACCTGAATGATAAAGCCCTGTATTCTGGTGCAGATAAGCAATACTCAAGAGATTACAGGTTCTTAGGCACTATAGGATATTTTGACCGGTTATTCCTTCCTCTAAAAAAAGGAGTTAATGAGTTGTGGTTGGTGGTATCAGAAGATTTTGGCGGATGGGGTGTGAAAGCGAAGTTTGAAAATATAGAGAACATTTTGTTGAAATGAGAGCATAAAAATTATCGCGTATAATAATTTTATCAGAAAGTAATACAAGGGATATGGAGAATTTAGACCAGCAATTGCTGAATGCAGTTGCAGAAGAAAATCTAAGCAAAGTAGAATTACTGGTTTCGCAAGGCGCAAACATTAATTATATTGATCCCTGGGGAAATTGTGCTGTGTTTTCTGCAGCGTGGGACGGGAATATTAAAGCATTAGATCTGTATTATAGTTTAGGTGCTGTATTGGATCTGGAAGATAATAATCCACTTTGCAATGCCGCTTTCAATGGTCAATTTGAATCTGTAAAATGGCTGATAGAAAAAGGAGCGAATGCAAATTTTAGTTTTAAGAAAACAGGTGAGAATGCTTTACATTATACAATTTGCAAAACCAGCGAAATGGATGAAAGAACTGAAATTGTAAAGTTCTTAATTAATGCAGGCACAGATGTAAATAAAAAAACAAATAAAGGTGAAGCGACCCTTTGCTTCATGAGAGATGCTTTTTTAAAAGGAGAAACACCACTGCATCGGGCAGCGGCTTACGGAAACGAAACCATTATTAAGTTGCTGATAGAAGCTGGTGCAGATCGATCGGCAAAGGACGCCAATGGCGATTCTCCCATTTCCTGGGGCAGTTGGCACCTGAGAGATTCAGATGTTTTGAGATTGCTACTCTATGATGGTGTACCGGGCATTAGGTAAATCAGATAAAAGCGTTCAACTCAAGCATAACAAATTGTGCCATTTATTAAGTTTAGGTACACACAATTTTCAACTAAACATCAATGCTTATAAAAGGCTATTGATCTTGTAAAAAAATCTTAGCTGAAATTGACAAAAGATAAAAGACTAAGTTGATTCTCCTTAGTAAAAGTTAGTACAACCACAGCGATATAAAAAAAATTATGTTACTTATTAAATAGCATGAAAAATTCAGAAATAACCAATCCTTTATTTCATGAAGCTGTTGAAGCAATTGACAGCGGTAATATATCTGTATTGCAACAACTGTTGGAAGCAAATCCTGATTTAGTAACGAATCGTTTGGACACTCCAACTGAAAAAGGATATTTTAAAAATCCTTACCTGCTTTGGTTTGTTGCAGATAATCCTATCAGGCATGAGAAGCTATCGGGTAATATTGTTGAAGTAACGCGAAAAATTATAGAGGCTTTACAAAATAATCCAACGGATACTTATGACTATCAGCTTAGCTATACGCTCGGGCTTGCAACATTTGCAACACAACAGCGTATAAAAGAAATTGGAGTAAGAAAAGTTTTAGGCGCAACTGAAGCCGGAATTGTAGCATTGCTTTCAAAAGATTTTATTCAATTGGTTGTTGTATCGTTCATCATTGCATTTCCTGTTGCATGGTGGGCATCGAATGAATTTTGAGAACGGAGTAAAAACATAACGATGAAAAATAAAGTTGTATTTGTATTTATAACGGGAATTAATTTTTTTCTTCTTTTATCTGATGATGCATGGACGCAGGAGACACCCATTCATTATGATTCTGTGTATTCAGCTGTTTTAAAGGAGGAAAGACCAATTCAAATTATCTTTCCTAATAACTATAAACAGGACTCAACAGATAAGTGCGATGTGCTGTATGTATTAGATGGAGAGTGGAATACTTCCTTGGCACAAACAGTCCGTGGTTTCTTGGAGTACACCAAATTCATACCTGCCAATATAATTATTGTAGGCATCCCTAATTTGTACCGCGATAGTAATAATATGCGCGACAGGGATTTTACGCCTACCCATACTGATTTCAGCATTCTCTCCGGAGGAGCAGGTAATTTTCTTTCCTTTCTGAAAAATGAGTTGATCCCATACGTCAATAAAAAGTATCCAACAAAAACAGAGAACAACACCCTTTACGGAACTTCCCTGGGAGGATTGTTTACGTTATATGCATTTTTACAAGAACCTGCGCTTTTTAAATCCTATTTGGCAGGCGAGCCAAGCTTATGGTGGGACAATGGCTACCTGGATAAAGTTGCTATTCAGAAAATAGGAACTACGGCAAACTTAGATAATACCCTTTGGATAGCGTCGAAGGATGGGACGGCCTATCGTGAAATGGGGATCTCGGGTTTGGATTCAATACTTAATCGACAAGCACCGAAAGATTTAGATTGGAAAATTGAAACTTATCCAAATGAAACTCATTTTTCTACTATTTGGAAAGGGATTTATGATGGCTTGAAATTTTCTTATAAAGGGCTAATAACTGAGGGTGACTTTCTGCTCGGCCCACTCAATGGGCGTGTGGTGAAAGGAAAGACCTTCCAATTAAGGTGTTATAATATATCCTCAGAAAATTATATTCGCTATACGACTGATGGAAGTGAACCTACAACCGCCTCTTCAAAACTAAAATCGGAGAATATTTTTAATTTTTCTGAATCAACCATTTTAACTATTAAATCCCTGAATGCCCGGAGGGAGAATGATAAAATTACCCGGTGTGAGTTCAAAGTTGAGGATCCTTTGGCCGCAATTCAAAAGCTAAAAGATGCAAAGCAGGGAGGATTGTTTTATAAATATTATAAGGGGAACTGGAATGAACTGCCGGATTTTGATAAGATCAAACCAAGTCAGACGGGTGTTGCAGGAAGGGGTTTTGATATAAATAAGTTTGACCGTCAGAATGGATTTGCCTGTCTGATGGAAGGTTTTTTGGAAATTCCTAAAGAAGGATATTACTATTTTGAAATGGGTGATGACAGCAATTCTAAAGTTTGGCTAGGAAAGCAATTGGTAATAGGCTATCATAACATTGCAGGAAGGGGACAATCCTTTATCATTTATTTACAAAAAGGTTTTTATCCTTACAAAGTGGAGTACTTATATAAAAAAGGAGAAACTCCTCTTTCCCCGGTTCGCTGGCACTCGGAAAGCCCAGAGAACTTTTCGCCAATTCCAGCCGAATTTCTTTATAGTCAATTTTAAATCAATTGCCCATTGCAATGCAAAGAGTCTCGCTAAATTGCATAATAACAGAGGAATTTCCAGGGAACTTTTTAATCGCGTGCAATGGTTCTCAACATTCGATTAAAACTGTTTTTAGGTCATTGCGATGAATATAAAGCTTCTTTACTTTGTCTCTTCGAACGGCGGAGAATCAATCCCAATATTCATAAAAAACCAAACTTAAATCGAGTTCTAAGGAAAGCCACCTCTACAACCCGGTGGTTTTTTTATTTCAAACCATCAACAATTCCTACGAATCGTTTGCACCGGTCAACTCCAGAATCGCTTTCTTAAATTCTTTTGCATCACTGTTTTTCATAAGAAAAACATCGGCACCCGCTGCAATTATCTCGTCAACAACGCCTCTTTCATTGATAGTTGAACAGGCAATGATTTTCATTGAAGCACCTGATTTTGAGTCCCTGGAAAAGGAAATAAAAAGTGAATTAAAAATTTCTGCCAATATAGATCCTGATGAGGTTACGTTCGATTATAACCCTCTTTGAAACGAGACACACCTAATAGCAATGCTGGAATGACTTCAGAATAAATGAAGAGAAAAAAAGTCCAATTCTTTCACTTCAACATCATTAATTTTTTGGTATCTCAATTTCCTTTCGAAGAACAGCATCATAATATATTACAAGCGTACGAGTCTTTGTTTTTATTTATTTCGAAAGCCAAATGAAAATTAATTACATCATTTCCCTTAACTACTCTGATGCACCCTTTATTTGAGGACATTAGGAGATGGTAAAGAACTGCTATTGAAACACACAGTTTACATCCTGATAAAGGAACGGTAAACTGGCTATCAGTGGACATATTTAATGTTGAACCTGCTAAATCTTGTTGGAGAAGGTATTGAAAGGACAAAATATCAGTCCATAGCCACTGCATTTGCCCGTTTACAACAGTGAATGGATTATATCTTATCGTATTTATGCAGTTTCTTTGCCTTATAATCTGCCAGATACAAAACTTCGTCGTATCTTACTCTAATGATCTTCCATGAATTTCCCGATCTTACCTGGCTGAAAAGCCAGGTTGCCCAGGGATTTAGCAATCGGCTGGGATGGGGTAACCTTTTGTTGGATACAGAAGGTTTTCCTAGTGTTATCATTCATACCAAGGTCAGGGAATGTTTCCGCCCTGATATCAAAGGCCCGGTTTCTTTTTTTTTGAATATACGGGGAAATAGCTTTTGCAGTGTAGACCGGCAAACGACTCGCATCGATGAGGACAACTATTTTGTCAGCAATCGCTCCCAGTTGTATACCTTACAGGTAGAAGAAGGTTTCGGTGGCACCGAAACTTTTAATATCCATTTCGGGGATTTCTTCGGCGAATCGGTTCTTAATTCCCTGATAACTCCGACAGACAGGATTTTGGGTGCGGGCACAGAAAAACAATTGTCACCTCTCTTGTTCTTTAACCAGTTGCATCGTCGGGATGCTACTTTCAACGCCCTGATCCGGGCGATCATAACTTCGTATAAGGAAACAGGATTTAACAAGCTCCGGTTTGAAGAGCAGTTGACTGCCCTGTTGTCCTATCATGTGCAGCAGCACCGCCACATCGCCGAAATTGTAAACAATCTACCGCCTGTTCGGAAGGCCACACGCATAGAGCTCTACAAACGCCTTTCTCGCGCCATGGATGTCCTCCGCTCCGGCTTTTGCGGAGAAATAAGCCTGGACCAGCTTGCAGCGGAAGCCTGTCTTTCCAAATATCATTTTTTGCGATTGTTTCGTAGTGCCTACGGACTGTCGCCTTATCAATACATCCAACACCTCCGGCTCGAAAAAGCCAGGGTCTTACTCGCCGAGTCCGTTATATCTATAACGGATCTTGCCGAGCTGTTAGGGTTTGACAATAGCCAATCTTTCAGCCGTCTTTTTTACCAGAGGATGGGGCTTTATCCCACCCAGTATCGGCTCCGGTCAAAATAGCAATTTTGGTTATCCGGCGGACCACCAGCCGTCAGAACTTTGTATTCTAATACGGCCCAACAATGTCCAAATCCATTTTTCGCAGGACTGCAATTCTGCTCATCGCCTGGCTTTTACTGCTCGGCATATTGTCGATACGTGGGTTTTTCACCAACTTTTCCCAACTGCCTCCCCGGTTGAGTTTTGCCCTGTTGGTACCTTTGCCCCTGGTGCTGCTGTTCAACCGCTCACGGGCGGGCAAACAGTTGTTGCATCATATCCAACCCCAATGGCTGATCTATCTGCAGTCATTTCGCATCCTGGTTGAAATGGCAATATGGTTACTCGTGCGCTATGGATCATTGCCCGTACAGATGAGTTTTGAAGGACGCAATTTCGACATTCTCACCGGCTTGTTAGCCTTCCCGGTAGGCTACTATTGTTTTGTTAAGAAGACCTGGCCTCCGGTTGCAGCGCTGATATACAATATTGCCGGTCTTGTTTCGCTATTGAATATTGTCGCCATTACCTCCTTATCCATGCCAACCGCGCTACGTGTCTTTCACAATTCGCCCGACAGTTCCTTGCTGACAAGGTTCCCTTTTATTTACCTGCCCGGTCTGTTGGTCCCCTTAGCCTATGCACTCCATATCCTTTCCCTCCGGCAATGGGGAATGTTCCGCCGTTCCCCGCACTTTAGAGATAATACTATGCGGTCGGCCAATAATGACGGCTCCGTTCCAGGCATCATTTCAGCAAAAGAATGGTTTGGTTCGGGTGGCCGATTACCCTACGATACTGTAACGAAAAGTATAATCTATCCAGACAAAGCTGCACAGTTAAAGAGTTTGTTTGTTTTCAATAAATATGTTGTTTATGCAAAGCAAAAGCCTGCTAAGGCAATCTCTTTCCTGCCCGGCTTTCCATCCGGTTCTTATGATTGGGCCAAAATTGACGCTTTGATAGAAGAACAGAACCCGCTAAATCGATTATATGTTGAATACATCGGGCAGGGTGAATCGGACAAGCCTGAAAAATATCCTTACTCTACTTTTGAAAGAGCAGACCTGGTAGAAGCAATATGGAAGCATCGTCATATTGAATCGACATTTGTAGTAACGTTTGACTATTCCTCTTTGGTGGTCATGGAACTGTTGCAGAGACAGCAGGAAAAAATAGAAAAGGGTATAAAACCATCAACCGTTATTACAAAAGTATTGTTTATCAATGGCGGGTATTTTACAGGTGGACACTCTCATCCTGTATTTACGACTCCCTTGCTTAAAACCAGTTTTGGGAAAAGAAGCGCCATGAGAGCGCAAAATTCAAACTTTACATTCAATGGAATGATAAAAGGCATGTGGTCTAAAAAGTATCAGGTGACCGAAGCGGAATTGGCCGAAGTACGGGATGTCATTAGAAGAAGAAACGGGGCGCTGTTTCTTCACTATGCCGCCGGTTTTGTGGACGAACATAAGGCAAGTGGCGAACGGCTGAATTTGCTTCCTATTGTTGAAAAAATGCACAATGATGTTTTCTTTCATATTGTAGGAAGCGACAAAGACCAGTTTGAGCCCAAACAGGTAACACTGGCAAAAGAAAGAATAAGTAAATATGGGGTGGACATACAGGTATTATCCGGAGGGCACATGATAACAATGGAACAACCACAGTTATTAACTGATAAAATTTTAGCAATAGCAAAATAATCTTTAGTCACCAATAAATTATACAAAATGCAAATCCTGGCAATAGACAAAATCAGCGAAGGCGTAACAGCTGCAATATTGGAACCCTATCTTCCACAGGAATTGGCAGCAACCATTAATCTGTATTTACAAGAAAAAATCAGAACTTTTTATTTCAGAAAAGACAGGGCCGGCGTTGTGTTTGTCATGGAATGCCAAAGCATACAAGAAGCGAAAGAGATTTTAGCAACCCTGCCTATGGTTCAGGAAAAACTTTTAGATTTTGATTTAATTCCAATTGGACCTCTGATGCCTATTGGACGACTTTTGAAACAGACGGGTCAATAGTAAATAGGACTTCGATTTATTAATACTTACACTACTTACACTGCTATATGACGGATGAATTCACATTGACCATAGACGGTGATGGAGAACAGCAAAATTTTAACGCAAAACTTCTTGTGCAGGGTTACACACACCGATTTTGTGTGACCGTAAACGAAACGGAAATTTTTTTTGAGCCGGATGAGGAAGGTCATTACCGTGCGATAAAAATGCCGTGGCAGGAAGAAAAGCAAATCCAAAAGATTAGTAAGCACCTGCTGCAGCAAATCAGACAAAAAATAGAAGCTATTCTCACCTATGACAATACAGAGTGTATTGAATTAACAGAAGAAGGCATCAGCATAAACCATGAATTGTGTTCAACCTGTACGCATTGCATTGCTGTATGCCCCGAACAAGCGGTAAGCTGGAATCATATTCCTTCTCAAAAAATTCAGCGTGAGCTTTTACCGACAAGTGAGCAGCTCAAGGAATTTTTAAAATCAAGACGTTCCGATTTTCATTTTGACGGACGAAGGATTGACAGGGAAATTTTAAAAGAAATTGCGGTAATGGGCAAATATTCTCCCACCAATAATTATGAATTGGATGCAATTATTGTTGACAGTCCCGAAGTGATGAGTGCCCTGGAAGAAATATGTTTCCGTAAACTAAAGATCATAAAATTTTTATTCTTTAAGCTCAATCCTTTATCGCTTATCGTTAAATGGCTAACTCCTGATTTTAAAAAAATCAAACCGAAATTAAAGTCAGGTGGGGGTAAGAAAGAATTTTTCTCGGGTGCCGCTGCGCTGATTATCGTAATTGGTGATTCCCGTATTCGTTATACAGAACTGAGCGCTCAATATTTTCTATACAACATGCAACTTTATGCTAAAACGCTCGGTATTGGTTCACGCCCTTCTGGAGGTGGTAAATTCTTTTTAGCCGGCAACAGTTCTGCAAAAAAAATTTTGGGTATCCCTCGTCATAAGAGCATCCAGGCGATATTATTCCTGGGCTATCCATCCATTCAATATGTGAACAAGGCGGAAGGAATTGCTCCCGCTATCTCCTTTAAGTGATGATAAAAAGCTAACAAAAAAACTGCCATGAAAATTTACATTCTCCTTGCGCATCCTGACAAAGACTCCTTCAACGGCAGGCTTGCAGATGCGTATGAAAATGCAGCAAAAAATAAGGGGCATGAAGTAAGGAGACAAAATTTGGGTGAAATGAAGTTTGATCCAATTCTCTGGAAGGGTATAAAGTTGTTCAGGAATTGGAACCTGATTTAAAGCAATCCCAGGAAAACATTCTATGGTGTAACAAATGGGTAATTTTCTATCCACTCTGGTGGGGATCTGTGCCCGTCTTATTTAAAGGCTTTCTTGACAGAACTTTATATTCTGGTTTTGCATACAGATATCATAAAAAAGATCCTTTGTGGGATAAACTTCTGAAAGGGCGGTCAGCGCATATTATAACAACCTGTGACGCTCCCTGGTGGTGGATCTGGTGGCAATACAGAAACAGCGATGTTAATACAATAAAAAGAGCTACTCTTGAATTTTGTGGTTTTTCTCCTGTAAATCTGACCCGTATCACAAGGTTAAAATCTCTTAATGAACAACAGCGTCAAAACCGAATAGACAGAATTATAAAAACAATTGAATAAAATCATTACAAAAATTTTTGCTTTTATGATGAAATATTAATTCCTCACAATAAAAATCTATATCCTTTTGCTCATCCTTCAAAAGTTAACTTGAGGAACACATGAAACACTCCCCAAACATTTGGGTAAGTTTTTATTTTCTTATAAACCAATCTACCGGTCTGCGCAGTGAAACAGGGTCGGGATAATTTTTTATATAACCTGTTCGAAGAATAAAATGAATGTTGTCATCAATGCCTGTTATTTCATTTACTTTTTTGCTGCCAAGAGATTCTTCCAATAACTGCGTCATAGGATGCAATGCAATTGCTCTTTCTCTTACTTTCAAAAAAAGACCCTGCATGCGTTTACCTATTTCAAGAAGAGAGGAAACGGAGTTATCTTTGCCGGAGATGAGGATCCAACCAGCGGAATGAGTTACTTGTTCTTTTACTTTTTCAACTCCTTTATCTCTAAAACTTTTTTTCATGACATCTTCTCTATTATAAAAATTTCTCACAACCCATCCTGTCATTCCATTCATTTCCATACTTGCAGTAGTTAAGCCATCACAATATTTTTTCGCATCCTCACTTGAAAATCGAATCCAGTTCGCTAATTCTTTTTCTGCATCATCTCTGTTCATTTGAATTCTATTTGCTTCTATCGTTTGTTCACTGAGCCATTGACATTCTTTTGAACTATTTGCGAAGTAGTAAATATTGTTCTGCTCATTGCCTGTTAAGTAGGCAACATCATCTTTTTTCAATGCGTCTTTCAGATAAATAGAACGAACCGTTCTCCTGTTTACAATCTTTGATGTGTCGAAAGCTGAATTATTATTCTGTTTATACAACCTAACCTCAGCAATGTTTTCATCCTGGTTTGAAGAAGCCAAAATATTCCAATCACATCTGTAGCCGTAGTGAAGCGCTGCATATTCGAGGTTTTGCATAAACGCACCGATTGATAAAATCGTTTCTCTTTGTGTTGGGTCGACAGCAGGCAACCATTTGGTTTTGTCATTTCCAATAATCCAATGATAAGGCTCTATGTATTTTACAAACCAGGGTTGTGCGTTATGTCCGCTGGGTGCAAGTGAAGCGAGATAAAGAATTTCTTTTTCATCGGGATGAAAAGAAATTTTACCGGAAGGTGGTTCTTTTATATCACTTCTTGTAAAATTATTTTTATCGCTGAAAAGATAGAATGTGCCTCCTGCTGCCAGAATAGATGCACCGGTTACGCTTATGAATCGCCTTCTGTTCATACACTCAGCTTGCATTTTGTTTTCAAAAATGCCATCCTATTTTTAATGAAATTTCCGGAGTAAGTAAGGGTGGTTTAAATTCTTTGTTATCCACCATAACACTATTATCACCGGCAAATCTTAAATGTATCCCTGCCCACGGATTCAAATAAAAATTTTTATAGAACGTCCATACATAACCTCCACCTGTTGTGAAAATTGCATTGTCATATTTTGAAACAGACCATTTGGCATCCGTTTGAATCTGTCCTCTCCAGTATTCAAAGCCGGCACCAACCCACCAATTCTGAAAATTTGGCTTAAAAAAATAATCGGCTATTAAAGTATAAGCCTGGATTTTGTTTTCAGTAAAACCATCTTTGAGCATAAACTTTGGTGTGTTAACTTTTGTTATAATAGCCCTGTATCTCATGTGATTATTTCCAATCCATACTGAGCCATAGTAACCACCGGTTATATAAGGCAATGCATCTATTTCAAAGCCGATAGTTTTGGTTTTGATTTGACAGATACCTGGTGTTGTCACAAAAATGAATATGACGGTAGCAATAATATTTCTCATGATCACTTTTTGTATTGCTAAAAAATATTGCAGGAATTTTCCCTCGCTTTTTCAATGTATCATCAATAACTTGTTATGATAGCCGCACTGAGAAATTTCTTCAGCCGAAAAATCTTTTCCCCTTCGCTGAGGTATTTCAAAAGATTGTACCCGGTTAACAGCGCTCATTTCGCAATCATTTCATCAGGCATCATTTTCATAGTTACTGTAAAACTAAATGCCTTGTTGGACTAAAACTATGATCGAAATCATGCTGGGCAGCGCCGCTTATTAATTAATTGTAAACAGCGTTATGGAAAAATAGTGCGCTAAGTGAGAAAATGGCTTGCATAATTTTCGGAATCGGTGGCGATTTATCCATTTCCGCATTCTCTGATTACAACCTTTTGTGCTTTGAGGTACAGAAAAAATTTCATACCGGAGATTCGTATTTTCCTGCTCTAACCTTTTTTATCAGGAAGACTTCTTCAAAAATTTAACATTGACCGTTTGTTCTCAATATTAATTTTGCGTTACCTTTTTATTAATAAATTAAAATTATTATGGCTATTAAAAAGCAACCAAAGAAGCGAGAAAGAAACAAAAAACGCAAGCCCGCCAAACGATTGTAGAAGAACTTGAGCATTTATTGGGCAAATACAAAAATGGTATAAATAAAAACAAATATGAAAAAGGTCTCAAGAAGGCAAGTAAGATGCTGAGTAAAGTTGTGGTGGTGCCTGTACCTAAGAGAATTCCGCCAAAAAAATCAGCAGAAAAGACAGTTGTGCCCGCAAAATGAATCTGAAAACACATTGTAGCAGATGTAGCTCCTTTAATATTTATTACCATCTAAAAACCTTGTTTACTTAAGGCGCGGATGCAAAACCCGCTGAAGCCTGCGAAAGCACAAATACCGCATTACTCGCAATGATTTCAGAAGCATTCCTTTTTTCATGAACTAAAAACTCCCCACGATGATAATAACCGATTGCACCATTCACGGCAAAATATATCCTTTGAAGTATCAAAGGACCTTTAACACGGATGGGGAGGCTTTTCAGGGCGTTGTGTTCTTAAAAACCGCCCTGGGGTTCTTGTACATTCGTCGAATGAACCAACATGAAAGGCTATTTAACCTATCAGGAACATATGCCCTCTCAAGAAGATAATAACAGCTTTCCTGCAAGGCAAAAAAAAATAAAAATATACTTGCAGGTATGCCTTGACGCTTACTGCGGCTCTTTGATCGTTGTTTCTTTGACTGCTTTCAATGCCTCGTCCGGTGATATTTCCATTCCCTGTTCATTTATGTAATGGATGTCGAAGGCCGCGTCGGAATAAATGTACAATACGCAATCTTCCATGCAGCGGAATTGATGAACATGATGAGCAGGCATCATCGCAAAACTGCCTGCACGTAATGTCATAGGGGTCTCACCCTTCATTTGTATCGTGGCGACTCCACTCACAACCATCAGGTGTTCGTTCGGTGTATGCCAGTGCCACGGGATAATACATCCTGCGTCCATTTTGCCGAGGATAATAGAAGACCCATTTTTAGGATCGCCGGTCTGCACAAATCCGGGAGCATTTGTCGGCAAACCCGGAAACGGTGCGAATTTTATTTCCGACAGGTTCCGCACTATCGAATGGATGGAAGTATCCTGTCCTTGCGCCAAAGTTGAAATGGACAGAATCGCGATGAAGAGTACAACGGTAAGCAGACGGAACACCGTTGCAATTTTTTGGATTTGTCTCATTGTATTTCTCCTTTTGCCTTTAATATTATAAATGCTGTTTTAAATTGTATTTTGTCGCATTTAACGCCCAAGACTTTCT
>WNGE01004123.1_pt1 | contig 22550 bp, 28 predicted proteins | sample 5400651 | NCBI WGS metagenome assembly WNGE01 (sample SAMN13153370, study PRJNA577476) | soil metagenome | isolation source: 60 cm soil or saprolite under grassland replicate 2 | place: USA:California | collected 2016-06-15
TCAACAAGCTCGAAAAGCTTTTTTGCGTCCAGTTCGGAAGCCCCATTCGAATTTACTATAGCGGCGTGTTCTTTGGGCCCGTTCAGTTCAAACAGGAAAAGAGAACGCTTATCACCGCCGCGACTCAATTAAGAAGGGGGAAATCATGAAAAGAATGCTCTTCAGCATTGCCTTGTTAGTAGTGGCATCGGTTGCGTCAGGGCAGACCACACGGCAGCCGCTCATGAATGAGCGAGAGACAACCCAACAACTGCAACGGCCGACAACCACTACTCAGACAACGAGTACCACTGAAGCCAACGGGACAATCACGGAGTACACTCCCGGAAACGCCATCGTGCTTAGAGAGAGCTCCGGGCCGGTGCGTTATCGCTTCGGCAAGACGGTGACGTATGTGACACGCAGCGGCAGAGTCTTGGACGAAGCCACCGTAAGATCAAGGATCAGAGTGGGCGTTCCAGTTCGGGTCCATTATGCCGGAACAGGTCCCAACATGGTTGTTGATCGTGTGATCCTCGAAGAGGATTAATATCTAAGCTCGTTTGTCTCCATCGCGCCTTTCTGTTCTGCCCGGTTTGGCGGAGCGGAAAAGGCGCGTTTTGTTTCCCACCGCCAACACTGCCGGTCACTGCGATCAAGTTAAGTGAATGCCGCCCTTCGTTTCGCACTCGTCGCGGTACTAATCTTAGGCAGTATTTTGCCAGCAGCGGCGAGAAAAAGGTTCAGCCACTCGCCGCCTCCAAGAAAAGTCGACGTTGAAGCCGCCACTCGACTGCAAGTGTTTCTCGACCGCGCAAATTTCAGCCCAGGCAAAATCGATGGACGCTATAATGACATCACAGGGAAAGCGCTAGCGCTATATCGCGAGTCACGTGGCGAACAACCGCAAATGCCGCCGCCACAGCCCAAGGCAAAATCGAACGCAAAATCGAACGTCGCGCCCGATGTGACGGGCCTCGACCTCGCCAGCGTGGATCCGGTGTTCATTCCATACATTGTTACCGAAGCGGACCTCCAAAGCATTGGCCCATTGCCCAAGGAGCCGGCGCAGCAGGCAAAGCTAAGATTTTTGCCGTACCGGGATGCTGCGGATGCAATCGCGGAGAAATTTCACAGCGACATTCATTTTCTTGACCAACTCAATCCCGGTAAGCTGAAAGCGCTCAAGCCCAGCGATCAGCTCATGGTGCCAAACGTCGAACCGTTTGAACTCGCCTCGGTAAAAGAGGTTAAGCCCGGCAGCGAACTAGGCTCACAGGCCGCCAATGAGATGGAAGATCAACCTGGTACGCAAGCCGGAGCTCCGGAGCAAACTGGAGGCGCACCCGCGGGCATCGCCATAAAGATCGATGTGAAAACGAACATTCTCGAAGTACGCGAAGGCGAAAAGCTCATCGCCGCCTATCCAGTTTCGGTCGGTTCTACTCACACCGCCTCACCCATCGGCGAATGGAAGGTGCGCCGGATTACCAAGATGCCCACTTTTCGTTACGACAAGGAGATGCTTCAGCATGGCCAGCGCAGCGGCAATTTTTACGTGCTCCGACCTGGCCCGCGAAATCCCGTTGGCGTGATGTGGATCGCACTTAACAAAAAAGGCATCGGCATTCACGGCACCAACGATCCAGGTTCGATTGGCCACACCGCCAGTCACGGCTGTATTCGTCTGGCCAATTGGGATGTGGTCCGGCTTGCGACAAAAATAAAACCGAGCGACAACGTATCAATTCACTGAAATTCGACGATGAACGAAACGTTGGCTACTCGCGCGTCAAATATTCTTCACGACTGGGTCCAATCCGAAAGCCTGCGAAAACATTGCTACGCAGTTGCTGATTCGATGAAACATTTTGCGCAACTGCGCGGCGAAAATGCCGATCTTTGGGAAGCCGTGGGGTTGTTGCACGACATGGATTACGAGCGTCACCCTAATCTCGAACGCAGCTCGACCGAAGGCCATCCATTCGTCGGTGTTGCATGGCTTCGCAACCACGGATGGAGCGAAGAGTTCTGTCGCGCGATTCTTTCGCATGCGGATTACGCAAACGTCTCGCGCGAGACGGCGCTTGAGAAAACGCTCTACGCTATAGACGAACTAAGCAGCTTTGTCGTAGCCGTCGCCCTGGTTCGTCCCACAAAAAGCATTCAGGATGTCGATGTGCGGGCGGTAAAAAAGAAAATGAAAGACAAGGCGTTCGCTCGCGCTGTGAACCGCGAAGACATCACGCGCGGCGCTGAGGAGTTAGGAATGCCACTGGACACTGTCATTGCCGAAGTAATTACAGCACTAAATGCTGATGCAGCGCGCCTCGGTCTGCTGGGAGCCATCCATTGAATACTCTCACCAAGATCGAGCGGGAGCGTTGCAACTGTGCCTTAGAGTTTTTCGGCAACAATTTCCAAGACTAGTGGCGTAATCATCAGCGCATTTGGATTCTTTTCCGCCTTCGCCAGATCGTCGCGAACGCGATCTGCGAATTCTTGATCGATCCGTCCCATCTCAATCAGCCGGGGAAGATAAATCTCAATGAACGTAGCGGGCCATTGCCACATGTAATTTTCGGGACGCACACAAAACAGATGCGGTTTTGCAGAGCGAAGTGCGAAGCCGTTTGCGGGAAGTAATGTTGCAAGCGCCACGGCTCCGTCGGGCTCCCCGCCTGACTCGCGCCAGGTTGCGATCACATGTTCGCGGAAGCGCTCCTGATGCACCAAACGTGGAAAGAAATGCCACGTCTCATAATGGCCGTATTCATGGAAAATCACCACGCTGCCTTTGCGCATCACATCGCCCAGCTTTTTGATCAACAGCGCAGGATCATTCACAAATGACATAACCCACCGGCACCAGGAAAAATCGTAATTTCCCTTGGGCAATTCGTCCGTCATTAAATCCAGCTGATGGATCTTCACATTCGCGAGCGATCGCTCGCGACAGGCCTGTTCCATGGCGCGGATGAAGTTTTCGGAACGTTCAAGCGCGACGACTTGACCGGTCGGTCCGACGATTTCAGCAAGGTCGATAGTTGCGTACCCGGGCCCCGCGCCGACGTCGAGGACGCGTTTGCCAACCGTGATACCGGTTCTCTGCCAGCAATCTAAAACTACCGGACGCCAGACACGATGTTGCAGTCCGAGTCTTGCCAGCTCCTCGTTATGCGTACCCAAGACGTAATCTCGATCCATTGTTAAAACTAATCGTTCACAGGCATGGACGCATCGACGAAATTCAGGCACGAAACTCACTTCTGCCGGCATTACGGGTGTAAATGAAGCGTTCGCCGAACCTTGGACTGGCGTTTTCCCGCATCATCCCTGACAATAGAAAGTCGCATTTATCCATGGAATACGAGATTCGACCACTTCTTGCCAAAGATGAGCCGATCCTCCGGGAGATGCTTTATCAAGGATTATCCTCCATTGGTAACCACCAACCTTCACGCGAGATCCTGCAGCGGCCGGAGTTCGCGCATTATGCCGATGGCTGGGGCCGGACGGGCGATACCGGGTTTGTGGCACACGATAAGAAAGACGGATCAGTGCTCGGTGCCGTTTGGCTGCGCAAGCCGATGGACAAACCTGATGCGCCGCCGGAACTCGCGTTTGCCGTGAGACCGGAGCACCGTCGACATGGAATTGGCAGTGCCCTGCTGACGCAACTGGTCCGCGCGAACCCTCATGAATCAACAATTTCGGTCAGCCTCGTTGCAGGCAAGCCAGTGTTGCGCCTTTACGAACGCTTTGGATTCAAGGTTGCGGAAGAAGAACCGAACGCCATCGTAATGCGAAGGCAGGTGTAAGATGCCGCCGTCAGGCGTGGGAACGCGAAGGCCCTGTTCAACCGCATTGTGAAGAGCAGTTCAGGGTGCAAATATCAACAGCACAAAAACAGCGAAGAGGAGCAAGTGCACGCAACCTTGCAGGATATTTGTCCTTCTGCTCGTAAACGTAACGACACTCACTGCCAACGTTAGCAGGAGCAGCGGAAGGTTGCCACCCTGCACGCCAAGCGTTACCGGGCGCTTTGTAATCAAGCTGATGGTCAGCACGGCGGGAATTGTGAGTCCGATCGTCGCAAGCACGGACCCGAGCAGGATATTTATCGAACGCTGTAACTGATTGCGCAAAGTGGCTTGAATGGCGCCGATTCCCTCTGGTGTAAGCACCAGGGCCGCGATCATTGCGCCGCCGAACTCCTGAGGCAGGCCAAACTTCTCCATGCTGTTGTCCAATGGGATGGCAAATTTTTCCGCCAGCAAAATCACGACGATCAGATAAAGAAGGAGCATCGGCGCGTGAAAAGCCGTTGATTGGACGTGCAATGAGTGACGACCTGGACTTGCCGCCACACCTGCGTGCTCCGATTCCATGAAATAACCGCGATGCCGCATCGTCTGAATCAGCAGAAAAATCGCATACAGAAATAGCGCCACTACAATGAGAAAGATTTGCTGTTCGGTAGAAAATGTCGGCCCCCCCGTTGTGGTAGTAAAATCCGGTAGAACCAAACCGACCACTGCCAGCGTCATGATGACGTTAAGATAGGAATTGACGCCTTGCAGGTTGTAATACTGCTCGCGATGGCGCAATCCACCGATTAGCAGGGAGAGACCAACGAATCCGTTGAGAGCAATCATCATTACGGAAAAAATCGCATCCCGCCCAAGCGCGGGATTGTTTTCGCCATGCAACATCGCTGTAGAAACCATCACCACCTCAATGGCAATCGCGGACAGCGTTAGGACTAAGGTTCCATAAGGCTCGCCCCACTTGATGGCAAGACAGTCAGCATGTCGGGCTACGGACACCGCAGACCAAAGGATAACGGCAAAAAGCCAGAGGAAAACAACGATCAGCGTGATCGGATGCGCGATGATCTCGACCAGTCGACTTCCGGTACCCCAAAAAATCGCGACTGTTCCAAAGCCAACAAGCAGCGGGAATTCTCCGCGTATGTTATCCCCTAAAGACCGAGTGCTCTTCGCTTGATGGCTTGGTTTCGCCTTTCCGGACATGGGCGCGAGCATATCGAGTCTGCCCCGGCGACGCAATCAGCCGTAACTCAGGCATCTTGCCTGACCCGTCCGGCGGACATCTTGTCTGCAAGCTTGCAGGCTGGAAGCCTGCAAGACTTATCAGGCAAGGATGCCTGAGTCACTAGCGTCCCACTACTCTTTCTTTTGGGCCAGCGGCAGAAATTCTTCGTGTGCGACTTTGCCGTCCTTCACCTTGTAGATTCCCACCTCAGACATCTGCGTTCGTTTCTTCGACGCTTTCTCGGTCACATCCACATCGAATTGCACTACGAACGTATCTCGGGCTACAAACGGCCCGCCCACTTTCGCGCTGTGCACTTCCATGTTTTTCTCCCACCACTCTGTCTTACCTCTCACCTGATCAATGCCGCGCATTTCCGCTGGCATGTTTTCCATCGCGTGCGCTTCTACGCTGACGACGTCCTTTGCATAGAGATCATCGACTGCTTTCATCCATTCGCCTTTGCAACAATAATCCACCAGCTTTGTTGCGACTTCTTCAGTAGTATTCATTCTTTCTCTTTATTTTTGATTGAGAATTGTTCAACCGATATTTGTGTGACATCACGATGACTTCTTGCCGCTCCGTATCGGCGGTCTCGTCAAAGCGAGGCTAAAAGCGGCGAGTTTTGATTACCCGCCCGCAATAGCACCGATGATCACAAATGGCTCAGATCCCTTTGCGATTGCTTCGGGCAACGGAGCATCAGGCGATTCGTGCGATAAATCTTCCCCACAGACAAAAAACCGGACGAGCGGTCGACGGAGTTGAGTGACGTGGTCGCGCATCGTACCGCGCAGCATGGGATATCGAGCTTCGAGCTCATCGAGTATTGACCGCTGAGTCACGGTGGCATCGACGTCGAGTTCTACTTCGCCATCGACACGCGCCAATGTGCGCAAATGCGGCGGCAGAACAACGCGAATCACGGCAGCGTTTGCACCTCCACTGAAAGCACCGCCGGAAGATCGCGCACGATCGGCTTCCAGTTATCGCCCGCGTCGGGTGATGTATAAACCTGTCCGCCGGTCGTTCCGAAATAAATGCCGCATGGCTCGAGCGTGTCCACAGACATGGCGTCACGCAAAACATTCACATAGCAATTGCGTTGCGGCAGGCCCTTGGTCAGCGCTTCCCATTCGTTTCCACCGGTCCGACTGCGATACACACGTAGTCTCCTGTTAGGTGGGTAATGCTCCGAATCACTCTTGATCGGTACGACATAGATTGTCTCCGGCTCATGCGCGTGCACGTCGATGGGGAAACCGAAATCGCTCGGCAAATTTCCGCTTACTTCCCGCCATGAATCGCCAGAATCATCGCTGCGCATCACGTCCCAGTGTTTTTGCATGAACAATGTGTTGGGCCGCGATGGATGCATGGCGATGCGATGAACACAATGGCCGACCTCTGCAGCCGGATCGGGAATATATTCTGAATGCAATCCGTGATTGATGGGTTTCCATGTTGTTCCGCCGTCATCGGTGCGGAACGCGCCTGCGGCCGAGATCGCCACGAATATTCGTTGTCGATCCTGCGGATCCAGGAGGATTGTGTGGAGACACATTCCACCTGCGCCCGGTTGCCATTTCGGGCCGGTGTCGTGTTGTCGGAGGCCGGACAATTCGTCCCACGATTTTCCGCCATCCTTCGATTCAAACAACGCCGCGTCTTCCACACCGGCGTAAATGTGCTCCGGGTCATGCAATGAGGGCTCCAGGTGCCAAACGCGCTTGAACTCCCACGGATGCTGGGTGCCGTCATACCATTGATGCGTGCCCGGGATTCCGTCGTAAACAAACTTGTTGCTCTCAGCTTTCGGCGTGCCATCAGGACCTTTCAATTCCTCGGGGCTGCTTCCAGGCGTGTTCCATTTTTTTCCACCGTCATCTGAGCGTTGAATGATTTGGCCGAACCACGCACTGGTTTGCGATGCGTAAATGCGGTTCGGATCGACTGTCGAACCCTTCACATGATAAATCTCCCAACCCGCAAAATGCGGCCCGCTGACTTTCCATCGTTTGCGCGCACCATCCGCTGTCAGAATGAACGCGCCTTTCCTTGTGCCGACTAAGACTCGAACTTTGCTCATTGATTTCTCCTTACTGATTTAATGGCCTGGCGGGATGTCCCAACCAAAATAGACCTCTACACTGACAATCTTGTTGTCTTTAACGCGCAGAATTTCCGTATTGCGCCCTCTCTCTCCATTCGCCTTGGTCATTTCATAGGTCACCACAACTTCATCATCATGTTCTATGAACCGCAAAAAATTGAACTTTTGACCCTGACCGGCTCCGGGCCAGCATCTCTCAAAGTATCCAGCACGATCGAGCCCCACATCGAGCGGACTCGAAAAAGTAAAATCCTCCGCAAGATGTTTCTCAAAGAATTTCCGATCGCCGGCTGCAAAAGCTTCGTACGATCGCTGTGCTAAACGGCGTGGGCTGAACTTCGGCATAAGCTTTCAAGTGCGGTTTTCCGCTATCCGCACTTTGACCAGTTTTTTGACGAGCGTGATCGGCAACGGGTTATCGGGCGAGAAACGAATGGTCCCCTTGGTAGTCTGAAAACCTTTCAGGTCGCCCCGAAATTTTTTCAGCGTTCCGGAACTTCCCGGATAGAACGAGCAGTGATCCGCCCATGCCCCGAAGAAAACCAGCGAGCGTCCGTTCAAGCGAAACGCAGGAATTCCATAACTGATCCGTTCTTCCGTTCTTGGCGCGACAGCATGGATAGACTTTCGAAGCACCTCAAGAGCAGCTCGCTGATCTGGCTTCACGTCTGCGAGATACTCGTCAATCGTCCTCGGTTTTCGTTTCGCCGACGCCATAAAGATTCGAAAGGATCATTCCTCTGCGTAAGCAGTCTTCAATTTGCTGATGTCGATCTTCTGCATTTGCATCATCGCGTTCATCACTCGTTCGGACTTCTTCGGGTCTTTGTCGTGCAACATCTCGATCAACACAGTGGGCGTGACCTGCCAGGACAAACCGAACTTGTCCTTGAGCCAGCCGCACTCTGATTCCTGTCCACCGTTCGCGCTCAATTTCTCCCAGAAATAATCGACTTCGTTTTGCGTCTCACAGTACACGACGAACGACACTGATTCATTAAATTCAAATTGCGGGCCGCCATTGAGTGCTGTGAACCTCTGACCTTCAAGCTCAAACTCGACGGTAAGTACTGATCCCACTGGCCGTCCGCTAGTTTTCGCCGCCTCTCCGTTGTAGCGAAGAATTCTCCCGATCTTCGAATTTTTGAAAATGGAGGTATAAAACTCTACCGCCTCCTCGGCTTGATCATCAAACCACAAAAATGGTGTTATTTTTTGCATCTTTTTTTCTCCTTTGTTTCATCTCTACAACAAACGACAGAAAATATTCAGGGCAATTTTCAGGCAAAACACCAATTGCACAGATCGTGATCATGCGCGCATTACAATCTTCAGCAACCACCGATCAGCAATGCGACCAGGCTTACAACCGAACACGCAGCGCGTGCCACGTGCGAATACTCCCATCGATTCCGCAGCGCTACCCAGTCCTGATTGGCTGTGCTGCGCTGTAGGCCAGCGGCGAAGAAATTCGCACCCGCAGAACCGAGTCGCTGTCCTGCGATCCAGACCTTATTCACCACATGTGTAACCAGCCAGTAAATCACCTGCATGGCGACAAGTCCGGCGAGTGCAACAGTGAACCATACCGCCGTGTATCCAATTGGTGTACGGAACAGAAAAATAAGGGTTGCGAGAATTCCTGCGGGTTCCGCGAGACCGGCGAGAGTAAAGCCGGGATAATACACCCGCTGCATCGTGGCGTAATCGTCTTTCGAAAGCCGCATCTTGCCAGGCAGCTCGAGCGCATGCGCAACGCTAGGTACGGTTGCCAACACAACGATCAGCACTGTCACAATCCAGAACATCGGAGATTTATTCTTTTGTTGGAATTGGCGGGTACTGTTCGAATTTCGGAATTGCGGGATCCATTTGGTCCCACGGTTGCGCGTCTGAAACGAAAATATCCATCTGTGGCTGGAACCAACTTGGATCATCGAGGCTGCCAGCCAGGACTCCCACAAAAGGCGATTCTAGTCCTTCAAATTCGCCTCCCGTAATTCGGGACCCGCATTCAGGACAAAAACCGCGTTTATGTTTGCCTCGTCTGATGCTGGGCGTGAAATGGTAACGCAGTTGTCCGTGCGTCAATCGAAACGCTTCTCGAGGCAGCAACAGCCCCGGAGCGAATCCGCTGCCAGTCCCTTGCTGACAATCGCGACAATGGCACTTAAACATCATGATTGGCTCTGCAGTGGATTCGTACCGAATCGCGCCGCAGGAGCAGCCGCCGGTGAATGGTATTTTCATAGTTTCTTTGATTTCTGTTTTTGTTTCGGATCTACGACGAATGAAGCGCGTGACTCAGGACAACTTTCCGTCTGACGCCACAATCAACCTATTGTTCTCTCGGTCCCAGGAACAAGCCGCCGTTGACTTCGAGAGTTTGTCCGGTGATCCAACGCGCGTGGTCAGAGGCGAAGAAAGCCACCACATCGCCGATGTCAGCGGGACGCCCAGGACGTCGGAGTGCCGTCATGGCAGCAACCCGCTCGATCGCCTCCACATCCTTGTCCCGGATCGAAGGATTCATGTCTGTATCGGTGATCCCGGGAGAAATTGTATTGACGGTAATATTGCGGACACCGAGCGAGTTCGCCAATGAGCGGCTCAGGACGTTGAGCGCGCCTTTAGTCATCGAATAAACAGTCGCCGGCGTGGCAAACCAGGTGACCCCCGACGAAATGTTGATGATCCGTCCGCCATCGGGCATGAGCGGCAGCGCGCGCTGAATGATGAAGAACGGAGCGCGCACGTTAATCGCGAAGATGCGGTCGAACTCTTCGGGAGTTGTCTGGGAGATGGTAATCTGAGGAGCCACAGCCGCGTTGTTCACGAGAATGTCCAACGGACGTCCGGTCAATCCTTGCTTGAGTTTGGTGAACAGCGGATCGATGTCTCCGTTCACGCCAAGCTCCGCCTTCACAAGAAATGCTTGCCCTCCCCCTTGTTCAATCGCCTTCAGTGTCTCATTAGCGGCTGCGTCGTTGCCGCCATAGTGGATCGCGACTAGAGCACCATCGACCGCCAACCGTTGCGCAATCGCGCGTCCGATTCCACGAGAGCTCCCGGTGACTAAAGCGGTCTTTCCTTGAAGCGGATATTGCATAGTTCAAAGACTCGACTCGGCTACTTTTTTCCACATCTCGGCGGAAACGACGGCGTATGCAAAATGATCAACCAACTCCAGGATCGTATCCCGAGGGCCCTGCTTCCAGTCATCGCTGCCATAAAAAGCGTCTTCGGATACCTGCCGGTCTTCCAGGCTCTTGAATGCGCGAATGACATAATAACTGTTCGCGTCGTGCAGAGAAGGTCCGTAGGCGACCAAGTTGAAGTGCCACTTTTTCAACAGCGGTGCCGACTGAGTTTCGTACACCTTATGAAATTCATCTCTCCTGCCCGGCTTGATATCCAAAGTGAGAATCTCAATTACCTTCTCCGATGCGGTGGGACTGTTCATGGGTTCGCCTTTTTTCTCTGGTCTGCCAGGCCTGATTTTTTGCTCCCCTGGAGAAACTTGAATGGCGCTCAAAGCATTGAACGCGACAGCGGCCAAGAGCAAATAACATTGGCGGTTGTGCGTCTTCATTTCTTCGAAGTGGGTCACCGAGTGTTCTAGAAGATGACTTGCTAGTTCTTTAATATTGGTTTTTCGCTACTTCGCATTTGTGTCGGGCTCGATGATTCCGAATACGTTTCCAGCCGGATCTTCGGCGTAAGCCAGCCAGCCGACTTTCGGGATCGCCATCTTTGGCACACAGATTTTGCCGCCGCGCTCCTCGACTTTCTTGATCGTTTGATCGAGTGAGCGAACGGCAATCGTGTTTAAGGTGCCGGGGCTTTGCCCTTCCCGAGGCCGGGTGACGCCGCCGTTGATTCCCGGTTCGTTGTCATCGCCTGTCGTAATACGCCAGTACTCGATCGGGCCGCCTTCAAATTTCTGGAACTTCCAGCCAAAAACGTCCTGATAAAATGGCTGTACCGCTTTGGGATTTTCGGTGTAAATCTCAAAATGGGTTGCGCGATTCATCGCTCGCTCCTTTTGTACGCCGCTCAATATTGATCATGCCGACGGACCCAATCCATTGTGAAGTCGAAGTGGTCCTCGTCGCGACCCTTCGGTACGAGATCGAGAAAATTGTAAGTGCCGACCAGAATATCGAGGCCCCGCGCGTACATTGAATAGGTGTGGAAAACATCGCCGTTTTCATCTTTGTAAAACACGCTTAACCCCGGCATCTCGTCGCCTATCAGCTTATCTGTTCTATAGTTGTAGAACATCTTGCCCTTCGCCTTTTCCTCCTCTGTGGCCGAGACGTGATAGTCGAAATTGAAATCGTTGCCGTACGACGACAACCATTTGAACCGCCAGCCCATGCGCTTTTTGTACGCTTCGAGTTCGGACAGCGGCGCGCGCGAGCTAAGCAGAAACGTGACATCTCGATGCGGTAAATGCCAGTTGGCGCCGTCAAAGTGGTCGGCCAGGTAAGAGCAACTCTTGCAACCTTCTTCCCATCCTGGGGCGAACATGAAATGATAAACGATCAGTTGGCTGCGATCCTCAAAAAGATCGGCCAGCGTTTCTTTTCCATCGGGTCCATCGAAAATGTATTCTTTGTTGACCTTAACCCATGGCAGCTCCCGCCGATGGCGGCTTACCTCATCGCGCAACCGCGTTAGCTCCTTCTCTCGCGTGAGCAGATCCTTTCGCGCAACCAGCCATTCTGCTTTTGACACCACTCGAGGATTCACTTCGCTCTTGTTTGTTTTCGATTCCAATGTCTCGATTTTCATTCTTTCTTGTTTCGTTTGTTTGATGATTTCGGTCGGGTCTAGAAAAGAAATTCTTAATGGCAAACATCGCCAGTCCGCCGGTTGAAGTCGCGCCAGCAGCCGTCACCATCACGTTTGCTATACACACGGGGCACATAAAGCGTGTCCGTGATTATGTCCGCCGCGCTGTTGGGTTCACTTTTATAGTATAACGAACGAAATCAGCGGTTCAGGACATTGTTGTTCATTATCCAGTCAACGAGCCTCAACAAGACCAGTTGCACTTCCGTGCCGAACGGATTCCCAAGAGCTCAGGCTTCGACGATGGTCTTGAATCCGCCGTAGAGCATGCGCTTCACATCGAAGGGCATCAGGGATTTCATCAACTTCGCCAAACGCGGATCTCTCATCACCGTTGCGTTAACGCGATCACGGTGCGCACGCGACTTGAACACAATGTAGGAGAACAATACCCATAATGAGCCATGGATATTCCCTGGTCGCGTTGACTTAGACTTCTGCGAACTGCGCTTCCGCCCGGATGTCCGCGGCAATAGGACATTCGCCCGCCACGGGCCTGACCTCCACCCGAATGCCATACGGCAGACCTGGGCAATCCCTGGCGATGGCGATCGCTTCGTCCATCGTGGCTACGTCTAGAAGGAAATAACCGCCAATTGCTTCTTTGGATTCGGCGAATGGACCGTCCGAGACGACACGGTCTTTCCCCGACACGATTTTCCCTTCGCGCTCCAGGGGATTTCCCGCTACCGCCTTGCCTTCTTCAGTCAGGCGCTTGAACCAATTCATCCAATTGTCTGTAACCTTTTGCAGTTCCTCCGGCGAGAGACCTTTGCGAAGGTCGGTCCCGCGAAATAGCAGCATGTATCCGTTTTGATTTTGGTTTTGTGTACTCATGTTCTGTGTTGTTGGTTGAGGGTTAAGTGTTGTTGAGTTTAAGCGTGTACCAGTTGTTCTTCTCGCGCCAATTCGCGTGCGCGAACATCGAGGGGACATTCTTCAGCCAATGGGCGAACTTCAACTGAAGTACCGTAAGCGAGACCCGGACTGCTCTGGGCGATGGCAATGGCTTCTTCGAGCGTCTCGACATCCAACAGCAAATGGACCGTCGGAAAGGACGCGCCCGTTCCTGCCAGACACGATTGCTCCTTTGCGTTCGAGTGCGTGTCCAGGCCTGGCTTTGCCTTGCGCAGTCAATCGGTCGATCCAGGCTTTGTTCTGGTTGATGACTTTCTGAAGCTCTTCGTGCGAAAGCGCCTGGTACCATTCATCGCTGCGGTACAGCAGCATGTATCCATTTTGATTCTGTATGCTCATATTAGCTTTTAGTTGATGGTTGACTGTTGATTGTTTTTCTCGTTTCAAGACTACAACGAATGAGTCGCCGGGTTTTGGACAATTATTTTGCATTCGCATCGCTCTCCCAAATTCCGAACGAGTTACCTTCGGTATCCTGACAGACGGCGAAATAACCCATTTGCGGCACGGCTGTTTTCGCCAGGCAGATTTTGCCACCAAGTTTCTCGATTTTTTTGGAGAATTCGGTGACCGAATCTACGCTGACATAGTTAACCACCGGTTCTTGCGGTTGTTCGCGTTTCTTAAGTCCGCCATCGGGCGTATCGTCGCCGCCGCCAGTATCGATGTGCCAATACTCTTCCGGTCCTGGGACCCTCTCAATTTTCCAGTCAAATAAGTCACCGTAAAACTTTTTGGCGCGTTCCACGTTATCCGCCGGGATTCCAAACCACACGATACTTGCTGCTTGTTTCGCCTCCGACTTGTTCATGTTTTGACTTTCGGTTGATGCGTGATGTTTCGTTTTGTCACCGATACGACGAAGCGGCCTATCTGATTAGGACAATTATTTTGCATTCGCATCGCTCTCCCAGAGACCAAAAGCGTTACCCTCGGTATCCTGGCAGACGGCAAAGTAACCCATCTGTGGTACAGCCGTTTTCGACATGCAGATTTTGCCACCGAGCTTCTCGATCTTTTGGGAGAACTCGGCGACTGAATCAACGTTGATGTAGTTGACGATTGGCTCTCCGGGATGTCCGCGTCCCTTGAGCGCACCATCGGGAGTATCGTCGGCGCCACCCGTGTCGATGTGCCAGTAATCACCTCCCCCGGGAAAGCGATTGATCTTCCAGCCGAACAAAGTGCTATAAAACGTCTTGGCGCGGTCGGGGTTGTCGGCCGGGATTTCAAACCAAACGATGCTCGCCTCTTGTTTCTTCTCTGACTTGTTCATGTTTTTTCCTTTCTGTTGATGTGATTTTGGGAATACGACGAATGAGCAAGCCGACTTAGGACACTTAATTCCAAAATTCCAAGAATTCTCGCAACAACTGCACTTTCAGCCGGAATCAATCTATTCAATACGCCTGAAAGGCGATTGCCATCGTGGCCGAGGGCAACACCCTCGGTCGTTGATGGATCCAAAAACGATTTTTGCCCTGTAAGGGCAATGTCACCATCGATCAGCTATGCCTCAATCCTTGCACGTGTTGAGCGCTCACATCATCTTTTCGACCAAGGAGCGCCGACCGTGGCTAACGCGAGACATCCGCGAGCGGCTATGGGCGTATCAATCACGCACCCTTCAGAATTTGGAATGCAAATCAATTACAGTTGACGGCGTCGCGGACCATGTTCACATCCTCTGCAATCTTACCAAAAAGTTTCCCACGGCGAAAGTCATTGAGATTCTAAAGAAGGATTCATCCAAGTTTGTAAAGACGTTAGGTTCGAACCTTCGCGATTTTTACTGGCAGGATGGCTACGGCCTTTTCAGCGTGAGTCCTTCGCATTTCGAGGCGGTCAAGAAATACATTCTTGACCAGGAAGAACATCACAAAAAAGAAACCTTTTAGGATGAGTATTTGCGGATTTTGAAAAAATACGGCGCGCCTTATGACGAACGGCATTTATGGGATTGAATTTTGGATTGCCCTTACAGGGCAAATATAACTACGGGGCGATTTTCCATCCGGGGGCGTCGCCCCCGGCTACGATAGTTTCACGCCTTCAGCGCGCCAAGAGCGTCGGAACCACCTAAGCCCCAACCTGATCAACAATTTATTTTCCATCGTCAACGCAGCGCTGCAATCGTTTCAGAAGGAACGCTCGCTCCGATTTGGTGTCCGCGAGTTCGAACGATTTCCGGAATTGTTCGGCGGCGACTTGCAGATTGCCCGAGCGCATTTCGAATTCGCCCTGCACAGCATAGAGTAGATAATACGAGCTCAGCTTGTTGAGACCCCGAATGCTTCTCACAGCCTGAAGTCCCGCATTTGGTCCACGAATGTTCGCGAGGGCAACAGCGCGGTTGAGAGCCACGACCGGCGACTGATCGAATTCAATTAACCTGTCGTAAAGCGAAAGAATTTGCTGCCAGTTGGTGGACTCGTAGTCCTTCGCTGCGCAGTGACAGGCGGCGATTCCCGCCTGCAGATGATATTCGCTGAGCTCGTCGCCTGCTGCCGATTGGGCGATATGAAACATGCCGCGCGCGATCATGGATTTGTTCCAGCGCGTGCGGTCCTGTTCTTTCAAGCGCAGCAGATTGCCCTCGCTGTCCAGCCGCGTCGGATTGCGAGCGGCGTTCAAAAGCATCAACCCCAGCAACGCGTGCGTCTTCGGCTGATTGCCGGCCGGATGTGCCACCAATAATTCCGCAAGGCGAATTGCTTCTTCACAGAGCTCCTCGCGAACGAGATTTTCACCGCTCGACGCTTTGTAGCCTTCGTTGAACAGGAGATAAAGCGATTGCAAAACGCTATCCAATCGCTGCCCCAATTCTCCGCCTGCGGGAATTTCAAACGGGATTCGCGCCTGATGGATTTTTTGTTTTGCCCTGGTCAGTCGCTTGGCAATTGCAGCCTCTGTGGTTAGAAATGCGTGCCCTATTTCCGCGACACTAAAGCCGCACAGCGTCTTCAACGCGAGGCCGACCTGCGCCTCCGCTGGAATGGCTGGGTGACAACAGACGAACATCAATCGCAAACGGTCATCGCTAATTTCGTCTTCTGAAAAAATCGCTTCGCCCGACGTGGCGCCGTCGCGATCCATTAGACGACTGATTTCCGCTTGTTTGTTCTGAAATACTTTTCGTCGGCGAACCACGTCCAGCGCGAGATTGCGCGACGCACGCATAATCCAGGCTGAGGGATTTTTCGGAACTCCATAGAACGGCCAGGTTTGCAACGCCCGCGCGAGCGCTTCCTGAACAACGTCTTCTGCAAGGTTGAGATGCTCGATGCCAAAGATTCGGGTGAGAATGGCAACCATTTTCGCCCCCTCGTGGCGAAAAAGATGTTCCACTATGCCGGATACTTCCGCTGGTTGTTGGACAATGTTTTTCAAAGCAAGGCCACCATGCAATGAATCCCTCAAAACTACCCGTGTTCCCTACCACGTCACTCTGAGCAGAGCGAAGAACCGCACAAACAAAGCTCGCGTCACGCGAAGTAAGCCCAACACCCGCACATCGAGTGCGCGGCGGCGTTTTCGTCAGATAAGTGTAATCTTTCGAGGTCTTGAGCGTTCCCTCGCTTCGCTCGGGATGACCACGCCACCCTCAGATCCGTTCTTCTTCCAAGTCGTACACGTCGAACCAGTGATGCACCACTCTGTTACGAGGAATGAATTTTTGAATATAATCCTCCATGTACTCCTGGAGTTCCAAGGGCAAGTCGCTCAAATGCAGGTCGCGTTCCTTGTTGTTCCAGGCAATAATTTCGGCACGCGAACGCTTTTTAGAATGATCGCCGATCCATTCGGCGATTTCACCGTCGGTTGCACCGGTGGCAACGAACGACCGAAAATCATCATAAGGCAAGCGTTTGCCGCGGGCTGCGCGGAAATTGTTTTCCCTCGCGCAGATTGCGCGCCAGTAACTTCACTTTTTCGAGGTTCTTATCCATAGGTTTCTCTTTCTTCTTCTCTTTTTAGAGCCGCCCTCTCTCACCTGTTCGAAGCGGATTGAGCGACGCTGCCTGCAGGTTTTGATTCTCCTGTCGGTTTCACTTCGACCTGGGTGCCTTCCCGCAAATCGTCCGTTGGATTCATAACGACTTTTGTATTTTCCTTCAGGCCATCCAGCACTTCGATCCGATCACCGAAATCGCGGCCGACATGAATACTTTGCCAGTGGATGCGATCTCCGTTTCCGATCGTCGCCACTTGCGGTCCTTCCGTTCGGAACAGAAATGCGTTTGCGGGCACGACAATTGGCGCATTCTCGTCAGCCAGCAAGAATTTCACCTGCCCGTACATGCCGGCGTAAAGCTTGCCTTCGTGATTGGGCACTTGCACCTCCACTTGCATGGTGCGCGATTGGGGATTCAGCGCACCGGCCGTACGAGTCACGGTACCGTCGAATTCCTGGCCAGGAAATTCCTGGAGCACAATCTTTGCAGACAATCGCTCGTGAATCGACGGCGCGTTTTCCTGCGGCGCGAATACGTAAACCCGCAACGGATCACTTTGCACGATCCCAAAAAGCGGTGTGCCGACGGTACCGCTGCCAGCAGTCACCAGGGTCCCAAAGTCGACAAATCTTGCGCTGATTTTTCCGTCAAACGGCGCCATGATCTGTTGGAAGCCCTGCAATTTTTGCAACTGCTCATAGTTGGCTTTGGCTCCTTCGTACGCTTTTTCATTTTGGTCGTACTCTTGCTTCGACACCACATTCTTCCCGACCAGGTCGCGCCAGCGATCGGCTGTTACCTTGGCGATCTCATAACTAGCCTTTGCCTGTGCGAGTTGTTGATCCACCTCTGGCGTCTCGATCTCGGCGAGTAATTGGCCCTCTTTGACATCGTCCCCAATGTCCACCTTCCAATCTTTCACGTAACCATTTGCGCGTGCGTAAATCGTTGTCTCTTTGAACGCCTGAAACGTTCCGGGCAAAATGAGATCTTTTGGTTTCTCGTCGCGTCGCGCGTCCACCACATCCACAGAGATTCGTCCGATTTGTTGCGCGAAGCGCTCCTGCTCGCTGTGAGCGCGCATGTGTCGCCAGACACCGATCACCACGAAGAGCGCTAGCACGCCTGCTACCGCAATCGGTCCCCACACCGCAACGCTCCGCACGGGCGGATGAGTGGGAACCCCGCGCTCGGGGACCCGCGCCATCCCACGCCGATCATCGTCAGGCGCACCATGATGTCGATTCTCCGCCGCATGCTCTCCGTGGCCGTTGTGCTTGTGTTTTTTCATCAGCTCCTCTCGGTCTCTCCACGCTCTTGCCGCTCAAATTCTTCGTCTTCGTCACAGGTGAACTCGGCTTTGCGCAACATGCTGTAAACCACCGGAACAAAAAACAGCGTCGCGAATGTCGCGACGATCAACCCGCCAATCACGGCGCGTCCAAGCGGCGCGTTTTGTTCGCCGCCCTCGCCCAGCCCGAAGGAAAACGGCAACATGCCAATGATCATAGCCAGCGCGGTCATCACCACTGGACGCAGCCGCGTGAACCCTGCTGACAAGGCGGCGTCATACGCATTTTTTGGATGCGATCCACAGCGCTCGTCATTGGCAAAGGAAACCACCAGAATGCTATTTGCCGTAGCGACGCCAATGGCCATGATTGCGCCCATCAGCGAGGGCACATTGAGCGTTGTGCCGGTAATGAATAACATCCAGATGATGCCGCAAAGTGCCCCGGGCAACGCCATGATGATGATGAACGGATCGGTCCAGGATTGGAAATTGACGGCCATCAAAAAATAAACCAGTACGATCGCCAGGAGAATCCCACCGCCGATGCCGGCAAAAGACTTGTTCATGCTATCGACCTGTCCGTGAATACTCAAAAATGTGCCACGCGGCAGTTTCGATTTGAATTCGTCGAGCACTTTGTTCACCTGGTCAGCCACGCCACCGAGGTCGCGCCCCTGCACATTGGCCAGCACATCGAAGACCGGCTGCACATTGTAATGGTTGACAATCACCGGCGATTCGCGGCGTTCGACGGCGGCGAGATTGCCTAACAACTCCGGTCGAGGCAGATTTTGCCCGACCACCGGCGTGTTCTGCAAATCCTGCAAGGTGTCCATCTTGTATTGAGGCGTTTGTACCGCCACCTGGTAGTTCACGCCGTTTTTGAAATTCAGCCAGAAATTGGGCGCATTTTGCCCGCTGGAGCTAAGCGAAATCAGCATCGTCCGAGCGACATCATTTTGGGTCAGTCCGATTTGCTGCGCGCGGGTGCGGTCCACATTCACACGCAGGTCTGGCCCGTGCACAAGTTGATGCACGTGCACGTCTGCGGCACCCGGAATCTGCGCGACGCGGGCCTTGATTTCGTTCGCGATGTCGTAGCCTTTCGGGTCGCGCCCCGTGACCTGGATATCGATAGGTGAAGGGATCCCGAAGTTCAAAATCTGGCTCACGATGTCCGGCGCCGAAAAGTAGAATTCCATGTCCGGAAAATCACGATGCAATTTCTCGCGCAGAATGCGCATGTACTGCGCGGTTGGTTTGTGTTGCGCGTTCAGCGCAACCAGAATCTCGCCGTCGGCAGAGCTAATCGTCGCACTATCACTGAAAGCCAGATTAATTCCGCTGACTGGGAGTCCGATATTGTCCAAGACATTGCCGATCTCGTTTGATGGAATTACGTCCCGGATCTTGCGGCCTACTTCGTAAAAACGTTCTTCGGTCGCTTCGAGGCGGGTGCCTGCAGGCGTGCGCACGTGTAGGCGCAACTGACCTGCATCGACAGCGGGAAAGAAATCGCGTCCGAGAAATGGGACGAGACAAAGCGAAACCAGCACAAAGCCGCCCATGGCGGCAAAGACAACCCCGCGGTGAGTCAGGCACCATCGCAATGCTTCCACGTAGCGGTCACGCGCTTTCTCGAATCCGCGATTGAAGTGCTCGTGAATGCCAGAGAAAAATTCGCGTATTCTCGCGAACACCGACGCATCCGGCTTTTGTGCGCTGTCATCTCCTTCGTGGGCCCCCGGCGCGCTCGGCGATCGCGTCCTACCATTCTCGTCGAGCGTGCGCGCGAGGCTGGTATCGATTTCCTCCATGTGCCCACGCATTAGAAATTTCACCATGGTCGGCACGACCGTGCGGGAGAGAAGATATGAGGCGAGCATGGCAAAAATCACCGCAGTAGCCAACGGCTGGAAGAGATATTTGGCGGTGCCGCTGAGGAAAAAAATCGGCACAAACACGATGCAAATGCTAAGTGTCGAAACAAACGCCGGCACTGCGATCTGCATGGCGCCGTCGAGAATGGCGCGAACCATGGGTTTCCCCATGGCGAGGTTGCGGTGGATGTTTTCAAGCTCCACCGTCGCGTCATCAACCAAAATACCGACAGCAAGCGCAAGACCGCCCAGCGTCATGATGTTCAGCGTCTCCCCAAGCGCACCAAGGACAATGATCGAGCATAAGATCGAAAGCGGAATGGATGTCGCGACTACGAGGGTGCTGCGCCAATTGCCAAGAAAAAGCAGAATCATCAACGCAGTTAGACACGCGGCGATTAGGCCTTCACGCAAAACACCGTTGATCGCGGCACGAACGAAAATCGATTGGTCGAACAGCTGGCTAATCTCCAGTTCCTTCGGCAGGGTGGCTTGAATTCGGGGCAACGCTTCCTTAACGCGTTTGATAATGTCCAGCGTGGAAGCGCTCGCGCTTTTGAGAACGGTCAGTAACGCCGATCGAATCCGATTTTGTGCGACGATGTTGGTTTGTACCGCAAACCCGTCGCGCACATTAGCCACATCGCGGATGTAAACCATCGCTCCATTTACCTGCTTGATGGGCAGGTCGTTTAACGTCTCCAGCAGTTCCGGGCTGCTGTTGAGACGAACGTTATATTCGCGGTCACCAATTTTTTGCGTGCCAGCCGGCAGAATGACGTTCTGCGCATTGACTGCGGTGCTTACATCGGCCGGCGAAAGGCCCTTCCCATAGAGTTTTTGCAGATCGATATCCACCATCACCTGGCGAGACTTTCCGCCGTACGGCAACGGGACCTGGGCGCCCTGAATCGTGGCCAACTGTGTCCGGATGAAATTCAGACCTAGATCGTAGAGTTGTTGCTCAGAAAGTGTTTTGCCGCTCAAGCCAAGTTGGAGAATCGGCACGTTTGAGGCGCTATATTGAATGATGAGTGGCGGCGTCGTGCCGGGTGGCATGATGCGCAAAAGCGTCTGAGTGATGGACGTGATCTGCGCCACGCCGGCCTCGACTTTCGCGCCCTCATGAAAGAAAACCTTAATGACGGCAACACCATTATAAGACTGCGATTCGATATGCTCGATGTCGTTAACCGTCGTAGTCATGGCGCGTTCACAGACCGTGACAAAGCGCTTTTCCATTTCCTCGGGCGCGACGCCTGCATAGCTCCAGATCACGCTCACCACCGGAATATTGATGTTCGGAAAAATATCCGTGGACATTCGTGTGATCGTGATCCCCCCGACGAGTACGATCAGGATGGCCATGACCGTGAAGCTGTATGGCCGCCTCAGAGCTAGGCGAACAATCCACATACTATGAATTCGAACGGAATTGGGCGTCCGGCCCCAGTTGGTCAGCTCGGCGCGCCGAGCTGACCCGACGCCGCAGCGGGGCGTCGCTACCGACGCGGTTTCCACTCTTGTGTTGCCGTCCGTTAGAGCTCGCTAACTTCCTCCAGTAGGTCGCTACAAGTTCCTCTCGAGTGGGAAAGGTTCTCATGGTTTACCTTCCTCGTTCTCAACCAGCTGCTTAAAATTGCGCAGATACTCCTCCACTCTGTGCGAGAGACTCGGGGGATTGAAAATCGAACGGATCTTTAACGTGACTTCCGTTTCCTTTTGAGAACGCGGCTCGAAAGAAACCATGCCTGACATGAAACCGCTAGACATGGTGCGCCACGCGATTCGCCGCCCGGGAATTTGAAGTACGATGTGAAAGACACCTTTTTGGTCGCTCCCATTCGGCTGCCAGGTATAGGAAAAATGCGTCTCATCAATTCTGTGCACGTCCTGCAGCGGCGTGATGAATTTGGGGAGATCCTCAAGACGCGACCACTGCTCGTAGACGCGATCAACGGGTGCTTTCACAACGACAAAATGTCTGGCAGCGTTCATTGCGATCGGAGCGGATTGCATCGCGTGAATCAGGTTGTTAGACGCTGAAGCGCGCGTAATGCTCTCTTGAAAACGCGCGGTCCCATCCGTCGGTGAAGTTAAAAAGGGCCATGTTCAGAACGAGCATCGGATCATGACGTCGTCGGGAACGCCGTGGAACCTTCGGCAACCTGGGCTTTGGACTGATTTGCAGTTGTTTGAGTTTCATTTCTTATAAATTTGTGTTCCAAACTCTAGGCAACCTCGCGTCGCGCTACCACGAGGCGGTCGGAGGATTTTTCAGTGCTTCACAGGGGAGACCGGGTAACACCTCTTTCGAGGGAGGAAACAACAGTGGCGTGACAGCGCAGGCTTGTTAGACTTGGTGCATGCTCAGGCGCGCACAACCTCTGCCTGCGGAAATCGATCTGCACAAGCAGTTAACTAACTTGTTATGAAATCAGAAGTCACCGCTGCGGAGCAAGTCCAGTCTACCACCACGCTTTCCCCATGTA
>WNGE01004213.1_pt1 | contig 22548 bp, 13 predicted proteins | sample 5400651 | NCBI WGS metagenome assembly WNGE01 (sample SAMN13153370, study PRJNA577476) | soil metagenome | isolation source: 60 cm soil or saprolite under grassland replicate 2 | place: USA:California | collected 2016-06-15
CGTTTTGCCCGACGCTACGCTGCTGGCCGGCCGCATTCCCCTGGCCTGGCCATTCCAGGTGGCGCTGGCGCTGGGCGTCAGCGCGCTCCTGCTGGGCATCCGTTGGCACATGGTCGGGCTCGTGGCGCGCGCGGGCGGAGCGATCGTCGACGCGATCGAGCGGGCTCGAGCAGGCGCGGCCGGCCGAGCAGCGCGGCTCGATGCCTTGCGCAAAGCAGTGGTTGGCTCCGCCGAAGGCGTGGTGAGTCTGCTGTACCTGCTAATGCTGTATCGACTGCTCGTCACACCGCTGCTCGATCTGGTCAACAGCGCCGTGGATCCGGGCGTCGCGCGGGCGCTCAGTCTGGGTGTGCTGGGTGTGGTCACCGTGGTGGTGCTGGTGATTCTGGTGTCGATCGTGCGCGGCGGCGGCATCGGCGCCGCGGCCACGGTCCTGGTGGTGGCGTGGGCAGTTGCCTCCGCGGTGTCCTCGATCGACCTTGGGTTGGGCGACGCGAGCGCCTGGTTGAACGCGCTGCGATTGCTGGTGGGGGCGGGCGTCGTGGCTCTCCTGGTGGTGCGACGACGGTCCATGGCCGAGCTGGTCGGCAGGGCGGCGGGCTTGGCGCTGGATCGGCTGGTCGCCGACGCCCATGGCGACGTCTCTACCCAGCACATGAACGCGGATCGCCGCCGCCGGTCTGGGCGGCCGTGCTCGTGACGGCCGCGGCGTGTGTGATCTGGGCGGTGTTGCTCGTGCGCCTGCAGGTGCTCGCCGGCGTCGTCGGCGTGTTGCTCGGGCTGCTCCTCGGAGCACCGCTATTGCTGTCATTGCCGGTCCTCGACCAGGCTCTCGTGAACGCTGCCTGGGCGCCGACCGCCGTGGCGTGGATCGTCGGCATCGCGCTGCTGGTGCTGTTGCTTGGTTTGCGCAGCCGGGTCCAGGCCGGCGGTCGTGCGGTGCTGGGTGGGCGGCTGGACCGTGGTCTGTTGGGTGCGCAGATCGCCGAGAGCGAGGACTTCTACCAACGCCGACAGACCGCCTTTGGTCGAATCGGCGGGGCGTTGATCGACGTGGCGTTCCTGGTCTTCGGCTACTGGGTGCTGGTTGCGCCCGCCGCGGCCGCGCTGGTGCGCTCGACTGGCCAGGCGTGGATCGGGACCGCGGCGATCGCCGTGTTGCTCGCGGCGGTACTCGTCGTGCTGGGCCTGGCGGTGGTCCGGACACGGTCCACACTAGCGGAAACCGGCGGATCGGCCTGGCGCGGGCGCGCGGGCGCGCTCGCGATGCTGCTCTTGCTGTTCCTGCCGCTGGTCGCGGTCACTGGCGCGGCGGTGCCCATGGCACTGGCGAGCCCGGCCGCGATCGGGGCGCTCGAGCTGCAGCCGAGTCGCGCACCAATGCTCGTAGTCGACTGGGATTTCTGGCAGCCGTTGACGCCGCGCAAGGAACAAACAACGCATGAGCTGGCGCTCTCGTGCACCGATGGGCGGCGCATCGGCGTCTTTCGCGAGACGCTGCAACCCGCGGCCGGCGCGCCGATGCCCGCGGGCCAGGTTGGTGCGCTGGGTCGTACCCAGGTCAACTGCGACAACTGGACCGAGGAGTACGCCGCGCGGCGCGCGGCGGCGGGTCTGGGAGATGCGCAAAGCCTCTCGTGGGAAGCCCTCGACATCCGTGGCACGATCAATCCCGACGGTTCGATCGACGTTGTCGAGACGCACCGTGTCGTATTCACATCCGGGCGTTTCGATCACCTGGCGGTCAAGATCGGTTCGCCCGCGGCTGACCTGACGCGGCTCGCGGCCAGCGAAGGCGACCTGATATATGCCATCGATCCCACCACGCCAGTGCCGTCACGCTATGCGCGGAGTTGGGAGGTGGACGAGCAGTACTGGGTGGGCTGGTGGTTCCCGGAGGTAGTGAGTCCGGCGGTTCGCACGTACACGATCAGCTACCGCCTGAATGCCGCGGTGCGCGCGATCTCGGACACGCGAAGCGAGATCGACTGGCAGGTTGAACCACCGGATCCGCTGGCGCCGATCTGGCTCGCGACCGTGAACATGCGACTACCAGACACGATAGATCCGGCAGGGGTGCGCCTCTCGGCTGATGGGGCATCCGTGCAGAGTGGCTTGCTGTCGGAGAAGACGGCATCGTTCACCGCGTCGATGCTTACCAGTGATGGCGGCCTGCATGCGGTCGCCGAGTTCGGCGGACCGGGCCCAGCCGTGCCGCAAGCGGTGCCGACGCCCACGCCGACTGCTCCGCCACCGACCAGTACGCCAACGTCGACTGCTACGCCAGCGGCCAGTCCAACCGCGCCTCCGACGGAAACGCCAGCGCCGACACCGACCGACACGCCGCCGGCGGAGACTCCGGAAGCGAGCGTCTCGGCTACTGGCGTCAGTCCGATCGTGCGGCCAACAGTCGTGCCTTCGCCGACCGCGACGCCGCCGCCGCAGGTTGCGCCGACGCCGGAGGCGGTGCCGACGCCTCAACCGGAGGCGTCACCCGCGGTAGTCGCCACCCCAGAAGGACCCGCACCGACCGCGACCATTCCGCCACTTCCCAGCGAGACCCCGACGGTGGCCGTGCCCAGCGCAATCCCGACGCTCCCGCCGCTGCCGACCGAGACGCCAACCATAGTTCCCACGCGCACGCCAACGCCAAGACCCACCGCGCGTCCGACGGCTACCGCAACGGCGACGCCAAGGCCTACGCTCGTGCCGACAGTGCCACCCACGGTCCCGCCGACTGTCCCACCAACGGTTGAACCAACCGTTCCGTCACCGAGCTTACAAGCGATCACGATCGCGCCGGCGAACTCGACGGTGACGCTCGGCGGCTCGCTCCAACTCAGCGCCACCGGCAGGTACTCCGACGGCAGCGCCCACGATCTGACAAATGTCGTTCAGTGGCGCAGCGCAAACCCCACCGTTGCTACCGTGAGCCGCAGCGGATTGGTCACCGCGGCCAGCACTGGCAGCACTACCGTCACGGCCACGTCAGATTCCGTGACTGGCTCGACGAGAGTCACTGTGACAGAACCCACGGTGACTACGATCGGCATGGCGCAGTTGGGCCGAAACCCCGTCGCTGCCCACTAGTACAGGCCGGCATGAATCTGGCCGGAGATGAATCAGTCAGGAATGGAGCGAACGCTCGGCAATAGGGTCGAGACACGACCAAAAGGTCGCCAGTGTCGAGGCTTGAGCTACGGGTTGGTTCGGCAGGTCGCTGCGCTGCCGGCAGAAACCCAAGCTGACTGACGGTGACGTTCGCTTGTGGGCGGCGACTGAGCACGACCACTTCTCGGCCGTACAGCGGGTGGTTCAAGATCTAACCTGGCGAACCTGGGTCACTTCCGGGCTGGCGTTGACACTCGAGTTCGTCACTGCCTCGCCTGCGGAGGTCTGGCCGTCGCGACCCGTCAGCTTCTGCCGATAGTCACCCCGCGGCCACCCAGAACATGTACCAACCGGGTTCGATAACGGTTCGCGTTGCACCTCGCGCAGCTACTCCATCACGCACTGATCGTCAATTGATCAGGGAAGTGAAAATCTAGCATCCGGGCAGCGCCCGTCTTTTTCCTCGGCCGGAAAGCGGCTATTCGAGCCGACGTAAAGCATGCGCCGTGTAGTTGTGTCACACGTCTCACCGGTGGCCGATGCCTCAACCGATTCTTGTTCGACCGAGACGGCGACAGCGGCAGTATCCACATATCGACGGGCCCCCCGCGCAGTGGGATCGCGTAGGCGAGGCTGGTCGAGAGGACCAGCACGCAGAGCCAGCTAAAGGTCCATCGTGCGCTCAGCACCGCCCGCCACAACCGCCCTGGCGCTCGTTTAATCGGTACTCAACTCCATTCCGTGACGAATCCCTCGGTAGGAGTGAACCGCGGATCCGGCCATCCGCACGGCCGTCAGTTCTATGAGGATTTGCAGGATGTCCCATCCGTTGCGAGCCAGGGATGGGCGCCGTATCGCCGAACGCACGGCCTCTGGGCTGCGGTGCCCTGTCGACGCTCGTGTTGGTTGCCGTGGGCGTGCGCTTGGCACCAATTGGAGTCACTGGCGGACACCTTCCTGGGCCGACGACTCGCCCGCCCCGATGTATTCAGTGTCTGGTGAGCGGCACGAGATCGACAGTGACGATCCAGACACTTACCCTTATTCGTCGAACGGCCAAGTGCTGAGCATCGGCCCAAAAGCGTTCGGGCAGCTTCGACGCACTTGGCGTGCTGACTATCGCGACGGTCGATCAGCGCGATCATTGGACCCGCGTCCGTAAGGATCACGCTCTGCGCCGTTTGGATCGCGCGCGAAGCAATGCGGCGAAGGCCCGGCCGGTGCGCCGCGATTGGTCGCCACCGATGTCGACCGAACCGACGATGTTGCCGAGCTCACGCAGCAGCGTGCTGCCAAGGACCTCATCGCAGCGCCGACGGGGTCAAGCGGCTGTAATCGCGTCACATGCGTGTGTGTTCAATTCCTGCTGAGTTGGTCGGGCGGCGTTCTCGAGGTCAAGTCGCCGACGCGCCGCGGGCAGTCACCGTGCACGGTGCAATGGCCATCGGGATCGCCGACACGCTCGATCAATTGCTGTCCAACGGTGCAGTGTGCGTCATGATCCGTGGGGTCGGCTCACGCTGCAAGGTGCCATTGGGTCGCAACAATCTCGCGATCCTGCGCGTGGCGATCGCTCGCCAGACGAAGGGCGACCGCGTGTCCTTAGCGGGATGGACAATGCGGCTCCGCCGCGCGGGGTGGACGCATGGGCATCTGAGTCGCCGACCTCAACGGGTGGATCGAACTACACGCGGTGGGGGGCCAGCGCTTCGCTGGTTTCACGCAGCGCATCCAATGAAGCTTCTGGTCGGCGGATCGCAACCGCGACGTACAGCGAATCCAGCAAACTGAGTTGCGCGATTCTGGAGGCCATCGCCTCCTCGCGGTACCGCGTTTCGGTCGACATCGTCAGCAACACGATGTCGGCGTGCTCGGTCAGCGGTGACGGATGTCGGGCTGTTACGGCGATCGTGGTCGCCCGGCGGCGGCGGGCGAGCGCCAGGCATTCGACAGGCTCGCGCGAAGTTCCCGAATGACTGATGCCAATGGCGACCGCCGTCGACCGCAGCAGGCTCGCCGTGACGACTTGCAGGTGCGCGTCCGTCTCCGCATACGCGCGCATGCCGATGCGCAGGAACCGCCCCGCCGCGTCGCTGGCGACCGCATGTGAGGAGCCGATGCCGAAGAACACCAGCTCGCTGCAGGATTCGATGGCTCGCACCGCGCGCGATATCGCCGCGGGGTCGAGTAGCTTTAGCGTGTCCTGCAGTGCCAGGATATCGCTGGCGAAGACTTTCTGGGCGACAACGGCAGGGTTCGCTGCGTCCGCGGCGACGATGTCCTCCTGCAGCATCAGAGTCGGCTGAGCCAGATCAGCCGCCAGCGCGAGCTTGAGGGCCTGGTAGCCGCTGCAGTTGACTGAATTGCAAAAGCGGATCACGGTGCCTTCGGACACTTCGGCCAGACTGGCCAGCTCGGCGATCGGCAGGTGGACGACCCGGCCGGACTCGTTGACGACCAGCTCCGCTACCCGCCGCTCGGCGGGGTGGAGCGAGTCCATCGCCACGCGGATGCGGCTGAGAATGCCATCGGGCACGCTCTTGCCGTTGGTGTGGTCGGCGACTGAGCGCGGTCTGGCCATCCAGCGGCCGAGTTTAGCAAATCCCGCTGAGCGGCGCTACGTCACAATCCTCCGCGGCGGAGCCACAACCGCCAGTTCAGGCGGTAGGTCGCTTGACAGTTCACGGAGCAAAGCTCTACGCTGGTCGGCACTTATGGAGGAAAGCGCAGCGGCATGCTGACGGACACGGCCCACAGCCCATACGTACGCCTGCGCAGCGTGCCGCTCGGCGCAAGTCGCTGGACTGACGGCTTCTGGCACGTGCAGTTCCAGCGCTGCCACGACGTCATGGTCCCGAACATGTGGCGGCTCCTGGAGGATGCCGACGTCTCGCACGCGTACGCCAATTTCCTGATCGCTGCCGGCCAGCAGCAAGGAAGCCACAAAGGTCCAAAGTGGCACGACGGTGATTTCTACAAGTGGCTCGAAGCAACGGCCGCCGTGTATGCCATAACGAAAGACGAACGCCTCGACGACCTCATGGACCAGGCGATCGACACGATCAGTAAAGTCCAGCGCGAGGACGGCTACATCCACACGCCGATCAACATCGAGCAGCGCGTCGGCTCTGGCGAACCCGCCGCGGAGCTCCAGGAGCGGCTGGACTTCGAGACCTACAACATGGGCCACCTCATGACGGCGGCCTGTACGCACTTCCGGGCAACACAGAAGCGGTCGCTGCTGGACATCGCCTGCCGCGCCGGCGACTACCTGTGCCGCTTTTACACAACGGCCGCGCCGGAGCTGGCCAGGAGCGCAATCTGCCCGTCCCACTACATGGGCGTGATCGAGCTCTACCGGACCACTCGGGATCCGAAGTATCTGGAGCTCGGCAAGAACCTGGTCGAGATCCGCGACCTGGTGTCTGGCGGGTCGGACGACAACCAGGACCGCCTGCCGTTCAGGCAGCAAACCACGGCGGTGGGTCACGCAGTGCGCGCAAATTACCTGTACGCCGGCGTCGCAGACGTGGTGGCGGAAACCGGCGACACATCGCTGCTTGACGCGCTGCAGACGCTGTGGACCAACGTCGTGACGCACAAGATGTACATCACCGGTGGGTGCGGCGCGCTGTACGACGGTGCTTCCCCCGACGGCTCCCCCGATCAAGCAAACATCACGCGTGTGCATCAGGCCTACGGTCGCGACTACCAGTTACCGAGCGCGACCGCGCACAACGAGACGTGCGCCAGTATCGGCAATGCACTGTGGAATTGGCGCATGCTGTCGCTAACCGGTGACGCGCGCTATGCCGACACGCTCGAGCTGGTGCTGTTCAACCTGCTTTCGGGTATCGGGCTGGACGGTACGTCGTTCTTCTACACCAACACGCTACGTCAAGTTGACCTGCCGTTCGAGCTGCGGTGGTCGCGCAGCCGTGCGAATTACATCAGCTGTTTCTGCTGTCCGCCGAACATCGTACGCACGATTGCGTCGGCGAGTGGCTACGCATACTCCATGTCCGATGACGGTGTGTGGGTGAATCTATACGGCGGAAGCGCACTCGTCACGTGTCTTGCGAGTGGCGCTCGAGTCAGGCTCACACAGCAGTCAGACTACCCATGGCAAGGCCGAGTCGTTATCACGATTGACGAGGCTCCGGAGGAGTCGTTCGCGCTGATGCTGCGCATTCCGCACTGGGCAACGGGCGCCACGTTGAACGTGAACGGTTCGACTGGCGCTGTGCTGGCGCACAGCGGCATGTACCACGAGGTCCGCCGAACTTGGCACGCCGGCGACACGGTCGAGCTCGACCTGCCCATGCATCCACGGCTGATGCAGGCGCACCCACTCGTCGAAGAGGCACGCAATCACGTCGCGGTGATGCGCGGACCGCTTGTCTACTGCTTGGAGTCGCCCGACCTGAGCCATGATGTGCCTGTCAACGACGTCTTTGTTCCGCGCGACATCGAGCTAAGGTCTTTCACCCAAACAGATGGGCTGCTTACGGGCATGACGCTACTGAAGGGAACGGCGGCGGCGCGCGCGCAGGACCACGGGTTCGACACACCCCTGTATCGCGAACTGTCGATGCAGCCCGCGCGCGAGACTGAAATCACACTGATCCCTTACTTCGCCTGGGCAAATAGAGGCCCAGCGGACATGAGCGTATGGCTACCGCTCGCATCGTAAATGGCACGCAGCGGCAGCGAGCAGTCGCGGCGTGCAATCCTGAGGGTGGAGAGTAAATGAAACACGCAGTGCGGCGATCTTCGTCCAACACGTCCCGTCACCTCATTATCGGCCTGACTGCCGTTTCGCTGATCGTTGGAGCCTGCGCTCCAGCGCCCGCGGCTCCGGCCCCAACAACCGCGCCCGCGGCGAGCCAGGCGTCCTCCGCCAGCATCAAGTACACCGGTACTGATCCGGATAAATTCAGTGCCCTCTTGACAACTGAGAACACCCAGGTTCCGGCGGAGCTCCAACGCCTTGCGTCCACTTCCTGCGCGTCCGAAAACGCGGCTCTGCCGCTGGCCATCCAGCAGACTCCTGGCGCGCAGATCCAGCAGCAGATCCAGTTGCTCGCCAGCCAGAACAGCCTGCCGGTGATGTTCAATCCGACCCAGGCGCTCATCGTCAAGGATGGGGCTCTCCAGAAGGCCGGGTACATCCTCGACATCAAGCAGGCGCTCGGTGATCAGGGCGTGTCGGACCAGATGCTGCCCGGCGCGCAGGCGGTGATCGATCAGCTGTATCCGGGCGTTAGCCCGACGATTCCCTTCCAGTACAACATCGAGGGCATCTTCTACAACAAGAAGATGTTCAAGGAGCAGGGCATTGAGGTGCCGCAGACCTGGGACCAGCTGGTGGCGTCCGCCAACAAGCTCAAGTCCGCTGGCATCCAGCCCTTCACCGCCGGCGGCAAGAGCGGCTGGCCCGTCAGCCGCTGGATTGGCGCCTACATCTTCCGCAGTTTGGGTGGCGATGCCATGGCCGCGGTCGCGAACAAGACCGCCAAGCTGACCGATCCCGGCTACGTGGCCGGAGCGCAGGCGATCCAGGACCTTGGCAAAGCGGGCCTGTTCCCGGTCGGTGTTGCGTCAGAGGATCTACCGACTGCGTACAACGACCTCGTCACCGGCAAGGCCGCAATGGAGTACCAGGGCACCTGGCTCCTCTCCAACATCAACGACCCGAAGCAGAACACGGTGGGTCTTGACCAGGTCGGTCTCATGCAGATCCCGGTGGTTTCGGGTGGCAAGGGCGACAGCGGCGCTTGGCCGACCAACGTCGGCAGCCCGCACGCGATCAACGCCAAGCTGTATGGACCCAAGGTCGGGGCCTGGTTGAAGTGCATCGCCCTCAACTACGCTGACAGCCTGATGACGAATCAGACCGCGTACTCTGGTTTCAAGGCCAGCCATCCGCCGGTCCTGGCCGCACCGACGCCGGGCACAGCCCCGCCGCCCGTGCCACCACTTACCACGGATGTCGCCAATTACATGGCCAGCGCCAAGTCGAGCGTGCTCTGGTTCGAGGCCCTGTCTCCGAGCGCGAAGTTCACGGCCGATGCGGGTGCGAACTCCCTGCTTCTGCTGAACGGCAGCATGACGCCGCTCGAGTACATGACCGCGCTCCAGAACGACCTCGACAATCCCTCGTAGGCCATCGAGCCGCTGTTCGCGTTCGCCGAGTGGATCAGACGCGCTAATCGCCTGTCGGGAAAGAGCGGTATGAACCAGGTCCTCGGAGACAAGCGGGCGATCCTCATCCTTCTTGGCCCCGCATTGCTCATGTACTCGGTCATCATGGTCATACCCGTCGTCTGGTCCTTCGGCTTCGCGTTGTTCAGAGGCAATCTGATCGAGGGCTTCACGTTCGTTGGACTGGCTAACTTTGCGCGCCTCATCCAGGACGAACAAGTTGGTTCCGCGGTTCGGTTCACCCTGCTGTACACGGTCGTCATTTCCACTGGTCAGATCCTTCTGGGGTACAGCCTCGCCCTGCTGTACACGTTCGTGCTCCGTCGCTCGTCGAGCCTGATCCGCACGTTGGTTTTCTTTCCCGTCGTGCTGCCCAGCGTGGCCGTCGGCCTCCTGTTCTCCAGGCTCTTCGCCGTTGCTCCCAACACCGGTCCGGTCGAGTCACTCCTCACTCTGTTCGGCGTTGCTCCGTTCGACTTCTTCGCCGGCGCCGGCACCGCATTCTGGGTCATCGTCGTCATGGACCTGTGGCGATCGATGGGGTTCTACGGAGTCTTGCTGTTCTCCGGGCTCGTCGATATCCCCGGTGAGATCCTGGAGGCGGCGAGGATTGACGGTGCACGCGGGTGGAGGTTGATACGGAGCGTCGTCTTGCCGCTGTCATTGCCGATCCTTGTGTCGTCGATCATCTTCAGTCTGAACGCGTCGCTCAAAGTATTCGACACGATCGTTGCGCTGACGAACGGCGGGCCCGGTTCTCAGACCACTCCGATCACCCTGCTGATGTTCCAGACCTCGTTCTTCTACAGCTCGTTTGGGTACGGCTCGTCGATGGCGATCCTCATCAGCGTCATGTGCCTGACCGTTACGGCGTTCATCTTCAAGTACTCACGAAGAGATCTGACGGTAGCCGAGGCTGCATGACATGGCCGGCGTAGTCCAGGTGTCACAGCCGACGACGGTCCGTAGGACCGCCGGCACATCCCGATCGTTGGCAGTTCGCAAGTTCGCGCGGGGCCTCCCGACCAAGCTCTTGATCTTGCTGCTCCTGGTCATCGAGGTCTATCCGCTGTTCTGGCTCGTTTCGACATCGCTCAAGTCCACCCAGGAGTTCCTCAACACGCCGTTCTGGTCGCTGCCACAATCGCTCGAATTTCAGAACTACGCGGACGCGTGGACGCTGGGGCGCATCGGAGTGAGCCTGCAGAACAGCCTGATGGTCACCGTCCCGTCCGTTTTCTTCATCCTGATCCTTGGTGCGATGGCAGGGTTCGCGCTCGAGGTCATGATCTGGAAGGGTCGCAACGGGGTCCTCCTGGCCATCCTGTGCGGGATCATGGTGCCGGTGCAAATGATCTTGCTGCCGTTGTTCACGATCTATTTCAAGGTCGGCCTCACCAACACGCTTTGGCCTCTCTTGTTGACCTATATCGGACACGGCTTGCCGCTCACGACGTTCCTGATGGCCGCGTACTTCAGAGCCGTGCCCAGGGAACTGTTCGAGTCGTCCACACTGGACGGGGCCGGAATCCTCAGAAGTTTCTTCTCGATCGGGCTGCCGATGGTCAGAAATGGACTGTTGACCGTCGCATTGTTGATGTTCTTCTCGACGTACAACGACCTGCTTATTGCGCTGACGTTCATTACGTCGAGGGATAAGAGCACAGTTCAGGTCGGGCTACTCAACTTTCAGGGTGAGTACGGCAGCGTTTTGTATGGTCCTTTGTTCGCGGGGATCTGCATGACCGTCCTCGGAACGCTGGTCGTCTATCTGTTCCTCAGCCGGCAGATCATGCAAGGCCTGGCCGGCGGCGCCCTCAAGGGGTGAGCACAGGCAGCACGGGATCCGCGGCCCTGGTCGTGGACAGCCACACGCATGTGTGGCCACGCTGGCCGCACAAGCCCGCTGTTCCAGATCCGGCTACGCGCGCGAGTGTCGAGCATCTTGTCTTCGAAATGGATGCCAACGGCATCGATCAGGCCGTGCTCGCGGCGGCGCGGCTGGAGGGCTGCGCCGACAACAATGACTACGTGGCGGGCGCCCTGACGAAGTACCCGGGCCGGTTCCATCATTTCGCCGACGCAGATTGCCGCTGGGCACCGGAGTACCACTCGCCAGGGGCCGCGGCCCGGCTACGGGCCTTGGCCGAGCAGTACGTGATCGCAGGCGTGAGTCACTACGTCGGCCCCGAGAACGACGGATGGCTGGTTTCTCCCGAGGGCATGGAGTTCTTTTCCGAGGCGTCGAGGCTCGGGCTGATCGTCGCGTTGGCGGCCAACCCCGCGTGGCATGCGGACGTGTGGGCCGTGGCCCGGGCCTTCCCGGACCTGACGGTTGTTCTTCACCACCTCGGGCTCGTGTTGCTGTGGAAGGACGGGGTCGACGACGGCTTGCGGCGCGTCCTGCCGGCCGGAGATCTGCCCAATCTCAAGGTGAAGGTGACTGGGTTCTTCTACGGCACCGACCAGCCCTGGGAGTACCCCCTGCCGAAGGCAGTCGAGGTGGTTCATCGTTTCTATGACTCATGGGGGCCCGCGCGGCTGCTCTGGGGATCCGAGAGCCCGAATTTCCGGGGGCACCTGAGCTACCGGCAGTCGCTGGAGATCGTACGAACGCACTGCTCATTTATCCCGGCCGCGGAGATGGACATGGTCCTCGGTGGGAATCTCGACGCGCTCCTTCGCGCGGCGCGGGCTCGTCGAGAATTCGCATGAAGCGGGTCGGCATCGCCCTCAACCGCTTGACGCGAGGGCGCTACTTCGACCAGAAGTCAGTTCAGCGACTCGAGCGGGCCGCGGAGGTCGTGTGGCTCGAATTCGACGGCCCAGCTCGCGCTACCGACGAAAAACCAGGTGACCGGGAGAAGCTTGCGGCCTTCGTGGTGGATCTTGACGCGCTCGTGGTCAGCCACGGCTGTCCGCGCGTGACCGCAGACATCATTGCCTGCGCACCACGCCTGAAGTTCATCGGCGACACGCACGGGGACCGATTCGCCGAGCGGATCGATGTGGTGGCGGCGCGGAAAGCCGGAATCGCAGTTGTGGACACCACCAATGGCTCATCGGACCCGGTGGCCGAATGGGCGCTGGCCATGGCGCTGATCGGCCTGCGCAATGCCGGCGCCCTGTTCCGGCGTCTGATCGCGGGCGAGTTGCTGTGGCCGGATCGGCAAGTATTCGAGCATGACCCCGGCTACCTCGTGGGCGAGCTGACCGGCAAAACCGTGGGCATGATCGCGTGCGGCCACGTCGGTCGCAGACTGCTGGCGCTCCTCGAGCCGTTCCAATGCGACGTGCTCGTCTACGACCCGCATGCCCCGGCGGTCCTCGCCGAGATCTACGACATCAACGTCACGAGCCTCGAGAACGTCATGTCGCGCTCGGACGTCGTGATCTGTCTCGCACCGCTCACCAGCGAGACGCGCGGTTTGATCGGCCGCGAGCAGGTCGAAGATATGCGGGCCGGGACTGTGTTCGTGAACGTGTCGCGGGGCATGGTGGTCCAGACGGGGCCGCTGGTGGAGCGTCTGGAACGCGGCGACATTATCGCGTGCCTCGACGTATTCGACCCCGAGCCGATCCCGGTGGACCACGTGGTGCGCACGCTGCCGAACGTTTTCCTCACGCCGCACATCGCCGGCGTTACGGCAGCAAGCGAGCCGCGGTTCTTCGACTACATGGTCGACGAGGTGCTGCGGGCGCTCGCGGGCCACCGGCCGCGCCACGAACTGATTCCGCGCTCACCACCCTGACCGCAGGCGCGCGCCTCAGGGCCCCGCGCGTGGCGGCCAGGTAACGCTACGCACGTCCGAGGGCCTTGAGCGCACGGCCGACGCCCTCGAGGTTCTTCACGTCCATCTCGGAGTACTTGCGCGAGATGATCACGCCGTCCACCCCGGCCTCGAACGCGGCGGCAAGTGACTCGCCGACGCTCTCGGGCGTGGTGTGTAGGACATGGTCGGGTGCGGCGACATCTACGTCGATGCCCGGGTAGACCTTCGCCTTGCCGGCCACCGCGGCGACCGTCCGGGCCGACTCGCGCCGGACGTAATCCGGCGAGAAGCCCTGGGCAGGCAGGTCGTCGAACGTGCACGCCTCGTCGTAGCCGAGGGCTTGGCGGTGCAGGTCGTACACGGTTTGCTCGTCGATGCCACGGTAGAAGGTCTTGCACAGGGCGCGGATGTACGCGTGGATGCGGTAGCCGGCTACGGTGTTGTAGACGACCGGCTTCACGAAGTCGGAGTACTGAGCGATCTCGCCGAAAGGCATCTGGGCCCGGTACAGCGCCGAGAACGAGTTGTGGTGCCAGACGTGCCAGCCGACTTGGACCTCCTTATTGAGGAACTTGGCCGTGCCATAGATCCGTTTGAGGAGCGACTCGTAGCCGCGATGCCAAAACTGCTCCCAGGCAATGATCTCGGGGTAGTTGAGGAGCAGCCGCCAGAAGCGGACGTAGGCGGTGTCGCCTGGCTCGGCCGGATCGTCGTGGCCGGTCGCGAGGACATAGAGCTTCCTGTAGCCCTCCGCCGCTCGCCGGCTGTCGATCCCCTCACGCTCGCCATCGGCCACACAGTACTCGCAGAAGCAGTAGGGCCGGCCGTCGCGGGCCAAGCCACCGTCCTCCATCACGTTGCCGAGCGGGCCATTTCGCTCGGACCCGAACATCAGCCCGTCGAGGGGGTAGCTCTTGATCTGGTCTTCGACCAGACTGAGGATCCAATTGACGTAATCAGGGTTACGGATGCAGGCGTAGTTGTCGGCCCGGCCCCACGCGTCCACCTGGAGCACCTTGGGCCAGTTGGGAACGAACCTGGTCAGGCCCGAGTGGGTGTTCTCGAGGATGAACGAGTAGACCCTGGTGTCGCGCGCCTTGGCGACGGGGATGAGCCGCTCTAGCACATCGACGCCGTTGACGTCCTTGTCCGGAGCGCGCCAGGGTCCGAGCAGCGTGCCTGCGTAGTACTCGGCGTGCTGTGTGAAATACGCGCCGCCCCAATGGTCGTCGATCTCCTTGGGACCGTGCCCGGACCACGGTCGGTACTGGACCTGGCGCCCCTGAATCCCGCGGTCAAAGGCCTGAGTGCCGACGAAGATGGCGCTGACGCCGAGGCCGTTGAGGCGGTCGACCGTTTCCTCGAAGCCTTCATCGACAAGTGAAACGACCGGAACCTGGATGCCTATCAGCAAGTTCACGTGCCCTCCGCAGATCTGCGCCGCAAGGCTCGTCGCATGGCAGCGCGCCCCATTGCGTGATGCCTCACTTTATGTAGCCGGCGCGTTCGTCGCGTCCGAGGAAGCTACGATTGCCGATGCGCTGGCCCACGTGCTCGACGTGGCGCACGCGGCACGCGGAACGTCCGCGAGGCCGCCGCCGATGTCCCGGACTCGCACGGCCCGTTGCGGTTCAAACAGCTCGATGATCACACCTGCGCCGGTTCTCTTGCAGCGGAGTGGGGTCGCAAGCCGCGAATGGCCTCTAGCCGCGTGTTGAACGGCAACCCAAGGCGGATCGCATGACCTATCAGACAGCTCCGGCGAGTCGGCTCCCGGTCCAGGCGCACACCGGCCACTGTGGAGCTACCTCAACGACCCGGTAGAAACCGCGGCGGATGTTGCGTATCAGAGCATGGCCCCGCATGAAGATTGCTGCTGACGAGACGGATTTGAGTCCGCGCATCGGCCGCAGCCGTTCCTTCAGAAACCCGTGATGGCGCTCGATCCCATTCGTGCGATAGCGTCCACTCCGGTGTAGGACACCGGGAACGGCAACGGCGAGAGCCGGTGGATAGGTGGCGGCCTTGTCAGTGATGACCCGACGTGGCGTCGTTCCACTGGTCGCGATGGCCCGCTCGAAGAACAAACGCTGTTTATGGCGCTGAATATGCATCCCCAGAAAGTCGAAGCCCTGGTCGATGTGGACGAGGCGGTAGTTGGCCAGGCCCTCGGGAATTCCGTCATCCAGTCTTGATCAAGTTCCTGCAAGAGCCACTCGGGATAGCGACCCTCACTGGGATCCGTCCTTGCGATTTCCGACGGCCAGGTGCAGTTCCCGCCTTGGACGAGAAGCCCACCGCCAGGCTGTGGGCACTCGCTTGCGCCTGTCCACCACAACGACAGGTCCGCGTTGACACCTATGACACGCTCACCAACAACGACGGGAAGCTACCGCCAACACCGCGGTGCAGATATCGCCGCACAAAGGTCAGGCGTCAATTACGCATCAGCACGCGGTATGAACCGAAACGCGCGACTTCACGATAGGTCCCCGCCAGGTAGGCCTCCAGTGGCTGGTTGCCTGCCGGCGGACCCCAGAACGCGAGCTCCGCACCAGACACAACCACGATTCGGACCGGCGTCTGATCCAGAGCTGCGATGACGCCCTGGAGTTCCTGCGCGGAGGCTGCACCGGGGTACAGGTGGGTGAAGCGTGTCGGGTTGGGGCGGTCGGACGCCACGTACACAAGCGGTGAGGACGGGTAGACGAAGATTGGCTCGTCAGGGGCCGTGTTGGCCCGCACGAAGCGAATAGCTGCCAGAAGTGTCGCCGCCTGTTCGCTCGGAACGATCAAGCCTTCAATCTCAGGTAGGCTCGTCTCGATCGTGGTGGACTCCAGGCGCGGGGCGAGGCGCCCGGCATCGGAGACATCGACAAAGTCATGACTCCGGTCGGCCAGCGCGGGAAGGGCGCTGGCGACCGGGACAGACACCAGTACCGCGCCGAGTACGGTACGAGCCGCGCGACCCAGGCTCCAGCGGTCAGAAAGCTGGGCGTGAAGCTGGCCAAGGACAACTGCCCCAGTGGCCAGCGGGAGACACGCCGACCAGGCCAGGTGGGCGTCGTCGATTCTGGGGTATTGGGTCAAGAACGTCAGCGCGCCAGCCAACGTTATCCACCGCAGCCGCCACGTCGCGAAGGTCGGCGGACAGCGAAGCGACTGCCACGCCCCCGCCAGGATGCATACGACTGGCAGCATGATCGCCAGGCCAATGGCACTCCGTCCAGGTGCCATGATCGTCGCGAGCACGACCGTGTCCCCGGGCTCGCCCGTCAGCAGCACTCCGCTCGCGGCAAAAACCACCCCGGCCGACACGGCCGCACACAACAGCGGAGGCCGGTGTCGGGCGCGTATAGCGAGCATCCCAGCAACCGCAACGCCCAGCAGACCTGCCCACGCTCCGCCGCTTGGACCTGTCAATGGATGCCATAGAACAGCTTGGTCCACCGCGCCGACGAAACCCTTGAGCAAGTCGAGCCTGCCCTCGAGCGCGATGGCCAGTATGACAATCCAGGGCAGCGTGACGAGAGCGCACCCAAGTCCGAGCAGGACCGCGTCTCGCAGCCAGGACCCGAGCCGCCGGCCGTCTGGCGATACTGAAACACGTCCCATAGCCGCGACTCCAGCCGCGGCAAGCGGCACCAGAAAGTAGACGTTAGCCGTGGCATTCTCGCTGGGATGGATTAGCCACGCCGCCGCTAAGACGACCGCCAGCAAGAGCGCTAGCTGCGTCAAACGCAACGTGCGGGTCACGCGCACCTGCCTTGTTTCGAAGCCCTGCCAGGCGGTGAACGCGACCAGTGCCAGCAGGAGGAAAGCCCCCGCGTTCTGCTTGAACGCGAAGACGAGTCCGGCGACAGCGCCGATGGCGATCAGCCCGCCCGTACGCCAGCCGCTGCTCAGCCGCGGCAGACGGGTGAATCCCCACGCTGGCGAACGCGGGCCGGGCCAGCGGCCGGCACAGGAGGTACAAGCCACCTGCCAACCACACGCGCGCCAGGAGCCCGACTGCTCGGGCAACGACGACATGTGCGCCGAACAGGTTGAACAGAAAAGCATGCACGTAGAGCAGACCGGGCGTGTACAACGAATCGAAGTCTCGGTACGGGAGGGCGCCGCGCAGCACGCGAGTCGCTTGCTCGACGAAGTAGCCTTCGTCGACGGCGTCCAGGCCGACTCGGATCAGTGCCAGGTCGGCAGTCACGACCGTTACCAGGCATAGGATGGCCAACCCCTCCTCCAACCGTGTGTGGCGGCTACGATGGCTACGCCGACGGATATCTGACTCGTCGGGTGACTGGCGAGCTCCTGAGGCAACGTCAGGCGAGGCCGAGGTCACGGGCTGCACGGCTGTCGGAGGTCGGGTTCGTGCACGACGGGCTGCGCGGCTGGCGGAGGACCTTGGTCTGTCCAATGCTCGACGCCGTTTGACGTCACCATCCAGTGCTCTTGTCCGCGCGTGAAAGTCGGCGTGTTCGTACACCAGCGATAGACGGCCACGCCCGTGGTGGTCTCCTGGCGCGTATCAGTTGTCCAGGCTTCTCCGTGCTCACACTCGGTCGGTTCGCCCATTATGTCGCCGAGGTCTCGAGCGAGATCGCCAAAACCAAATTCGAATCGGGGGGTCTGGCCGTTCTGACACCAGGGTGCGCGAATAGATGTGCCCGGCTGCCAGATCGGCCCCGCGGCGAGGCTGATCGTAGTGACACCCAGCAGTGCGATCACCAGGAGGCCCAGAGCGAGGCTATCCCGCCTATCTGAGTGCGTTGTTTCGATCCTGTCAGCGGGCTTCGAGAAGGCGTTCACCTGTGGGCATGATCATGCATGCAGACAGCGCATCGGCAAGGAATCCCTCTTATGGCCTTGACCCGACGCGCCCGTCAACTGGCGCCGTACCTCGAGTCGCTCGGCAAGCCGCCGCAGGACTTGCTTGTCCGGCACGTCACACGAGCGAGGGCACACCCACGTCGCAGATCTGATCGCGTCCGCCTTCTCGCTCGACCGGGCCGTGACCGGTCGCGTTATCGCGGCATTGGCATGGGCGCCTGGTTTGCCTCCGGCCGCTACAACCCGATCGCCGAGCAGGTCTTCAGCCTGCGCTGCGACCGCCTGCTCCTGGAATATGACACCGAGTGGTCCGGCCACCTTCGAGCCGCTGCGCTTGGTCCCGTCCGACAAGGTCGTCGTGCTGGGTCTCGTGAGCACTAAGATTCCCGACCTGGGAGTCGCCGACGACCTGCTGCGTCGCATCGACGCCGCGGAGCGCAATGTAGCGGCTGAGCGTCTGGCGCTCAGTACACAGTGCGGCTTCGCCTCAGACTTCCGCGGCAACCCCCTTAGCCAGGACGACCAGTGGCGCAAACTGGAGCTGGTCGCCTCGGTGAGCCAGCGTGCACGGGCGTGTGGCCCCGTGACGTGAAGTCGGCCTGAATCGGCGCGGCGGCCGGCCAGCGTGTTGCTCGAGAGCTAGAACACAATTTCCGCACGGAGACGGAAATGGCTACGATCGTGGGCGTCGTTGGACCATGGTCAACCGACGACGCCCTGCCGGCCCGACGAAACGCCTGGCATGCGCGCTCGCCGTGTACTGCCGGCAAAATCGCTGAAGGAGCCGCTCCGCGGATGGCTGGCTTCGATCAGAGCCTACGTGAACACCAAACGGGCGACCTAGCCAATAGCACGCTTGTTCTCCACGGGTGGCCGAAGAGTCCTTATCGTAGTCGTAGTCACGAAATTCGCGCCTCGTTAGCGTTACAGTTCATGAAAGCGAAGACGGAGACGAGTAGTCGCCTCCGCTGAACTGCAGAGAGCCGTCGGCAGGTGTGAGGCGGTGTTCAGTGCGGCGCACGAAGACCCTCCTGAGGCGAGGAACAACGGCACTGCCTGTCCGTATGCCGGGCAAGGCGCCCTAAGCCTCGACGGTCCGCTCCCGTGATCGAGCGACCGAGGCAGCGCATTGCCGACACACCGGCCGGGGCGCTGCGAAGTGCGGTGGCACCACGAACGCCTCCTCGTCCGCATAGACCTACGGGGGCGTGTTGAGCGAGGTGTCACTCATGGAAAAGGGTGTCTGGGCCACGGCGTTACCAGCGCACGTCGGCGAAGCGCAGGCGCCCCGCGGCGTCGAGGTGCGCGCCGAGAGGATCCGTGTGCTTTCCGAAGCGGTCGCTCCGCCACCCTTCGAGTTGCATCGGCCGCACATCACGGCGCAACTGCCGACCATCTTCGACCACGCCGCGGTCGGTCTCCGCCACCCACGTCATCGCGCGATCTTCCGCCTGAGCGCGGCGGCCGTCGCCGGCTTCCGGACCGCCCTCAACAGGGAGTGCTTCATTGAAGTCGACACGTCTAAGCTCGTGGCGTCCGCCACCGAAAGCGGAGCTGACGTCTTTCCAGTCGACTACTTTGGCCGCTCGGCCTACCTGGCACAGAGTGCGCAGTTTTACAAGCAGACGCTCGTCGGTGTGTTCGAACGCGTCTTCGAAGTAGGTCCGGTATTCCGTGCCGAGCCGCACGCCACGCCGCGCCATCTCAACGAGTATGTGTCACTCGATGCCGAGTTTGGCTTCATCGAGGACCACACGACCGTGATGGCGCTCCTGGACCGCGTCGTCGATGGGATGCTGGCGTCCGTCGCGTGCGAGCGTGATGCACTGGAAGTGGTTGGCTGCGCGCTGCCAACCACCGTGGCTATCCCGCGAATCGACTTCGCCGAGGCGCAACGCCTCATCGAAGCGGCCACGGGTGAACACCTGACCGACGAGCCGGACCTCGCGCCGGCCCATGAGCGCTGGCTCGGCGAGTGGGCTTTGCGTGAACATGGCTCCGACTTTGTCTTCGTCACGGGCTACCCACTCGCCAAACGACCCTTCTATACACATCCGCATCTCGATCGATCCGGCGCGTCGAACTCGTTCGATCTGATATTCAGGGGGCTCGAGGTAGCAACCGGCAGTCAGCGTTTGCATCGTTACGCGGACTATCTGGCGGCGTTGGCCAACCGTGGCATCGACCCCGAGTCCCTGGCTGGCTACCTCGAGGCATTCCGTCATGGCATGCCGCCGCACGGTGCTTTGGCGTGGGTTTGGAGCGATTCGCGGCGCGACTGATTGGCGCGGCTAACGTCCGAGAAACGACGCTGTTCCCACGCGACTTGCAGCGCCTCGTGCCATGATGCCCGGCGTGCCGGGTCAAGTGGTACATGGTTGACCAGATAGTGGTCGTCGAACAGATTGGGGCTACTGCACGTGAAACTATCGCATCGTGGACGTCGCACACCCGTTATAGAAAGCGCCGCGGCCGTGTAAGGTCGAGAGACCCATGCTGGCGGTCTGGGCGGAGCGATGTGACCCCCACCATTCGTCAATACCAAGAATCGGCTTACTCTCCGGAGCGACAAGAACCCGCCGCCTCGCTGACAGCCAGCGCATTGGCGCCGTGCCGCCCCGCCGTGGCGACATCGACCTCGTGGATAGTTGACGACGACGGCATTATCGCTGCTGAGAGCTAGAACACGATTTCACGCACGCCCTGCGCGCCCACTGAACTGCTCACGCTCATCCATACCCGATTGGTGGCACCACCTTTGGCCACAAGACTGGCCGAGCAACCGTTTTGAAGACGGTTCAAAGGCTGTCCCAGCGTGCTCCCGGCTGCTCCAGGCAGTGCCAGGCGAGAACGGAATCGCCGATTTCGGGCGCCACGGTGTGCCTGATTACCCCATGGGTGTCCGCGGTTTTGCAGCAAATTCTGCAGCACGTAGATGGTGACGCCCGCCGTCAAGCGCGCTGCGCATCGAGCCGGCGAGTTGTTCCCAAGGCTGCCGCGGCTCACGCGCGGCTAGGTCGTGCGGGACGCGATGCATCGATACTGCAGCAACATGAACGCTACGACGCGGCCTAGTAACGGAGACAAGGGCACGCGAGAGCCGCTCTCATGGCGGAGAGCGGCTCAACACATTGCTAGGCCCTGACTATCAGTGCAACAGTCCGGGAGGCGTCTCCACACCCGGGTTTGCGATCGCGGCACTGGCAACCAGGACGTACGCGACTGCCAATATCGCAACGAGCACGACTGCCAATACGATCCAGTTCAGATTCTTCCTGATCATTGTCATATCCTTATCGTGTGCCCGGTTCGGCACTGGCTGCTTCGGCTGCCCGGACTAGTTCGGGCTTCCCGTTCTTGATGGTCCATACCGCCGGCGTGGACTGAAAGTTGCCGCTGCCAGGCCTTTTCGCCAGCGGCCCCGCTGATCCGTCATACGTTCTCAGATTGCGGATGTAGACGGCTGTGTTCTGTCCCTGCTCATACGCCTGCACGACCATGTTGAATGAGTCGTACGCGTACGGCATCATGTGGGTGGCGAACTGCTCGCCCGGGTATCGCTCTTCGAAGCGCTCCTTGAATCCAACGTCCGCCAGATCGCTGTCGGTGTACCAGGCGCCCTCGAACAAATCCGGCTTTTCGCTCACGCTCGGCGCCACAACGGATGAGATGTTCGTGACCTTCGCGTCGACGAGCTGCTGGCCCAGAACGTCCAACGCCGGGTTGAGTGCCTCGATGTAGTAGACGTCGGGGTTGGTAGCTTGCGCCTTCCGAATCGTCGGCCCAAAGTCTGTCGTTGTTGCACCGAATGTGTCCTCGTACAAGACCGCCATGCCAGCCCTTTCTGCCTCGGCTTTCACTGCCTTGACATGGTTGTTGACGCTCGGATAGTCCTGCGACAGGATCGCCATGGACTTGATGCCCCGCCGTTGCGCTTCCGGAACCCATCGCTCGCCCTCCGCTTCGGGCGAGGGAATATTGGTGAAGTTGTAAGCGCCGTCGCCGATGGAAGTGACGCTGCAGACGCACAGGTGCGGAAGCCGCGCTCGGGTTGCGTATGGCTTGGTCACCGCGCCGAAGAGTGAGATCCCGCCGATGATCGCATCTACCTTCTCGTTGTTGATGATTCGCTCGATGGCGTCTTTCGCGGTTCGCGGATCAGAACCTGTATCGACCATGACTAGCTCATAGCGATACCTGGTCTCCTTCAGCTCGCTCTTCGCCTCCTGTACGGCACGCACGAACGATCCGCCGAGGATCGCGTAAGGTCCTTCGGTCGGGGCGATAACCGCGATCCTGACCGCTCCGTTCGTGGGCGGGACCCATCGGTCCTGGGCGGTGAACACGTAGCCGGCCAGGACTGCTGCCGTCGCGAGCACGGAGCCGGCGCCGATCCAGAGCCTCTGATGCGTGCTTGCCGCCTGAGGCTCAACACTCCCGTCGGGCGCATGCTTTGCCTGGATAAGTCGCGCGGCGAAATACAGGACGAACAGACTGCCGACGAAGCTCAGGATGCCGCTTGCCTCAAACCAGAAGTCTCCTATGGTTGGCTTTGGAAATGATGTCGAGACAGACGCGAGGAGACTGCCGAGGAACAGGTTGAGCGTCACTTCCCACAGACCGTTCATTA